>WNFI01697217.1_pt2 | contig 32268 bp, 30 predicted proteins | sample 5400471 | NCBI WGS metagenome assembly WNFI01 (sample SAMN13153348, study PRJNA577476) | soil metagenome | isolation source: 100 cm saprolite on Douglas fir-dominated hillslope | place: USA:California | collected 2013-09-17 | reverse complement strand
ACCTACTGCTTCGTTGCAAGTTTCTGGAAGAGTGTCTTCAGAAAACAAAGATGTCAAGAAGGGGTCATTTCATACTCTTGATCTCGAAGCAAATCGCGATGTGCGTATCATCAAACAAGAGTGGGATTCAATTTCGTTAAATCGAGTGGAAGAAGCTTGCGTGGAAGGGAGAGGAGCGGAAGTGGGGGCTATTGTGTGTGGCGAGGGTAGTATCATTCCATTCCAAGACGTGTTTGGCAACATTGACGTGAAGACCTTGCATAAGGCACCGCAGCCGTCTGCTTGCTTTCGGAATACATGACCACAGTTCGTCAGCGAATTGAGGTCCCTGTGCCTCGAAAGCGTGTGGGATCAGCTACGATGCATGAAAAGGTAATTTCGACGCGCGACCTACTCGGGAACCAGTGCCATTGACGCTTTCACAGGGCATGACTAAATTCTTTAGCACTCTTTATGCCGCACTTCTCCGTCATATCCCATATAACACCTTAAGAGCCGTTGTCCTAGCCAGCCCTGGTTTCACAAGAGACTCCCTACATGATTACATATTTGCGGAGGCAACGCGGACGGGAAACAAGCAGCTACTGACGGCGAAGAACAAATTCGTTAGAGTCCATGTCAACACCCCTCATGTTCACAGTCTTATCGAAGTTCTTAAAAGTCCAGAGGTATGGAACAAAGATCAATTGACCCAGAGTTTTCTGAAACCCTTCTCTTAGATCACCAGCCAGTTAAAAGAAACGAAATTCGCCAGAGAAGGGATAATGCTCGACAGGTCAGAACTGATACTCCGTCACTTGAAGTATGGCTGAATGCATGGCCTGTATATCCAGGTTCTTTAAGATGCTAGAGAGGGATGAGCTCCGAGCTTGGTATGGCCCGGAACACGTGGCCCTTGCCGTGGACAGAGGTGCAGTTGGCACCCTGCTTATATCTGATCGATTATTCAGGCAAGTACTGTTGCTTTTGCATTGAGCCATACCCAAACGTCATGCATCCAATCAGAGCGAACGATCCAAAGCAGCGGAAGCGATTCGTGGAGATGGTAGAAGCTGTTCGGGAGAAGGGAGGGGAAGTTCTAATATTCTCCAGTATGCATGAGTCCGGCGAGCGTAAGTGGACTGATTTTTACGGACTAGTATCGCCTATGACATCTTGTTTTCCCTCAGAACTAAACCAGATGTCTGGAATTGCAGCCATTCTGACGTTTCCTTTGGACATTGAAATAGTCGAGGAAGAAGAAAGGCTGGCCAAGGAGGACGCTGAGAGACAAGAATCCCAGAGAGTGGCCCTTAATGATGATAGCTAAGAGGCTATTTGATTCATCATAGAAGGATGAAACTGGATTCTATTTCTGGTCCTGAAGCTAGTTACATATCAGGAATAAGTCCGTCGTAATATACAGCTCAGTTGAACTACAGGAGCCTGGGCAACAAGTAGGTTCTAAGGCGTGCCAATCCAGAGTATCTGCATGGTTTGGTTTCACGACGACAAATAATGTTGCAACAGATGTGAAGGATGTATGGGCTTTGAACTATGACCGTACGCAGTCACAAAGGCATCAGTTCCGTGACAGGAGTAAAACAAAGACAGATTGTGGCGGTGTCGTTGTGAAGGTTACAGCTTGTCAACAATTCCCAAACCGCAAAGGAATTGATTACAGAACTTGTCCGACAATAAGACGAACTATGAGATCATCCGCGCCACCTAACCTTTGGATTGAACGGCGCCTTCAGCCCCTAACTGGACACGTATAAGACGCCTGTTTTTTCGCAATGCTATCGCTTAAGTTGGCAGGTCACTATCCCTCGGGCCACTCCCTCGACTCTATCCTTATCTTCTTTATTCTTGGGGCTTCGGGGAAGCCTCATCGCAGCTTGAAGCTGTTTGATAGTTCCGTATACTAACGACTATTCGTAAGAAGCTGGTCCGATCGTTGCGAAGTTTGCGAGGCGTGCTCACTGCTTAGACGACCACAATAATACTGTATAATGCTTGCTTATATCGGAGACTTCACTCGTGCTGTGCACGACCTTGAAGTTATTACCACAAACCTCACCGAAGGCCTCGACGCTCAGACACTTGACCTCCTGCCCACCCTTCAAGGAACTTCGTCGCGCCACCGCATCGCAACATTCGCAGCGGCCTGGAAGCGTACGAAGCAACTGCATGACGGTATCCGTGGACCTGCAAAAAAAATACAAGACATCGAGCTAGCACTGGGGGCCCGTGTAAAGACGCTTCACAACGCTCTTGCACCGATTAACATTCTTGTTCCGGATGTTCTGGCCCTCGTATTCGAATTCGTGATTGGAGAGGAAGGGCATGGAGAATTCCCACTTTCCACACCGTTAGTACTAGCTCAAGTATGTTCGAAGTGGCGGAAGGTGGTCTTTTCGCATGCTTTCCTGTGGTCAGGTGAGGTGGCCATCTCTGGCCACAATCTTGGCATGGCCTTGCAGCACGTCTCTTTGTCTCGGAATAACCACTTGGACGAACTCTTCTACGAGAACAAGCCACCCATTCCGTCATGGGTGCGAGATGGAATATTGCAATCGCACCTCCGAAAGCTCACGTTAACCGGTTCTGGTCCCTTGGAAGAAGCATTACTATTCAGCGGAACATTCTCCCAACTCCACACATTACGTCTCGTAAATGATCATTCCCCATCAAAGCTCTTGTTCAGTCGAAGCCGTTTCGCTATTCCATCGACTCAGCACTACCGTCTTGATCATCTTGATGCTCCTCAGATCGAGACGCTTGATCTGACCCGGGTAGCAATCGCGAGCTTTGGTCCCATCGGACCACGCCTTACCGGCTTTCATGTGAACAAAGGGACCTGGAGTCCAGATCAATGGTCAACGTTATTTACCGAATGCCCCAACATTGAAGTGGCGAGATTCACATGTATAGAAATGGAGGTTGTACCTGTCCAACCAAGACGAATGCCTGGGCCACTTCGTTATTTGAGGATCTTGCAACTGGATTGGTGCGACGCCGTGTCTGTTGCATACGCGTTGGATATGGCGTCTGCCCCGGACTTGCAGTGCCTGATCATTTGTGGCGGTGAGAGGGGCGGATACTACGGAGATGATTCCACTGTGTGGCGTGGAATCGCGGATGCCGCGTTGAAAAGGGCCAATGAAACCAGAACGCGGTGGAGCCAGGAATACCTATTACGAGATTCGCTGTGGAGGCAAATAGGACCAAAATTCTCTACCTTTGTCAGTATATCATGATTCATCAAAGACTCCATTGATCTGATTCTGGTTCAGTTGGGCCGTTCAAGGCGTATAACTACCTTGATCCTGGCGGGCCATATCGATGTTATGGACAATTTCCTAGAAAACCTAATTAACATGCCCAAGAACGGTCACTTCAAACATCTCATGGTCTCTTGCTTCGGTCAAACGGTCAAACGAGTGAATCAGTCTATGTTCTACATCAAGCGATTCATATACCATCGTCAATTCAGCCTCAGCCTTAATCCGATCGATTTGTGCCTCTCAGGATGTGGACAGCCTGACAGAGTGTACTTCTCCGCGATGTGCAAAATGGCTCATCTTGGACCGTGTGGGTGCGAGAGGGATCTGGACGAGGATGAAATGATGAAAGATTACGAGGTTTATAATAAGGTTCGTGTTAATCTGGCCCTCTTTACTGGGATCAAGCTGATGGCTTCGTGCTTTTCAAGCAGGACCCTCAAGCGGTTTATGACTCTCCAGAGCTGCGGATGTCACTGAACGAAATCGAACGCATGATGCACACAGGCAGTACTCCCGCATAATATGAACATGCCATTGGTCGTCTCCTTACAATAATTGGTTGGCGAAAATAGTTCGACTTCATAGCAATCGAGTACTCATTCAGGCATAAGGAAGTATGGATCATTACGGTGGTGAGGTGCAATTTTTTTCCATACATGTATGTGTTACCTCATGTATCGTCGTGTATACGGGCGTAGCACCATAGACAATAAATATCTATTAACGTGGACTAGGATCAAAAGGATACCAAAATCAGCATAATGTGAATAGGATCCATGGTCCATTCACCCCAAAGGGAGTTGTCCGTCACCTTCCAACACTTTTGATGATCAAACGCCTTTATCCACCATGACCCTCTCCTTCCGGCCCAATAACGCGATTATCACGAGTTTCAGTGCCCGGTTCACTTCGCGCCTTCTTATTCCTGTCTTCCTCCAAATTGAGCGAAGGGCGAGGAATACCACCCACAGGAAGGTGGCATCCAACACCATTCGTCTCATTATCGATCGTAATGTGTTGCCGCGTCCTTTCGGCGTTGGCGTGAGAAGAATGAGTGAAATGTATTGTAACCGCGAGAAAATCTTCGAGAGCGGGACAAAGATAATAGACCAGAGACCCATTTCGCTCGGATCCCAATTTAATGAGGCAGAGAGGTTGCTGTAGTTATTGAGCCCTCCGATGGGGGATGCGCTGCCTCGCGCGAGGGATGCATTGGAGTGTGAACCTTCGAGGCTGTCCATACGTTCACGAAGAGCAGCAAGGGATGCCTGAACAGACTCCACAGCCCGCTCGAGAGGTGGTCGTGTAGAGTTCGGACGGTGCATGCCAAGCGGGGTCCGTGGACCAGTACCAGGATGTTGTAGCGGAGTGCGGAACGAGTAAGGCTGGACATGGTCCTGCTGATGCACAGGGACGTACGAGTTGGTGTTAGTTGTTGGGAAGGATGATGGTATGCTGGGTGTTCCTGTCCCAATCGACTCCTCAGGAACGGTGGGCGAGAATGCAGAAGGAGTGGAGTATCGAGGGAGAGGCTGCTGCATTGGGAAATTAGCGTTGACGCTCGGCGGTGGGACGGAGGGGGAGTAGGAAACAGGGACGCCACTGGACATCCCCATTGGAGGGCGGTATCTTTGTTGTGAGGAGATGGCAGATGTTGGGCGGGGTAGACCGTTGCGTTTCTGCTCTTCTAATGCTTCCCCGTCATCTTCGGATGATATTGGGGGAGCGGACCCCCAGTTGGACTGTGAGTCATCACGAGGGTACGGCGGCATGAATTGATTTCGAATCACTTCCTCCTCTTCCTCGGAGTCGCCTGAAGACGATGATTCTGGCTCCTGAGTTGAGGTTCGAGCTGACGAGCCAGAATTGGAGTGCCGAATGAATATCCCAACATGCAGAACATGGTGGAGTTGTACGTACCGCTGATGACCAGATTGGATGGATCCCCACTAAATGAAGCCAGCTCCTTGCTAAGCTCCCGAGCCATCGTAGACTCAGGATACTTCCTCAAGATCTTGTTGCAGGTGTTAGACAAAAAGGTTTGAACTGACCGACACACAGCCCACCTTTTGGAGCGTTTCGACGTAATACCATTTAGCCTCAGCAGAGCTAAGGTCCTTCTGTTTTGCCCACGCATCCCTGCAATCCCAAAAGCGTTGGAATACGTTCAGGATTGGCTGTCGTTACTCACCATTTAGCTCGTCCGAGCATATCCCACATCCCTGGCCGAGATTGTTTCACATTCCCAATGGTAGCTATAGACGTCACCATGAGCCTTCAACAGTAACTCGTGTCATTGGGGTCCAACCTTGTTTATACAAACTGCAGAGTCATTATGGAACTACTTCAGGGACACATTTTCGTTGACCGTTGTACTTCGACTTACCTATAGAGCGCTAACTTTTCCTCATAGCCAGTCTGAATGGGGCCTGTTTTGGGTAGCCTAGATTACGAGAGACCGTAGTTGAGCTTGTAAAGCAGAAGGGTAGGTCTAGAAAGCAGCTAACCCTTGCACAATTTCGACGGCACGGTCAAATTGTCTAATAAAATCGAGTGTTAGCACCAAATCCCAGTCCTTGATCAAAAACACACATACGCGTCTATAAGTCTATTGGAGTCCATGGTGAGCCGTCTAGAAGAGGCCTGCGTCGTAAGTCACTCCGACTGGATCGCTACGGAACTTGCCTTTGCGATGCAAACTTGGCTACTCATGAAAAATTCCACACACCTCGCGCTCCAGTATTCATCTAATTGGTGCCACGAGATTCTTGGATATACATTACTTCTCTCAGTGTACCACGAGCCAAAGTTTTACTACACCCTACGTAAGGGCCTCTACTCAAAAGCAGTCCTATTAGAGGAAGTGCTTTGCTGTAAAGTCGCTGCTATCCTCATCCCACTGCATCATCCGACACGCTTCACTCTTCGTCAAAGTCTCGTCCCAGCCCTTAAGCCGCCAATTGGTGTGGTAGATCTTGCTGACGGGGAGAGCATGGTGCACTATCATGCAGTGTTGTCCCGCTTATCTCAGCGTACAAATCCTCAATGCCCGACCCGCCCAGCTGGACGTGACTATATTTCTTGACCCCTATGGTGGCATTGTGTGGGACTGTCTTTCCCGATTACTTGAAGTATTGCGTGTGCGAATGCTGAAATGGCTTATTCTCGTGGTGCACTAGTTTCCATCAGAAAATGTGCGACTTGATGGCAGCGGATATGAACAGAGGCTTCGACTGTAACCCGAGGATCGATTGCCTCGACTCGATATCTTGCCATGCGAATAGTGGCGCTGTTGATACATACACCCCTGCATGGTGCATGGTGTATCAGATGCTTGGACTACGCCATGTCAGTGTCATAGGGAAGCTCGATGCTGGAGGTTCTGTACGATCGCCTGATTATACCTTACGGTATAAGTTGGATGTCTCATAATCGCCAAGGAACAAATTCATGTTTCCGGTGTATGTTGGCAAGGCTTGAGGCTGTCCGCGAGTAAGTTTTGCATGAAGGGTCTGTAATCGAAGGTTATAGACAAGTTCAATTGAAGCATGTCGGACCGGATTCGTACGATTTTCTAATTCTCGTAAATAGGATCTTCATTAACCTAGCCCTGCGTGACGGGTGACAGGCGAATGGTCAACAAGTTTTTAGCTGGAATCAGCGGCCATTGCCAGCACTCATTAGGGCCAGCCCAACGTCAGCCTCGGCAAGTGAACCACTTGGAGGATTCACAAGTTTGTCATCTAATCCACCAGGGAGGTGACATGAATACGCTGACCGAGGCACAAGACATATTGTTGGAAAAGCGCCAAAATACAAGTTCTGTGATACAGGAAGCCCTGCATACTCTCGGATATCCTGGCTCTCTTGTTCGATTTCTGTGCTAACGCCACTCTCGCATCGTCGGCCCGGGTTTGTAGATCATGGAGCGGCGAAGCTTTGCCCCATCTATGGAGACAGCTCAAAAATCCACTGCCGCTCCTTCGACTCTTGGGAAACGTCGAGGAGAATTATGAAGGCTATAAATATGTAACCTCCCGATCACACTACTGCCCATGTCAGATGATGAAACCCGCCGCACACGATCAGATCGGTTTAATAGTTGTCCTGAATCTTCACAATCTCCCAAGAGTTCAGTTCTTTGGGCAGTTCATTCGTTCCATTTCCATCAAAATCGATTCTAGGTGGGGATGGATTCACCCTGACTGTATCAAACAGTTTACCACAGCAGTTCAACATTTGCACCTACCTCTTCTCCCACATCTGTCGACATTGGAGTACAACACTTCAGGGTTCATATCCAACACTTTCGTAATCTGGCACAACTCTCCCCTGACTGAGCTCATGCTGACAGTCGAAGGCATGGGGAAGGTTGACTGCGTCCCGCTAATTGAATCAATCCGCCACAATACCTCTCTGGTCCCCCTGGGTTTGTGGTTTTTGGGCTGTCAAATGCTTCTTGATGAAATTCGCCGATGCAGTGCGGACGTGTTAAAATTACTGTGCAACCTCACTCAAATCACCGCAGCCTCGGATGACATTTTTGCACCGTCGGTGTGGGTTTGCATTGCCCAATTGCCCAAATTAGAGAAAGTCTCCTCGCCACGAAAGTCAGGACGACCATTTCCTACTGACTGGCACCAGCCTCCCAACTTGACCATCTCATTTCCCTCTCTACATACTCTCGAGGCTGCCATCCCGCATTGACGGGCCCAAGAATCCAGATCACAAGCTCTCACTACTTCAAGGGATCACACGATGCAAGGCTCTAACAGAATTGCACCTCGTTACGCCCCACTGGAGGTTCCCTGTATCGGAATTATGTCCGTCTCGCCAAATGAAGCATCTCTATATCCGCACACAGTATTACGGGTCGATCACCAATGAAGATTTCAGGGAATTATGTATTGCGATGCCCAACCTTGAATTTTTAGCGCTCATTCCAATGCGCATTCCCTTTTCTAACCAAATCATTCCCTTTCCTGACACAGACAGGGTACCTCAACTAACGCTAAGGGTCATCCGATCGATTGCCGATACATGCCCTCATCTGAAGCATGCCGTGTTATATCTTAACACAGACCTGTTATCCCTTCAATGCTACTCCGATGACGAGCCATTTCCCTCGGATCATCCTCTTCTCAGTTTATGCTTTCCATCGACCCCGGTTCATGATTGCGTCGATGTGGCGGCGTATTTATGCAATTTGTTTCCGGATCCTTGCCATACTCCGAGTATCACGACTTTGTGCTTCAGGCCGCCGGATGACCACTTCCGGTTGACACCACCCTACCCTGCTGATTCAGATGATTGGATGAAAGTTGCCAAAATAATGGACACGCTCAAGAAGCAGGTGATCCCCTCATTCAAGGGACAGTTAGCAGCGAAGACACGTAACGAAGTCAGGCATGCTCTGGCAGAGAGGATGTCAGGTGGAGACTTTGATTATTGAACCTTCCTGATGGGTGGGCTGAATCATGCCTGGCGAGACGTGGCTGAGATGTTTCATTCAGCCTTCTCGAGCCGTGTGTCTGCATTTTAGGCGATTCCATTTACTGTCATACTATTTTGCCCACTTCGTCAACTATGTTGGAATCTAAATGTCAAATATCCGAGAAAGGAATAAGAATGCTGAAAAAATGGAGCTGCGTCGATCACAATAGGGGTTGGACACTCTAAGAAAGCGGAGAACTTAGTTGGGGTACATTCCTCGGTTAAGGGTAAGTTGATAATGGCATAAACGTCGTGATCGTCTTCTATCCCAGTAAATGTAATGATTCATAGAGTGAAGAGGATTTGGAATAAAAGAAGAAAAAGAAACCACGGCACCCAGGATTCCCATGTAGTCCCCTACCATGGTACTAACTGAGCGATACTCTACTTAACTTCGCAGATCGAACGGGATGCGGTGCTTCCAGAGTCCTATGGCCGCGGATACTCTGGGGGTACAATATAAAGACTTTACAGGTGTCCAAAGAACGAACAGTGATACTGATAGACCTATTCAACTGAGAATCCCTGCAATCGCGGTAATTGTACACGCCGATCCAGCAACACACCTGTAAGCCGTGATAGCTTCCCATTGTATCCATAACTTTTGGTCGACACTTGTTCTACCCTCGTTTACTTGCAAAATCGTACATACTACATACTGACAGGCGGAACAAAAGGAGGGTAAGAACCCCCAGACGGGACCTTGATATTGGCACTGGTACTCGATCAATACTGTGGCCGATTGCCACTAATACATCCTCCGTTAGCATCAAACCGTCATCTGCATATGTCTAAGTGATCCTAGAGTGCTTACAATATGCGTGTCACGTACCTATGGTCTTTTGTCGTTTGGATGTTTGAGATAATGGTTCCTGACCAAGTGACGCATCCAAGTATGCCTCGAGGCGCTAAGCAAGTCAAGAACAGGGAGTACTCTGCTTCAGGCACCGAGTCGTAGGCCGTATCCAATAAGCTTAGTTAGGCTTGCATCGCCCGGGAATACGGAGGCTCTTGGAGGAGGCAAAGGAATGGCTAGCGACCCACTCATGCAAGTAAGTAGCGGATTGCTGTATCGTCCGAAGCCCTTGAGATATGTGGGGGAAAAGGCGGAAAGTAGATGGTGGGCATGGCGTAGTTTGCAGCAACCCAATATGAATGTCGGTGACCAAGCCTTTCAGCGACCTAGCATGAGGTGTCGAGAAGCCTCAGAGAAAGTTCTACTACTAGCAGGGGATGTCTTCAAGAATTCATAGATACTTCACCTTGGGTGGAGGTGAAGTTGTGTGCTGGTCGGTGAACGGGAGTTTGATGGCAAACACCATATGATCGAAGCGGCCGTCCGCGAAAGGCCACGTCTTAGACGATTGTGAGAAAACAGGCATAGCTAAAATAGCTAAAGAATGTCATCCTCTCGCAAGCGCCTTGGTTCATTCAGGGCGTTGGATATCCTACGGGCTGGCCAAAGTCTGTTGAACCGAAGCAGCAGGCTTCGTTCGATCATCAAGTGAAGAAAGGCCTGAAACGACGAAAACCAGTAATGGGAATCGGTGGCGAAAGCACTACTTTGGTCATCCGTCTGCGAGAGGTCCATCTGGAATTAAATGAATCGTGTCTCGGATGTCACAATAGGTTATTCAATAGGTCTTCTGCCTCGATACCAATTCATTCTCATGAACTTAGGAAAGATTCGAGGACTCGACGTACTCTGCAGATGGAATGTCTTTGTCTTGTCATGATCCGTCGCTATGTCCACCCGTGCGCTGTGCTCTGGTGCCTCCTAGACTCCAAATTGTAGTTCTAGCATGGCTATCTTGATAACTCGGGGAGAAAGAATACAGACCACTGACTTCGACGATGACCATGCACATGCATTTCCTTGACAGAAGAAATTCGATTGAAGGAGCTGGAAGCGCGCGGAACCATCTCTAAAGCAATTTTCTGAGCTGTGGCAAAGAATGGGCAGAGTCCTTAGCTTACCTCGAATGAACAGGGGCATGAACCTCCATGAACACGGCTGAAGCTTTATCTAAATGCATCACTTGCTATTAGTCAGTCTGATCGGAAAGGAATCAACTTGGGTCAAGGCAGACGCCGACCTTTTGTTTACCTTGAACATCCAACAAACGCCTCAACCGTTGCCTGAGTTCTGCCTCCAGTTTCGTCTTTCTGAGCCCTCTTACATATCTCCCCTTTACAAGACCGATATAAATTGAAAAGAAATGGACAACAGGCAGGTCAGTCGAGTTTTAGCGCTGAATTTTGATTCTCGTCGGAACAATAATTGCTTGAATCAACACATCAGAACGTGTTCTACGCCCCATACCACAGGCAAGGCCTTTGGGCGGGCCGATGGCCGATGGCCCACAGCTTCCCTGCTCAACCCCCGTATCCTCCAACCGCAGGCCCTGCGACAATCATGAGTGCATGGGCCCCAAATACTCTTGCCACTCCGTCATCTGCCTGGAATCCTTGGCCACTAGCCCGGATTCGCATGCAGACACCGGTGGCAAGAGGATCTTTTGCCCACCATCCCCAGTCCTTGAGTTTTCCGGCTCAGCCGAATACGGCGATACAACGTCCACGACCTCTCATCACACCCTCATCCGCCCGGCATCAAGGACGCCAATATCAGCGCCCCTACCAGCCACCATCGTTCCAATCCCTCTTAAACCCCCCACGAAGGCCACGTGTTGGGCACATCAACCTCGATCACTCGAGGAGTACCCGGTCGGGTATATTGGGGATAGGCCATACCCCACTCAAGAAGTGGAGCATTCGACGGCGAGCGCAGGCTGACCCATTTCCACGAGCCCAGTCGGATGAAGGGGGTGCACCATTCGACCAAGATGCAAAGTCTGAGAAGCTGTATCAACAAATTATGGAACGCTTGGCCCATTGGAAGGAAAAGTACCCAGACAGCTTCTGGGACAGGATGGCAGAGCCGTATTTGGTGAGCCCATGGAGTATAGGTCCGACAAATACGGCAGGGGGTCTCGAGGGAGGGGTTTCAGCCCGTAACTTAGGAGCCGACAGCACCGCTGGGTGCTCAACAAGCTATCTTGTCCAAGCCGTTCGTAACTCTGTCTCTGTCTGCATAATTAAATGAATTGGCTAACAAGCAATTGCACTGGCTAGGATGACGAGTATGTGACCGTCCGCGGTCCAAAAGAAAATCCATTTGGCGCTGTGGGCACGCCCCTTCCTAAAAGGTCGCGACCCGCATGCGCGGAGACTGTCCTTCGACCGCCGAGCGAAAGCACACGCGTGTTTGAGGGCCAGACAATTCTTTACTAGTACCTAATTTCCCGAGCAGAATCCAACCTCTGCGCTAAGCTATTCCCTTTGTACTCCTCTTCCACTCTATATGGCGAGTGTCCAGCGACGATGGGCTCCTGATCCGTGATGCCGTGTTCTTCACTCAAGTTTTATCTATCCTAGATTCTGCAATCCGACCCATTGTATGCGATCAAAAGCCTTCTTTTTGTACCTTTTCATGTCCTTCGCACTCACTAGCTGGGTGCTAGTAGCCTGCATCGACGATGAGCTCTTGTGTACTGTTGTTGTGCTGAGGGAAAAAATATCTTCTCACTCGCTTCCTTCTGGCATTTACATAGTGGTAAAAATTGAGTCTCTCACATCCACCGCATGGGTTCATTGGCTTCTCGGGCTCTTTCGCATCAGAGATCGTCCGATTCTATGCATGAACTATTATTTATGGCTTCGACGGGTTTCAGTTGATCCAGTGTTTGGGAGTCTCGTTCGCCCGCATATCGTGCAGGGGCCTTTTCTCTATGGCCGAGTGGTAATGGATGGACAGTGGCTCCCTTTGGCTAACGAGCTCAATACCTGACAGCTGAAGTTTGCCTGCTCGAGTTCGTCCGCTGAAACCTCGTTCTTTTTCGTTATTGACTCATTCTCCAAGATAAGCCCGATATATTGACAATCTCGGCAAATCGTCAAGGCGCCTTGACGTTCACCGACATCATTGTGCGGTTGGGCCGTCGCATCTAGGGTTTCGTTACTGGTCCATATTTTACTACTACTCGGCCCTCATATTCTCGACGTTAAAATCGACATCCTTGTAAGTCGGCCTTAGTACCGTTGTGGATATGGGCCTTACTCAGTTTGTCTTATCTAGACTGACGTGTTCTTTGTGTCGTCAACCTTGGTGTCTTAATGCATTCGTGGCTGCTTTGTATCTTATTGACAGATGTCGGCAGGTAAAATATCTTTTTCATTCTTTCGCATCTCTTGTCGCTGGCTATTGCGCCGCCTTTTCCGCATAATGCAACCTACAACGCCGTGCCACTCTATGCGGATGACGCTCTGAGGCTTGTTGAGTCCCAAAGCACGAGTGCGCCTAGGTCCCGTTTTCTTCACGCGGCAGTAGCGCTTTCCACTGACACCGAAGTTCACCGATGTATAGATCGGTATTCACAAGCTTAACCTGGGGCCCCGCCACTGTGCTCATAGCGCTTAGTTCGCATTCCTCCTGTTGAGGCAAGAGACATATGTTCACGCTATATGCGGAGAAGCAGAGTAGAGAGTAGTAAGCGCCATGATCATCATGTTAATATGGTCACTATAACCTGGGTTTCAAGTAGCTCTTCATTTCCATTTATGTGATCACCGGACCATGGCTTGCTCTCGGACTCGCCTCCCTCTTAGTCTGGATCCTAGTGCCATGGGTTAGAACCAGCCAGTCTTCATTTCGTCTTGAACAAATGCCAAGACATCGATCGGCCTACCATCTTCATATGGAGAAGCTATCCAGATTACCTGCTCGCTGCATCTGCTGCGCCGACTTCTCTTCGTAGCTAGGGAAGGATATCTATGGACGCTACTGTGCTCCGTGGCACGCTGATACATCGATCGCCTTATTTTGCATCTTACATGGTTTCATTTTTGCTCCGGCCCTCGGACATCATCTCATTCATATATTCCGCCTGGCTTTGTGTAGATGCTCCGGAGATAGCGATGGTGAATATTCCAGTTAAGACTTGCGTAGCACGTCTGAGTTGGTAACTCGTCCCTGCGTAAGCAACCTGCGGCCTTTTAATGGAAATCAAAAACATTTTGCATCATTCATATCCTAGTGCTATTTTGAATGAGTGAGTGCGGTCACCCGCTACGACGTCCAAGATTACAGCAATTCATTTCTCGTGCACTTGAGCCTATTCTCAACCGCCGCATGCCTGTCCTGTTTTCGGATTTGACCGCTCATCGCGTTGAAGAATGCATGGGTCTAGCATAAAAAACTTTAGGCAGGTCCCAGCTCGCTATTTGGATACATAAGCTTTTACTATTACATGTGAACCTTTGTGATTGTTGTCAGTCTTCTATCTCAGTCAATGCAATGATTCAGATAGTGAAAAAGTTCGGAGGGAAGGAAAGAAAAACTACAGCACTCAGGATTCCCACGTAGTCCCCCCCTACCATGGTACTAACCGAGCGGCACTCTGCTTAACTTCGTAGATCGGACGGGATGCGGTACTTTCAGAGTCCTATGGCCATAGATAGCATAGGCGGCAATTTAACATCCTATAAGGATTTTATTAGAATCGAACAATGATACTTCCATGTGTGTTATGAACTCTAATATATTAGAGGCCCAGCCTAGTTATGAACCTGTTCACACACGCACGAATGTGTGTAGGAAGAAAAAGGGTCATTATCAACAACAGGCCCGCTGTGTCACGACCTGTTGGAAAAGATTGATGAGAGTGGGATTCGAACCCACGCCCGAAGACTGCGAGGTTGACTAAAACCTGAACACAGCGCCTTAGACCACTCGGCCATCTCACCCTAACCTCTGCTTGCTAATACGAGAAATGATATAGGTTATTTAATCATCAATCGGCTGGAGACTGCACACTCAGTGAGCGGAAGCAGTATAAGCACAAAGCCAATTACGTAAGGAAGCGATTTTCGAGGACTGCAAACAAAAGTAGCATGTGTCAATTTCATGTAACTAACCCACATCCCTGAGTGCCTATGAAAGATCTGCCCCTTACATTACATCTCTTGAGCAGCCAAATATACATCTTAGAGAAATTTCGGAGTTCAGGCCCCAAACCACTGGTCGTACGTGCCGTTGTCCTCTAGCACTAAGAGCCGTACCTGAAGGCCGAAGACCCCACCGCCCTCCCTCATGTGCAGGGATGGACGGCACCCAATTGAAGACACTAAAGAACTCGTGAACCAGCTGGCTAGTAGTATCCTTCGAGATGGGATTGCTTTGGGATCAGGTGGCACTTGCAAGCCCCAAAATCTTTTCGCGTCCTCGGAGACCTGAGATGAAGAATCATTAATTTGTTAGAAGTGTCGACTGTTCAGTCGATAGTCCCTGACGCTTGAGGACAAAGCGCCACCGGCAAAGTTGCGCCACGTATTAAGTGTCCTTTGTCTGCTAAGTTCCCTTTTTTAATTGTCGTCGATCCCTTTGTCACAGTATCATATAAAAGGATGTACGCTAGCTAGAGTACTACATCGACCTAATGAACTAGACATCGCGCCCCGTTCCCTCGATTGCCTGAAGTTTAACATAATTTCCATTCACAAGCGCGTAATAACATTCATGTTATTGATAGTCTCCCCCAACAATGCGACATCCCCCTCTAGCCAGTTAGTGAACAAGCCCTCCTGATAACGCTCGCCGACGTATGTATGTATGTATATTCGCGGTTTCTAGATAAATGAAAAATGATTTAACCGCCATAGCCGCCCTCGGGGGCTTGCTTATAATGCCTTCGAAGTCCGAACATAGAATCAAACTTCGGTGGTGGAAAATGGGTAAGCATCAAGTTTTTCATACCTCCGACCCGTCCATCCGATCTGAATCAAGTTCTGCCTCTTCATTATCATCGTCATCTTCTGCAGCATCATAGCTACTCTGAGCAGAAACTTGCTGCCCGTCCGCTTGATCTCTAAGCTTTGACTTCTTCCTCTGATCCCGCCCCCTCAAAGCACCCATCATCCGCCTTTGCAGCAGGTTGAGCATCCTCTTGACCTCAGACCACTCTTCTGCTCGGTCAGCCGTTACTGCATCATCGCTGGGGAAATCCCAGCCGAAGTAATGATCGGAGTCACCATCATTTATCCGGGGAGTTAGGCAACTGGACGGGAATAGGATGCTGAGGAAGGCCGCAACTTCTAGCGCATCTTTGACCGGTGAAATTCCGAAATTCAGGTGATTTAAACCATGTGACAATGAAGTGTGGCCATCGAAGCTATGTACTGAGGACAAGTTTGTGTCCAAAAAGAGGTGGAGATCTTCCAACTTCGGACAGGTGTTGACAAGTCTAGGAATGACCTTAAGCGTGATATGTGGCACCCTGGTCGAATAATGGCTATAAGGGGCCAGCTCTAAACACTTAAGCCTCGGCAGGGTACCGCACAAGTTGAGTAATTGTCTATTGCTGATGGGCAGCACATCCTGAGTCCAAATTGCCAAAACTTCAAGACAGCTGGGAGGACGGAACTGATCAAAGCTGGATGGTGGGGGAGTCCAGTCACAAATGTTTAAAACAATACTCCCCAGGTGGCTGTGATCGGAATGCACAGGTAGGATGATATCCTCAGACTGGGGCATCCCGGTTACCATAAGGTTAAGATGCTTGAGGGAGGGCACTCTGGATGACTGAAATACCTCTGCTACTAGCCAATAAGGCATGGGTCCAGTGAAAACCTCCAAAGATTGGAATGAAGAGTCCAACTGTGAGCTAAGCAATGTGCTCCAAGTATTCGCATCAAATGGGAAGTCCGTGCCGGGCATTCCGTCAACATGTAAGGATTCAAGCTCCTCCAATGCCGGTAAGACTGCAAGTTGCGACCACAGGGAAGGCCAAAATATCACTTCCCAATCCGATTTGAAGCAGGTGAGATGTAAAAGCCCCTGAATTCCTATTGCCAATGCATCCACTGCCACAAAGAGCGAAAAACCCAACCGATCAAACCATATGGACAAAGATGTGAGCCTTGGTGTTTGTTGGCTGAGTGACTTTAGCATGAAGTTGCAGACATTTTCCGAAGGGCTCGTTAACTCGACATCCAGGCATTTTAGGGTTGGCCGAAGCCAGATGGAAATAGTTGGAGCCGCCTCGCCACCCGCACCGATGAACATCAAGTTGGAGAGACGCGGAAACAATTGTAGGTTGAAGAAGTGTAGAATGGACAAAAATTCATTTATAAGCATTGGTTCTATACCTCTATGACTCCTCGCGGTGAAAACACACAACGAGGTTGTGAAAGCGGCATAGTATTGGAACCGGTGAAGCTGACTAGGATCAAGGCCCCCTGGAGACTTGAAATAAATATATTTAGATACAAGTGTGGTGCAGAACTTGCTTGGCACAATTCAACAAACCATAATCACATACGGACCCCAGGGTGTCCGTTCCTCGATATGCCCTAACAGTCTTAGAAGTGGTAAGGGGGATGAAAGATCATTCCAAAGCACACGAAAAGCCGGTTCGCTCCAGGCTCGGCATACTCTCGCTGATGATGATATCGTGCTCTTAGTGCAGAACCGAAATAGGGCGGAAAGAATTTCGGGGAGGCGGAGGGCCATTGATCGTGCTCCCTCGCTGGGGCATGCAGGCTGTCTAGTGAGGTCCATTGGGCTCGAAGACGTACCACTAGCTTGGGCCTCTTGAATGTTTTCACGCGAAAATGTGACTCGACTCCGCACCAGAACGAATCTTCACCAGTCACTCACGCGGTTGACTGCTGGCCAAACTTAGTATCGCCGTCGAGTCGATGCCAACGCGTATAAGCAGTATTTCGAATAAGTCCACGAAACGGATTAGGTAATACATAAGTCGTGGCTGTGCGCAACAGACGCTTGACCGCTGGATGGGCATCGTTGGGTTAGTAACTATTTTTTGGTGGACGAGCCTGGCTGATATGTGAGACTGTACATTAAGGGTTGCAAGATGGAAAAATGGGGGACCAGATGATTTCCACACACTAGCTGAGAACATTGCGAAAGGACTGATGGTGCGTTGAACCTTGTTCGCCGCACCGTAATAGCTATCCGTATGCTGAATTTTAATAATTAGAGTAAACGGGAAGGGAAATGGTCCATGACGCTTCATTCGTATCGCTCAGGTTTCTACCCTTCTCGAAGTATTTACACCGTGTCCACTTCAGCATACACCTACGCTCTCCTTGAAGACTCGTCTACGCCTCCTCCTATCCCTCAGTCGCCATCAACTCCTACCCCTAACACACCCAGCCAACCTAAACCCTCGCGTACCCAGTTTGTCACAATCCCGTCGCCCGATGCCCTCCCCACGTTACTTTCACAGATATCAGGGAGCTGGACGTCCTCTAGACAGAATAATGCCGCGCAAAGCGGAAGAGGTGTTGTGGTTGGAGCAGCGCCGCAGGTTGTGATTGAAGGACATACATTCACTGTTGGAGGTGATTGGGCTGTACGGATTGGAAATGTGACGCAGGGACCAGGTGCCGCAGGAGGTGCGAGTGGCGCGGCGAAAGGAATGATTATCGAGGTTGGTAACAGTGGTCTTACTACTAATATAAGAGATGACTTACCCCCTGGTTGTTTGCTCAAGTAGGCAGAGTATCTTCCCCTGTCCAAACATCCTTCACCTCAGCCCGACACTGGTAACGCATCTCTCATTACGGAATTCCTGATGACTATTGTTCCGAAATCAGCTCAGCATCAAATATTAGCTGTAGCTGTAAGCCCTCAACAATGGGCTGAGATACTGAAGTCAAGCGATGAAGACGACGTTTCGCCACGACGGGATACTGAGCCGAAGTCGGTGGATGAAGACACGAAACCGGGTCAAGAAATCGATGATGTTCTCTGGATGGGAGATGAAGAGGACGATATGGCGAATGATGTACATCCTACTCATGAGAGGGAACGTCGTTCGGCATATCTCATCTTGAAGTGCTTACAAGGAGAAAGGCTATTGTGAAGCTTCTTATCTTCATCAACGGAGTTCTATATATCGACATTCTGATCGTACAATTCCCTTGCCGCCCGTCCCTTCTCTTGTCCCCACTTCCTTAACATACTCAACCAAACCCAACGGTCGCCTCTCATCTCCATATCATACCACCAGTTCACAGCAATCACTACGCCTTTTCCGCCCTCCTCTTCGCCCTCTTGCGCAACTGCATGCCACCAACCTGTTGCCGTTCATGAATGCCACGTGGGCAACCAGCATTATCATCTCTTCAATTGAAAACAGACTGAACAATAGGATCACGTACCAGATGGGAGGTAGAGCGTTTCCCCTGAATGGACGCTCACTCTGATTGGCATTGTTCCAGGGATAGGAGAAGATGTATCCGCTGAAGCCCACGAAATCATGTTCTCCGTGTGGTCATCCTCCGAATTTGACTGGACGTCTGCTTGACTCTCCTCGTCTTTTCTGACGTCATAACATTTTGCTCTCCCGGGAGTTGAAGCAAGGGGAGTTAATATAAGCGGGCTATCTGGTGAGGGATGTTTGTAGATCGCACGTGGGTAGAGGCGTTCTGCGAGAAAGTGGCCTTCCGTGGGTGGAAAGAGTGTGAAGTGCTTTGTACCACGAACAACGGTGTAGATGTTCTCGTAGGGGTCTAGAGCTCGCCTCTATTCATCTGGAGAGCCCATGAGAGAGCATGACTCGAGGATATACCTACCGCAGTGGACACTGGTTGTACTCCGGTGATCTCCTATCCAGACATTCACCGCGTCTGGAAGGTGGCCTTTTGGATGAGTTGGAAATAGTCTTAACGTGTCCGCAGAAGGCCACGAAAACCATGGTAAACTAACCTAGGGCCTCAGTCGCCCATGGTATATCCATCGGGACGTCATCCTTCAATGCTTCCATTTCTGATCTAGGAGAAGCAGGGTCGCAAGGACGATAGAGATTTCCATTTTGGGATTGAAGATAGCATATTTCCCTGGAACTTGTGACTACAATATCTTGGCGATGAGTATCCTCTGAGGCAGATATATTTGGATGGGTGTTAGGCGAGGAAGAATTTGAAGCAATGAGCCCATGGATGCCGTTCGACTGAATGTGACTGGGGGCGTGATTGAGGTCCAGGCGAGATAAGAGCTGGCGAATCGTTAGCTTTTGGGTGAGTGGCTCCGCAAAATAGGTAGTTCCATCGGAGGCGTGCGCAAGAGCGTCTGCGTGGCTTTGAAAGAGTCCATCAGCGTGACAAGCAAGTTGATCAAAGTGCAATGGAATTTCACACATGCATGCGTATGAGAAAGCATACGCGTATATGTAACCAGGGATTCGACGGATCAGTTGCCCGAACGTGGAGTCCCAGACAGAGACGTACCCATCTGGAGTAAGTGCGACGGAGAGCTTGGCGTCAGCGAGCTTGGTAAGGAGGTATGCATCAGAGCGCCAAGCACTGAGGGCGGGGAAGTCTACAACGCCATCTGGAGTTCACCCAAATACAAACCATGCCAAGCAATTTCCAATCAACCAATTTGGAAAATTGATATTGGGTGACATCTCATCAATTGAATAGTTGTTAATTCATTCAGCGAAGACTTACTAGTGAAGAGAACTGGGCGAGCCATGTGTACGAGACGAGAGAACGCGAGCGGAGTGGGAGGCCTGTTCCATGTTTCGATGATTGATCCGTTCAGTTCTTGGTAGCAACAATGTGGTGTCAGAAATGAGTAAAGGGACACAGCCTCTGAATGGCCACGGATTGCAACGGACCTTGGTAGTCGTTCGATAGCTGGTTGAGGTCCATACTCATAGATCGAAAGACTTGAAGGTTTAAGATCCTCCTTGTGCCTTGAAAATTGAAGCGCCCGCCCTGAGTTCGTTCCCACGTGACACGGAACGGCTCTCAACCTCTGCCTTGCCAGTAATACCGCTGCTGTGCTGTCACTCTGGCTTTATTGGTCCTTTTTTTGTCCTCGAGGCTGGAGTGTTGCTTTCTCCTCTGAGCCCAGGATATGACGGTGATGCAGCCCTTCTCACCTGTGGATGATGGTGAACACCTCCCCGTATACGAGGCGTGGGACGTCAAAGCTCAAGACACCTTACCGCAATCCTCTCTACTGCAATCTCCGCCCTTCCAAACATGGGAGGGATCCATGTATCAATCTGCTCCTATGGGTCGAGATGCCCACTTACCACCAGATCACGACGACAATGTAGTACACACCATAAATCAACCTCAACGGTACTCACCTAGGCACCAATCGTCCTCGTCTGGATATCTTTCTGGTGGGCATACACCCGCTTCACCGCATCCTTCATCATCATTTTCGTCTGCTCCATCCACACCTACATCTCGACCCCCACTTCCGTCCACCCCAGATCAGGCTTCCAGAGCCCCTGTCCCCCAAACCAAGCGATCATCACGTGTATTTCCATCATCCACTGATCCAAGGTTCGCAAGAAGCGACACAAAGCCTAGGGGAGCTCGGAGCGCCAGGAGAACGCATTCGGTATCTATCGGAATCACGGAAAGCATGGCACGATCCTCGCAGATGGTTCCCTCGCCTTCAACTGACTCCCCGACGTACGAAGTTTTCTCCCCACAGGGAGAGGCACCACCTCCGTTTTCGGAATCAGTACAAGATCCCCTTTATTCTCTCGATGAAGAGTTATCAAGGCTGTCAATTGTCTCAGAAGTTAGTACTGTGCACTCGCAAACTCCTAGCATACCAGAGGTGGAGGAGGAGACTGATCATTACCAGGCTGGAGAAGATAGTGACCTGACGCAGATACTGTACGGCAGCAGAGAAAGTACAGCGGGGAGCCAATCTGCCCCGGCGCATCGCCAGAGCTTCGATACTGATCACTCGTTGCCGAACGAGCCCGATCTTGCTGTTTCGTCACCAGGTCCACATCAGCGACACTCCCTTCCTGTCCGAACATCTCCCTCACCATCCTTTTCTCAGATCAGTCCCGCTTTCACACCGGCACCTCCACCAGCACCTCCACCAGCAGCAGTGCCCAATACTGCCGGTTTATCCACCTTCAAGCATGGGGGCCCACGTATCCTCCCACCTACGAATCACTTCGATCATAAAATCGCATATGCACCAGAACAGCCGAATTCTGTGTCTCCGTCAGCATTTTATAATTCGTCGATGGGGACGCTGATGAGTGTGGGAGGATTTAAGAGTAAACCGGGCAGAGATCGGTCGGCAACTTCGGTGGGACCAGGGACGAGACCGGCAATGAGAGACAATATGTCAGGTTTGACATCGATGAATCATCCTAGGAGCCCTAGCCCGCCGAGTTCGGTGCGTAGTGGTGGAAGTGTCGGAATTGGCCCTGGTGGTGTACAGTTGCCCACCAATATAGGCTCAAACGGTCTTGTGAACACTAGGCATAGTTTGATACCCTCCGAATTCGGTGGAATTGGGGGGACGTCAAATTTTGGTTCTAGGCCGCCGAATCCGCAGCCGTATCCAGCTCCACAAGACGTACCATCCCATGCGCCTAATGCTGCCTTTCGTCCTATGGTTCCTCCGTTAGACCCGAATATGGGCTCTGGTGCACAACCCCGAGCTCCTTTGGCGCCGGGCTACGTACCTCGCCCTGATCAATTTGCTGGGGTTGGAAACCAGAATTATCCGGCGATGAATGCAGGTCGCGGTATAAATGGTCCGAATGGTGGTCGTGGGGTTGCAGGCAATTTGATGCAGGGACAGTATGGGCAGCAGACCTGGCCATTTCCGGGGTCGACAAATGCGAATGTGTACGGAGTCGGGAGGGGGACGAACCCTTGGGGGTGAAGTTTCCGGTGCGCTATATCGAGACTACTTTATTTCTGAATCCCCTGAAGTCTCAACTGCACGTCCCACCAGATCTTCCATTGTTGTCCGCCCGCAAACATTAGTGCTTCCGTTCTGTTTGCATGTGGTAAATTTGCACTCAGTCCTCCACTATCTGTGCTAGACTCCATCTACGCTTCTATGAAAGTGGTGCCAATTTCCCATCTCATCTAATCGACTTAATCCTCAATCCGATTCTAATCTACAACATGACCTAGGCCCTTTTATGACTATGCTACCCTCCAACTCTTGTGTCCTGATAACCCCCTCGTTTTTTATTCCCTTAATTTTCATTTTCTCTCCCTTAGCTTCCCACCAGCCCACTTATTATGCTTTCGGTCCTTACCTCTGCGTTCATTTTCCTCTATGGGTTTAGAGCTTTAAATCCTTTGCTCGCTTGTGAGGGCTACTAGGATAGATCCTTCAGTGCCTACCTTCAAAACCTTGTTACTTCTTTTTTTTTTTTTCAACTCGTGCTCAGTCTTCATCGGTTTGGTGTGTGTACGATACTTGGGTTCTGCATGGTTTTGTGTACAGGTTTTCAGTATCTGGTGATACAAAAAATATTAGCGTCTTTCGTGTGTACGCATCATAATCCAAATGCAAGGAACATGTGGACGAAAGGAAATGAGTGTCGTTTTACTGCTTGTTAGCGCAAGACCGTTGAAGTTTTGTGACATCGTGACAATATTTGTCAACTGACATGTCACCTGATGTGACGTGACTTTATCTCATTTATCTCGCTCATGGCCACTAGAAGTAGACGAAAACAGCAGGTGCGTCGCGTTCAAGTTGTTAGGCCAAGAATGCGCGATGTATCTCGTCTGATATTTCCCTCTGATGTTCTATAGGCAGCACAGGCGAACCAAACTACATTGTCATCCTTCTACGGTGGTGGCAAGTCAAGAGCTCAACAAATCGCGTCGAATGATTGTCCGGGTGATGTTCAAGGGCTTGAAATAGCTACGAAGTATGAGGGTCCCATCAATGGCGCGTCATTGTGTCGGAGGTATACCAAACTTCCATCTTTACACCCGGCGCTGGAACCTCCTGTAGGAACTAGGCTACGTCGCGTCTTCGACTTGCCTGTGCCAGAACTGCCTGTTAATTATCGACGAGTCAATGACACTGACGATAGTTTGAAACCCTACCCAAAGGTTACCGGGCCTCTTGATCGTTTATTCGGGGGTAGTATTAAGTCGGCCAACGCTCGAGAACTTGCACATCCGCGGTCCTCGACTCCCGAGTTTGAAATGCACAATGCCCCGGGACCAACACAGTCGGAGAATAACGTTCGTGAGCCTTCTATTATCGAGCTCACCTCTCCACCACCTAAATCCTTGAGCCATCCTGAAGTGAGTTGACGGCCCTTTCGTGTATGTTCATTACTTATGTCTTTAAGGTACCGACGATTGTTCTGGATTCACCACCACGGACGAGAAGGGAAATGAAGATGGCTCATCCTTTCTTCCTTCCGGAGAAGTCGAGATCTGTGACTTCAGAAGTGATTGATCTCGAGGATGACTTGCCACAAGAAAAACCAAAGAAGGCGACTGCGGCAGAGGCGCTCATAGATCTCACGGAATCTCCAGTGAAGTCCCGAGCGAGTCCGTCCAACACGTTAGAGCGGCCCTCCAAGAAGGGAACCCCTAGGGGTGCTTGCTGGCCTACCCTAGACATGCAACATGTACGACCGCCCTGCCCAGGCCCATTTTCGTCGGCCACCTGTCCATTTCCGTCAAGGATGATTTCAAACCAAGCTCCATCTTTCACTCCCTCGTTCACTATCCCCCTCCCCAACCTTGCCTCGTCATCTCACTCTATCTTTCCATTATTCCAAGAGCATCGGCCTCTGTCAGATCCGATTCCTGATGAACATCTCATGCATCCAGCTTTGTCCCGCCTAAAAGCTTGTTCTGAGTCTTGGCAATTTGCCCATGCAAATCACCAGTGGGTCGATAAGTATAAACCGACTCGCGCTAATCAAGTCATTGGAAACGAACGCAACGCTCAGTACCTCAAAGAGTGGTTACAAGCATTACGACTTACGTTTCAGGAAGGAGAGTCCTCTTCTCATTGGAAGCGATCTAGAGTACGTAGAGCAGCCGACAAAGCCCAAGAGCGTGCCAAGAAGCGAAGAAAGAAGAGGCATGTCTACGGTGACACTGACTGGATCGTTGATTCTGGTGAAGAGGAAGATGTTCCATCCGGTGAAGATGACAATCCCTCCTTTTGTGAGGATTCGGTTCTTTTGTCGCCTATCCGTGCTACTCCTGGCTTGTGTGCATCTAAACCACCACCAGATCTATCCCCTACGTTCGACTTCTCGACCAATCTATCTAATGCTTTACTTCTCACTGGTCCTCATGGTTCTGGGAAGACAGCCGCTGTTTATGCTTGCGCTGAAGAGCTGGGATGGGAGGTCTTCGAGGTCAATCCTGGTACTGGCAAGCGGAGCGGCTCGTTACTAGCAAACCTGGCCGAGGGTGTCGGGAAGAATCACACTCTGGGGTCTGTGAACAATCGTCAAATGGATGATGCGTCCGTAGCCGGGAAGAAAACGAGTGGTTCACATGCTTTCTTTGGAAGGCCGAAAAGGAAGACGGGCGAGGATACATCAAGGAGGATTGCATCGACTCCCATCGAAGTCGATCCAAGCTCGGATGACATCGACATTATCATCGTCCCAGATAATGTCTCAGACACCAGCAGCGATGAATTGAACGTTCGTTCGGCTAAACGGGGGTCCGACTCTCGTAAGGACGATCCCAAGAAGCTGAACCAATCCATCATCCTTCTAGAAGAAGTGGATGTTTTGTTTCAAGGAGAAGGGAATTTCTGGTCAATGGTTATTCATATTATAGGCGAATCACGACGTCCTGTGATTATGACATGCAATGACCCTTTACTTGTCCCAGCCATGGACCTTCCGCTCCAGATGATACTCCACTTCGTCTCTTGCCCCGAGGACCTTGCTACTTCATACCTTCGCCTCCTTGTGCAGGTTGAATGCGAAGATGATGCATATCCGGATGTGGGTATCAGACGTCTATACAAAGACACAGCACCAGAACGCTTGTCTTTCAACTGGCCTGATCAACCTTTGCATCCAATGCCTTCAGAATCCCTCGTCCAACCAGACCTGAGAAAGGCCATCATGCAAGCCCAGTTTTTGTGTAATGTTCCTTACACTTGCGACTTGTCCCTCGACGCCAAATACATTGACTTGTACCGTGTGGTTGATGATTCCGCTAAAGGGGGAAGCAAGGCTATTCCGCAGTCTCTTAACAATGCCGGCCAGCTCAGATCCTTATTCGTCCTATCCGATGCGATTTCTTTCAGTGACTGTATAGGTCGACGCGCAGCTGACGGAGTTGAGGTAAGCAATCTAATCATTCGCTAGACCCATTTTACTAACGCCCATTTCTAATAATACAAGGCGTGGGATAATGACGATTATGACTTGCACCAAGATTCCGATCTCGATAGCCAACCACAAAATATTGAACGCTGTTTTGGACACTACAAACTCTTGAAACCACAATTCCCAGAAACGTCCGTCACCGTTCCCTTGCATTATCATGGCGAAAGGAGAACGACGGTCGCACTACTCGATAATGCAATGGATACCGCCTTGCAAATGGAGCGTATGGTATTTAACTATAGAATTCAGGGAGAACGCCTGCACCAACTACTCGGTAATTGGATACTAGAGCTTGCGGACTTACGAGCAGAGCACCAATCGCAGACGCTGCGTAGTATTGAGCATCTCTTAGTTCTGCCAGGTCCATTATTTCCCCGTTCTGAAATATTCCTTGATTATATTCCACATCTTCGTTGGATGGTACACATTGATGATAAAGAGGAGGCGGAGGAGGCAGAGCAGTTTGCTCTGGCACAAGAGGCGAGTAAGCTTGCAGGCGGAAGACTTACAAGGAACAGTCGGGCGGCTTCTGGGTTGGGTGCTCAAAAGAAGCAACCCTTTGTACGGAATATTCGACTCAACGAGGAACAGTTGAGTACCTTGCGAAATTCCGAGTTCCAACTGATTCCAGCGTAGTCGGAGATGATCAAGCATTATCATTATATTATTTAAATAATTTCCTTGAGTGCGAGTCCGTGCGAATCACTTGGATCGCGTGACCTCCGATACCATTCGGGCCATGCGAGGACGCCAGTCTCTGAGACTGCTGCGGAATCTCGCGGACATTTCATTGGCATCGCATTGGTTGGAATTAAGAGGGTTTCACACTACGTTGAAATGGAAAGGGAGCCTCGCAGTTGACCCCGGTTTGCAGTTCTACCGTAATCGTCAACTGGAACTGTTCGCAGGAAAAGAAGCTAAACGCCTTTCTCTTCGCCAGCTGGTATGAAGGGGCGGTAATTTTTTTTTGGCTCTGATACGATTCGATTCTGAATAAGGTTTTCTTTGGACGAGCCATGGATGAGGAACGACTTCTGAAAGTGAGACTTGCGATGGTTCGCACATTGCTGACTCTCTAATGGGAATAACGGTGGTCTTACGAATTAGAGTGCCAACTATGTACGACAGGAATTGCCTGTTCGAATAGCACATCGCATACGTGACATGCAAGCACTACCGTGAGCATCTGCCCCAATTATGCTTGTCTGCAATTATCGATTGCTGCAGCAGGTTCGTGGTTGTGACACAAGAATCTGTAGCCCAGGTTTATGAGGTACGTGGCAAGCTGGTTGATGTTACACCGATCCTCAGACCATTGCAGTTATATTGGGAGGCATTTGAGAGGTCAGGAACATGGTTATCATTGGGAGACCGATTTAATGCCTGCCTAGGCTTCGCCGGTTTCCTCCAATCAACAACTTGGAACAGAATAAGCAATTCTGCCTTTTACTGGAGCAGCTCTTGGATGCTCAGTATGTCATTCGTCTGTCTCATGAGGAAGGTGACCCGATGCCTATCCCGTAAACTGTAGTGCCAGCGTGATCCCCAACCTTTCACTAGGATTACCTCTTTCGTCCCATCACCTCTCCTCAGATCAACTCGATTCTTTCATGGCACGAATGCTCGTTTCACGAATATCGCGGCGTGTTCTTGTGGAACATCATATTGCACTCACTAAATCGATGTCAGAAAGTAAAAGCTCAGATTCGGGGACAAGGAACGCAGCGTCTGATCACGTTGGAATCATTTATACCAATCTTAGTTTGAAGGAGAGCATCGATCGCTGCGTCACTATGCTCAGAAATGTGTATGAAGTTGAGACTGCTAATGCGGACAGCAGCATCAACTTCCCAGATGTCATCATTGATGGACACGTCGATGCACGGTTCTCATATATTAAGGTGCCCTTATGCATGTTCGGAACCCACTGATCCACAACTCATGGTTTTTCAGGATCACCTAGACTATCTCATATTTGAACTCCTGAATAACGTGAGTATGCCTTCCATTGTTGGGACCGCATCTTACCATTTGTGTGGTAGGCAATACGCGCGACACGGAACTTCAAATACTCTTCTGATCAAGATTCACGACGACGGAATGTCCGTGTGACAATTGTAGCATCAGCTGATGATATTATCGTAAGAATATCGGATAATGGCGCGTTCACTGTTACCCCAAACCGTGCATGACTGACGGGCGGTTGGTTGTAGGTGGAGGTCTCTCCATATCTGACCCAACAAGCTTATACTCGTTTTCTCACTTACGAAATGCCGCACGTCTTGAAAGCGAGCGATTAGGCGCACTGAGAGATGCAGTTCATGCCAGCTCACGACCGAAAAGAGGCATCGTAGGCACAATTGGGGAGCAGCTGAAGAGGCTGCTACCTGTAGACAGAGCGATGCAAATCGTAGCGCAGTACGATGAGATAGGTTCAAACTTACTTGGAGGGGATACAAGCGAAGAGAAGCAGGGGGGGCGAAGTGACACGTACAGTCGCAGGCGAATTGGGCTTGGCCTGCCAATGAGTAATATCTACGCAACTTACTTCGGTTGGTGGCTCTAGAAAGCGATGGCGCCGCATTCCCCTCAACTCGATCCTTTTACAGGTGGTTCTCTATCTCTTACATCACTGGATGGATGGGGTAGGTGGCTTCGGATGACCAAGTATTTAAGGCACTGAAAACATCGCCTGTAGGTACAGATGTATATCTGCAACTACCAAAACTCGTATGCATATTCCTTCTATGTATTGAATCATCCCTGACGCTCAGTATAGGGCACTAATCTTGAAGGAGTGGAGGTGTGATGTATCTGTAACCATCCGTACACGGTAAGGCTGTAGTTCTAATTACCACCAACTTAGATGACTCTGCGGATGGGAGCTGAAGAAGGGAGGCTTCATATCTTGTAAGATTGAGTGTCGGAGACGCAAGAGAAGGATTGAAGCCGAGATCAAAGTGGAATAATCCGTCAACAGGAAATCTTGCTATAAAGAACTTATAAGATACATCCTATAATAGACTCTTTTGAATTTGGATTAGATAATAAAGAGTCCAGGAGTAAGGGAAAAGATGAGGACGGGATGAATAATGTGTTCTGTCCATGCTTGACGTTGCCAGCCAACTTATATTATATCTAAAGTAATTGGACGCCAGAGAAGAGAGAAGATCCCGTCCCAATTCGATCTTTTGGATTTGTGCTTTCATTGAAAGAGATTGTTGGGTACTGTCATTTCATGATATGTACGCCGACCACAACGTTGCCAAGGCCACCATTTCATCTCTGAGAACGATATATCATTCTAACCAACCTACTCTGATCCTAGTTTAATCCATATTTCATTTCCTGGTCTGTTTCGACTTGCTTGACGTCTCCTCGTCCAAGGGGGGCAACATCCAGCGCTTGCGCTCTTCAGCCACCCTCCATGTGCATTTCGACCAGCACTACAGGATACAATGTGGTGTCGACCTTCGATTTTTAAATCCCGGCGGGATAGTCGAAGGCGATGGCATAGGGAAAGACAAGCTTCGAGAAATGAAGTCTATTAATTTCGACAACCACTCTATTGATGCGGTTTTTTCCTTTGGCCAAATTCTTCTAATTTTATGCCTAGAACATTTCTTAGATTTTTATTTTGTTGGGGAGGGTACATGTGCCACATTTATTTGACCATGTTATCTTGTTACCACTCTTGTTGGCCGGGAATATGGTGACCCATTTCTCTTTCCGTTTGTCATCGGCGAAATTGCAAATTCAAGATTTCCATCCTAACCAGGAAACGAACGGGCCATTGAGGAAGGGCTCAAACGTCTTCTCTTCCTCCCCAGCACCATCGCCCACATTATGCGTGCCTGGAGTTGTTCTTCCGCCAACGCGCCATACCTCCCAACTACCGAGTGAGAGCCAACCTTCCAGAAAAACACGAATAACATCTTCGTCCCTAAGCTCACATACGACGAGAACAGCTGTGCCCTCTTGGGAAAACTCTTCGAGAGTGGCGAGAAATGGTGGGACAAGTGCAGTATTGTAGAGAGTATCAACCGCAATGATGAGGTCAACGCCTTTTACTGACGAGCCCAGAACGGAAGAACGAATAAGCCTCCGTGCAGTGCTATTCGGTGCAGAAGAGGCCACGTCCGTCCAGTCAAGTGCTGCAACTGTATAGTTGAGCTGGGCCTCTGAACCCAAGGGCGGTCGATTCCCTTTCCTTCTCCCGCGACTAGCTAGCGGACTTGACGTTTTCGGTATCTGATGCTCCATGTTTCTCTGGATGAGAGGTAGCATTTCTGGAAGGTCTGTGACTATGTAATGTTTGACTAATGGAGCCAAAAGGCAACCGAGTAGCCCAACTCCTGAACCGAGTTCTAGGACGTGTGCATCGCATAGTTTCGATGGATTGAAGAAAGGGCGAAGATTATGTGATGAGTGATGATATTCACTCAAGACGGTACGAGCGAGTTCGATGCTATAAATCAATACAGGGTATAAAAGAGGGGATGAGGAGGGGAACATTCATAGGTTACCTAGCCCTCCAAAGCACACTCCCGGTGTCCCCTTTCCTGGAGCGAAGACTTGTGATGTTTTGTCTCAAGTTAACATGTATCTGTTTGCTTTCGGATCGGGAGGTAGACGGGATTCCCTCAGGAAGCGAAGGCGTCAAATCGATATCAACGGTTATATCATCGTGCATGGAGTCGTAGCTCCCCAGACCAGCAGATCCCAGCATCGAGGAGAACTGAGACGAGTACAATACAAAGACCTATCATCAAATTTAGGAAGCACCATGAAGCAACTGAGCTCTATGCACCTCTTCTTCAGCATCGAAAACTTGGGCGGAAGATGAAGGGAGGGAGAACAGTGATGACACCATGCTGTGATCTAGCTGAGGTATTTGTTTACTCCTTCGATACAAACAAACATGGGGGTCATACAATTCAAACCAGCCGGCCATCGATAAGCCACTTCAGCCTAAATGCACGGATTACAACAGTTTGGAATTCAGGGACAGCAGTATCCCAACAATTAAGTACACTATTCACTACTACTGAAATGTGGGAGAATCGGAAAACGCTTGACAGCACTCAATCGGAGTTCGAGTGTTAGTCCAACTTGCGTGTCAGGAGGATCAAATCCCTACAAGTGAGCTAATATGGGCAACACTTATAAAGTTGCATCGTATGGCACGCGACACATATGGCATGTTGGACCCAGGTAATTTCCTGTGGCTTCTATGATGCGTTCTCGGCACTGTAGACATAGAATATGCCCACATGGCGCACCAGTGGTCGGAGGCCGCATTTCGTTCATCTCCTCGCAGCAAATTGGACACTCCGATTCTTCATCCTCATCTCCAAGTGGAGATGTAGGTGGGTGAGCAGCTTCTGTGGCTAATGGCGACGATGATTTTGAGACTCCAGCTACTTGTGGGGCTCCCACAGGGACCAAGGCGATTGGAGACGGTGGTCGGGATGCTGATCGAGGTGTTGGTGGTTGTATTGACCGTGCGCTTCTTACTTGTCCACTACGGGGGCACCAAATATGGATACCATTGGAGAAAGCATTCCATACTTTATCCAATATCTGCTTGAGGAATACGATCGCGAACGCTGTCAATCTGGACAGTGTCACACAGAGAGTTCTACCGCAAGATGGGGAAATCAGGAAGAGCATTATTAAAGCCCCTCCCAGAACAACAACTGATATGAGGACTCCGAATCCAACCCAATGAGTACGGGATCTCCGTTATTACACGAAGTAAGCTAGGGTGTGAACGTATATGAGACACAGTTACTCACATGATCGGTTTGGGAGAGGATGTCGTCGCAAGGGCCGATGCTGAATTGGTCGCTGTGGTGCTAACAAGGGAGGGGTTGAAGGGAGTGTCAAGACTTCTCCTTCAGTGCATCATGAAAAGGCAATCAGACCCATGGTAGCATTCAGTAGATCGGTCAAGGTCATACGTTGCAATGGAGACTGCTACCCGCAGTATGGAGGATGGGATGATCATCTGGTGGTGGAATTCGCTAGAGCCTATTCGACGGGCATTTTTGCAAAGTTGCAATTTACAAATGAAGAGCATTCATGTCGCCCTCTGAGAAGGTTGCTACCCAGTCGAAGGCTACAACTTCGAGTTGGGGTCTGATCCTCATTATAACGTCATGACTGGTCCTTAAATGCAAGATGGGACAGGCTGTGCACCCAAAATTTCAAAGAAGCGCGCTTACCCCCCACGTAATCTCATCCATCGGCTTCACTCTCCGTTCGGCACAGGATGATGATGACGCAGCAGTGTAGCCCCT
>WNFI01638382.1_pt1 | contig 32269 bp, 26 predicted proteins | sample 5400471 | NCBI WGS metagenome assembly WNFI01 (sample SAMN13153348, study PRJNA577476) | soil metagenome | isolation source: 100 cm saprolite on Douglas fir-dominated hillslope | place: USA:California | collected 2013-09-17 | reverse complement strand
ACGTTGAGGGACCTCATCTTGGCGGCGGCCTCCTGGAGCGTCGTCTCCGGCCGCACGCACTCGACACTCACGGTCATGACGTCCTTGACTTTCATGGGTACCTCCTGCCTGAGAACGAAGCGGATCTATACTCGCGGGGTACATAGGGCGTATCCCGGCACTTGATACTCGACATATTCTAGGCAACGTCACGGCCTTCGTCAATGTAAGTCGGAAAGGCTGACATCAACATCAATGGCTTCACTGCACACCGTCGAAGACATCCGTCGCGTGCAGACCCCGGCGGAAGAGCAGGCGGCCATGGCGCGCGAAGTCCGGGCCGGGCTCGCGGCGCGTCCCCTTCCCTCCCTTCCGTCGAAGTACTTCTACGATCAGCAGGGCGGCGCCCTGTTCGACGAGATCACGCGTCTTCCCGAGTACTACCTGACCCGCACGGAGGAGGCCTTGCTTCCGGCCGTCGCCCGCGAAACCGTCGAGCGGGTCCGGAGCTCCGATCGGAGCGGCCGCGACTCAAGGCTTCCGGCGTGGTCGGGGACTTCCTGACCGACCTTCGGGCCGTGGGCCCCGGCGAGTCGCGATTGATCGCGTTCCTCGGGAGCACGATCGGCAACATCCATCCCCAGGACGTGCCCGCCTTCTTTCGATCGGCGGCCAGCATCCTGGCACCGGGCGACGCGGTGCTCGTCGGGCTCGACCTCGTCAAGGACCGCATCCGGCTCGAGGCCGCCTACAACGACGCGAGAGGCGTGACCGCCGAGTTCAATCGCAACATCCTGCGGGTGATGAACGCGCGCCTCGGTGCAGACTTCGACCCCGCCGCGTTCGACCACGTGGCCTTCTACGACCCCGATCACGCCTGGATCGAGATGCGCCTGCGCGCGCGGCGCGCCCTGGACGTGCGCGTTCCGGGCGCCGCCACCGCGCTCTCGCTGCCCGCGGGAGGCGAGATCCGCACGGAGATCAGCTGCAAGTACACGCGGGCGGCCCTGGAAGCGGCCCTCAGCGGGACGGGGTTGATGCTGGACGAGTGGAGGACCGATCCCGAGTCGCTCTTTGCGCTCGCGCTCCTCCGAAGGCTGGGCCGCAGCTAGGGTCGCCGGCGCTCCGTCCCGGGACCACCCCAGCCCCAGCCCCAGCGGCCGGGAGCCCTACGCACGGACGGCCGCGCGCGACGCGTCCGAACCCGCGGCCACCGCCTCGCCTCCGAGCGATTCCTTCAGGATGGCCATGTCTCGTCCGAGCCGCTCCAGCCGCTCGTCGGTCAGGTGGATGCGCGCCTGCGCGAACAACGCGTCCTCTTCCGCCTCGATGTGCCGCTCGACGCTCTCCTGCAACGTGCGCATCTTGTCACCGTAGCGCGCGTCCTCGGGATCGAGCTGATCCAGCTCCGCGAGGAGGCCGTCGACGATGTGATGGTCCTCGAGCGCGTCCCGGACCGCTTCCCGCGCCGGCTCCGCACGGAGCCTCATCACGGCCGGATAGAACACGTGCTCCTCGACCCGCGAATGCGTCTGCAGCTCCTGGCGGATGTTGCGGTAGAGGCTGCGGCGCGCTTCGGCATCGCTCCCGGCCTCGGCAAACGCTCGGAACAGCTGGAGAACGGCGTCGTGGTCCTTCTTCAACAGCATCGTCGCGTCCATGGCCGGCACCCCCCGGGAACTTCACGCCTTTCAGTCACTTCCTTGACACAATCTAGCCCTGGAATATATGATTGTCAATGAAAGTCAGCATCTTTGATGAACATCTTGAGCTGCTGCGGCCGGCCGGCGACTCGGGAGCGACGATAGGGCTCAATGGCGCGACGCGGCCGCATCTTCCTCCTCCTCGTCCTCCTCGCGATCGTCCTGGTCGTGCTCGTCCTCCTCGGCTTCCTCCCCCAGGACATCCTCCGCCGCTACGTCGAGAAGCGCCTGCAGACCGGGCTCGGCGCGGGCAGCAGCATCGGCCGCATGCACACCGTGCCCGGACGGCTCAGCACCGACGTCGAAGACCTCGTCATCCAGGGGCCGACCTATCGCCTGATCGTCCCCAAGGCACAGGTCATCCTCGAGCCCGGGTTCCTCTTCGGCAAGGCGCTCTCGTTCGTCTCCGTCGTGCTCGACGCCCCGCGCCTCGAGATCACCCCGGCGACGACCAGCGATTCGTCGGCCGTGAAGCAGGCGTTCATCATCCGCCAGCTCACGGTCACGAACGCGACGGTCATCTATCACCTGGGACCGAATAACCAGCTCACGCTGAGCGGCGTCTCCATGCGCGGGGCCGTCGGCGAAGGCGCGCTCGAAGTGGCCGCGACGGGCGGGTCCTGGCAGCGCGAGACGACGGTCGCCCTGGGCCCGGTCAGCGGCCGCCTCCGCGTCTCCTCCCGGCTCGACATCGGGATCGACACGCTCCAGGGCGACGTGCTGCACTCGCACGTCCAGGTCTCGGGCCCGCTCGGACGCATCGGTGCGCTCGACCCGGACCTTCGCCTGCAGGCCCGCATCGACCTCCGCGACTTGAAGGCCTTCGGCCTCGACGCCGACGTCAGCGGCCGCGTGACCGCGAACGGAAGGCTCACCGGGCTCGGCGAGTCGCTCGTCCTGGACACGAAGATCCAGGGCGGCACGCTCAAGGTCTCGAGCTGGCCCATCGATCGAATCGACGCGCACCTCGTCCACAAGGGTGGGTTCGACGGCCGGACCGACGTGACGCTGGAGGCGGATCTCCTCGGCGGACGTACGGACGGCATGGTGCGTCTTCAAGGTCACCAGACCGACGCCGACCTGAAGTTCGCCGGCCTCGACGTCGCCCGCCTTCGCGAGCAGGGCGTGGCGCTGGGCTGGCCGCAGACCGGACGGCTCGGTGGGACCCTCAGCGCATCGGGGAACTGGCGCTCCACGCTGCAGGTCAAGGGCAGCGTCGAGACCGCGGGCATCGCCGCCGGAGACATGGCGGTCAAGGCGCACCTCGACGCCGCCGGCGGCGTGCGTCTGCAGAATCGCACCGTCGATCTCGACTTCGACCTCAAGCTCAGCGGGACGCGGCCGGCCGCCAGCTCACTGCCGCGGCTGCGCTCGGCGGACCTCGTGGCCAACGGTCGCGCGCGCGGCGCCTGGCCGCCCCCGGTCGAGGCAACGATCGGCGGATCGCTCAACGTCGAGACCGCGAAGGGAGCGGAGGCCGTGCCCGTCAGCGGGCGCGTCCACTACGCGGGCGGCCTGTACAGCGGAAACGTGGAAGCCCGAGGCCTGGGCGCCACGGTCACCGCCTCCGCCGAGGGCCGCGGCTCCGTCCTGCGCCGGCTCGAGGCGCAAGGCACTTCGGTCGAGCTTTCCCTGCTGCGCCCGGAAGCGGATGGGATCGCGAACTTCCATCTCACCGCGTCCGGGCCCATCGACCGGCTCTCGGGGACGGCCAACGTCGACGTGCCGGAGCTCGTCTGGAACGAGGAACGGGTCGGCCCCGTCACGGTCCGGCTCGAAGGCGTCCTGGGCCGCGGGCAGTTCACGTTCGAGGCACCGGAGCTGCGCGTGACCGGCCAGGGCACCGTCGATCGGCAGACGCTGCAGACGACGCTGAAGCTCGACCAGACCGAGATCGAGCGCATCGCGCGTCTGATCCCCCTGGCCCAGCCCATGACGGGCGTGACCTCGGGAACGGCGAACGTGACGCTACCCCTTTCCAACCCCAAGGCCGCGGTGGCGGACGCCCGCCTCGACACCCTCGAGCTGGTCACCTCCGGCATCACCGCGCGGGCGACCCAGCCCGTGGTGGCCAGCCTGCGCAACCGCATCCTCGAGTTCACGACGGTGCAGGTCGAGGGCAACGGCGTGACCGCCTCCGCCTCCGGCCGCGTCGGCCTCGACGCGGCCGCGCCCATCGACGCGCACTTCGTCTTCGATGCCGATCTCGCCCGGACGCCGCATCCGGCCGACCTCACCGTCACCGGCGCCGCCCACGGCGACGTCACCGTCAACGGCACGCGCGAGCGGCCGCGGGCGTTCGGCGAGGTCGCGCTCTCCGGGATCACCGCGCAGAGGTCCGGCCAGACGATCGTGACCCTCCAGGACGGCCGTCTCGACCTCCAGGGCGACGTGGCCGTCGTGCAGAACATCCGCGGCACGGTCGGCGGCGGCGCGGTCGAGCTGACGGGGACGATCCCGGTGGCGGCGCTGCTGCCCGCCGCCCGCGCCGAGCGCTTCGGCCTCACCCCGGGAGTGGAGGCCGATCTCGACCTGCATTGGCAGGACGTGCAGGCGGCGGCGCTCCTCGAGTTGCTGCGCCCCGGCCCTTCGGCCGTCCAGGCCACGCTCAGCGGCGAGGCGCGGGTGGCGGGCACGGCCGGATCCTGGCGCGACGCTCACGGTGAGCTGACCCTGACTCCGACCAACGTCCGGGTCCAGGACCTCGACCTGCAGGTCGCCCCGATCACCGCGCGCCTGCAGGCGGGGCACGTGACGACCGACGGCCTCGTGGTCACGTCGGCGGGCAGCTCCTTCCGCGTGGATGGCGACGCCGACCTGCGCGCGCAAACCTTCCAGGCCACGGGCAAGGGCGTGCTCGAGCTGCGCACGCTCTCCCCCCTGCTGCAGGAGGCCTCCCTCACCGGCCTCGCCGACGTGGACGTGACCGCGGGCGGACCGTTCACGAATCCCGAGGCGAGAGGCACGATCCGCGTGCGGGACGGAACGTTGCGCGAGCGCGATATCCGCCAACCCCTGACCGCGATCAACGCGCTCGTGACCGTCGACCAGCGCACGATCCGGCTCACCGAGGGCACCGCCAGTTTCGGGGGCGGCCCGGTGACGATGGAAGGCACGGCCCGCCTGGCCGGCCTTTCCGTCGAGGACGTCAGCGTCGCGGTCAAGGCGACCGAGGTCGGCCTGCGCTATCCGGTGGGCGGGCGCGGGGGCGCCATCCGTCAGATCCTCAGCGACCTCAAGGCGCGGCTCAACGCCGACCTCACCCTCACCGGCAAGCCCGGCGATTTCCTCCTTTCCGGATCGGTCGCGGTCGAGCGCAGCCTGTACGACACCGACATCTTCCTCGAGGACACGCTCGGTGCGCCCGCGGTGCCGCCGGGCACCGACGAGCCCTCGCGCCTGCTGCAGTCGATCGCCCTGAACCTGGCCGTGGTGACGACGAACCCTTTCATCGTCCGGAACAACCTGGCCCAGATCGAAGCCGAGGGCGGACTCTCCGTGCGCGGCGACATGGCGACTCCAGCGCCCTACGGCCGCTTCGACCTCCTTCCCGGCGGCAAGATCTTCATCCAGACGCGGGAGTTCGCGGTCGAGGAGGGATACCTCACGTACAACGGCACGACCGACCCCGACGTGAACGTTCGCGCCACCACCGTCATCAAGGACCCGGCGCAGGACGTCCAAGTGACCGTCGTCATCTCGGGGACGATGCCGAACGTGGCGCTGGATCTCACCTCGGACCCGACGCTCTCCGCGCAGGAGATCGCGAGCCTCATCGCCACCGGCCGGTCCGGCGTGGCCCTGGGCAGCGGCGGCTGGATCGTGGGCGAGCAGGTGGGCGCGCTCCTGCTGGGACGATTCACGCCCACCGTGGCACGGCAGCTCCGCGATCTCGGCATCGACCAGGTGGACATCCAGCCCGAGCTGCTCGCCCGCGAGGGCAACCCGTCCGCCCGGTTCACCTTCGGCAAGCAGCTCACCCCCGCGCTGCGCCTCATCTATTCGACCGGCCTGAGCAACCCCGAGGAGCAGTACTACGAAATGCAGTACGGCGTGCGGCTGGGGCAGCAGATCACATTCAAGCTCCAGCGGCGCTTCGACGGCAGCTATCAGTACGCCGCCGGGCAGCGCCTGAACTTCGGAGGCCCGCCGCGCGCGGCCAAGGCGCCGACCACGTACGCGCCCGTGGAGCTGCGGGACGTGCGTTTCGAGGGGGAGCTGACGGAGTTTCCGGACCTCCTCCCGGTCGCCAAGGCGCGTCGGGGCAAGAAGGTCACGTATTGGGATCTCCTCGACGACGCCGATCGCCTCCGGCAGCACCTCGCGAACCAGGGATACCTCGAGGCGGTCGTGGACGCGCGCCTCGACGACGACATCGCCGTCTTCGCCGGCGTGGCCGGGATGCGCCATCGCTGGCGGATCGATGGGATGGACAACCCGCCCAACATCGACGGCCTCGTGACGGGCGCGCTCTTCGAAGAGGAGGCGATCGACAAGGCGCGTGAGGCCCTCCTCGCGGAGCTACGCCGCCGTGGACACCTCAAGGCCAACGTCGAGGTGCAGACATCGATGGAGGGCGGATACCACGTCATGGTGTTCAAGGCCGAGCCCGGCCCCGTGCTGACCGCGGACGTGAGCTTCCCCGGCGCAGCCGTGCTTTCGCAGAAGGCGCTCCTCGACGCGGCGGGCGGCGCACCGACGCTCATCACGCGCCCGCGCGACGCGGAGGAGGGGATTCGCCTCGCCTACCGCAAGGCCCGGCACCTCGTGGCCAAGGTGGGTCCCACGCGGGTGGCGGAGGAGCCAGGCGTGGTGCGGATCGAGGTCCCCGTCGAGGAGGGCCCGGAGGCGAAGGTGGCGGCCATCAAGTTCAGCGGGGCCAGCCTTCCCCCAGACGAGCTCCTCAAGGTCGCGGCCCTGCCGACGGGCGGGCGATACGATCCAAACGCGGTCGATCAGGCCGTGCTGCGGCTGCGCGACCGCTACCTGACGCTCGGACACCCGGGAGTGCGCGTGAACCCGCGCCTCGAGCAGGACGGTTCGGACCTCGACGTCGTGTTCGACGTCCACGAGGGCACGGCCCAGACGATCGGCCCGGTGCAGGTCCGAGGGATCCGGCGGACGCGCGAGCGTCTCGTGCGCGCCCAACTCACCGAGCTCAAGCCGGGCCTGCCCCTGGACCCGCGCAAGCTCGCCTACGCCGAGCGGAGACTGCGCGACCTCGGCATCTTCCGGCGCGTCGTGGTCACCGCGTCGGCGGACCCGGTGGCCGCGATCACGGTCGAGCTCGAGGAGGGCGCGCCGTTCAACGTGGCCTACGACGTCCGTTACAACCGGCAGGACGCGCTCAACGGATCGGTCGACGGCCAGCGCGTTCGGCGTCGTGGGGGCCTCGCCGCCGCCCCTCGACGTGGGCCGCCGGATCGAGCAGGGCGTGCAGTTGCAGCAGGCGGTACATCGGTTCCATCCGTTCGAGATCCTCTACGGGTACCGCTACCGCCGCCTGACCTGCCCGGGCCAGGGACTGCCGCCGGTGACCCACACCATCCGGGGCATCGTGGATCCGTGCGACCGCGACAGCCTCCAGCGAGCGGCCCCGCTCGGTCCGGCGCCCATACCCATCGACGTCGGCGCCCTCGATACGTCGGTCGTGCGCGACACCCGCGACAATCCCCTCAACGCCACGCGCGGGTCGTTCATCGGCGTCAACCTCTCCTACGCCCCGCGGGTGCTGGGCTCCGATTTCGAGTACCTCCGCGAGCTCGTGCAGGCCTCGTTCAACTTCCCGGTCGGGCAAACGATGACGTGGTCGCAGCGGGTTTCGGTGGGCAGCATCCACACCTTCGGCGAGAACCGGCTGCCCATCAGCGACCTGTTCAAGGCGGGGGGCCCGAGCACGGTGCGCGGCTTCGGCACGGACGCGCTGGGGCCGCAAACGTCGGCCGGGGAGGCGCTGGGCGGCGGGGCCACCATCATCTTGAACGAGGAGCTGCGCTATCAGCACCCGACGGGCTTCGGGGCCGCCGTGTTCTACGACGCGGGGAACGTCTTTCCCACCGTCCGCGACTTCGACCTCAAGCTCCTCCACTCCGTCGGCGTCGGGCTCCGCTACTCGTCCGGCTTCGGCCTCGTGCGCGTGGACGTCGCGTTCCCGCTCAACCGCCGCCCGCAGGACAGGTCGTTCCAGTTCTGGTTCGGCTTCGGCCAGATCTTCTAGCCACGCACCGCTGAACAGACGGGCGATCGGCCGGAATGGATCGGAGACGGAGAGGGAGACGGGAATCGCCGACCCCGTCTCCGTTTCCTTCTCCGACGACGCCTAGCCGACCGCCCCGTCCGTTTGACGATTACGAGGTTACGCGGTCTTGTACTCGTTGAGCCGGTTGTAGAGCGTCTTGAGGCTGATGCCGAGGACCTCCGCCGCCTTCTTCTTGTCGCCCTCGCAGTCCTCGAGGGTGGCCAGGATCAGCCGGCGCTCGGCCTCGCCCAGCGACGTCCCCACCTTGACGTTGAGGCTCGAGCCGGAGCTCTCCTGCACGCCCAGGGGCAGCGCGTCGAGCCCGATGTGCTCGTCGGCGAGGATGAACGCGCGATGCACGAGGTTCTTGAGCTCGCGCACGTTGCCGGGCCAGTTGTGACTCTTGAGGCGATTCACGGCGGGCCGGGTGAACTCCTTGGCGGTGTCGTGCTCCTTGTTGAGCAGGGCGAGGAAATGCTGGGCCAGGAGCTCGACGTCCTCCCGGCGATCGCGCAGGGGCGGGAGGGCGATGGGGAACACGTTGAGCCGGTAGTGGAGGTCCTCGCGGAGCTTGCCCTTCGCGACCGCCTCTTCCGGCCGGCGGTTCGTCGCCGCGATCACGCGCACGTCGACGTTGAAGGCTTCGTTGCCGCCGATGCGCGTGACCTTCCCCGTCTCCAGGACGCGGAGGAGCTTCACCTGAAGCTCGGGCGGCATCTCCGTGATCTCGTCCAGGAACAGCGTGCCGCGGTTGGCGCGCTCGAAGTAGCCCTTGTGCAGGCGGTCGGCGCCGGTGAAGCTTCCCCGCTCGTGGCCGAACAGCTCGCTCTCGATGAGGTTCGGCGAGACGGCGCCGCAGTTGACGGGCAGGAACGGCTCCTTGTGCCGGCGGCTGAGGCCGTGGATGGTCTCCGCCGCGAGCTCCTTGCCCGTGCCCGTCTCGCCCAGGATGATCGCGGTGGCCTCGGTGGGCGCCACCTTCGAGATCAGGTCGTAGACGCGCTGCATCACGGGCGACGACCCGATGAGGGGACCGAAGCGCCCGAGCTTGCGCAGCTCGCCCCGCAGCGACCCGATCTGCTCCTTCAGCTCGCGCGTACGCACCACGTTCGCGAGCACGGCCCGCACGCGCGCCATGTCCACGGGCTTGACCAGATAGTCCGAGGCGCCCCTGCGCATGGCCTCGACCGCCGTGTCCACGCTGGCCTGGCCCGTGATGAGGACGATCTCCGTGGCCGGGCTGGCCTCGAGGTCACGGAAGAGGTCGATGCCGGTGCCGTCCGGCAGATGAAGGTCGACGAGCAACACGTCGGGCATGGCGCGGCCGATCTCTGCGCGCGCCTCCTTCAACGTGTGCGCGGCTTTCGTCGTGAATCCTTCGCGGCCCACCACCTCGGCGAGGCCGAGGACGAAGGGTACGTCGTCGTCGACGAGCAATGCGTGCGGCATTACGACGCTTTGGCTTTCATCGATCGTGGGGCGCCCGCTGCAAGAAGCAAGCCACGAAGAACTTGCCTGTCGCCACGTCGATTGGAGCGCGCGAGCGCGCGCAGTTGCGGTCTCGACGCTGGCGGCACGCGGGTGGCGAGCGAATGCACGAATGTACAGTTTACAACCATCCGCGTAGCCGGCCCGCGGTCGAAGTGATTCTGCGGGCGTTACGCGTGGCACGTCACTTGCTCTCGCCCTGGATGTCACAAGCTGCGAAAGGAGTCTCAGATGCTGTGGACAATCTTCGTGATCCTGCTGATCCTCTGGCTCCTGGGAATGGTGAGCGGGTCGACCTTCGGCGGGTTCATCCACCTCCTGCTGATCGTCGCGATCGTGGTGGTGCTCATCCGCGTCATCCAGGGACGACGACCCATTTGACCGCCATGAGGACGCTCGCCTCGCTCGTGCTCCTGGGCTGCGCGGCGGTCGCGCAGGCCCAGCAGACTCCGAAGACGTACACGCCGGATCATCCCCCGCGCGCGAACGAGGAGACGATCCTCAACGCGCGCGTCGTTTCCGTCGACCCCGCCGGCGCCCGCGTGACGGTGCGCGGAGTGGACGTCAGGGCGGATGGCGGCCGCGACGAGACCTTCACGGTGGCGGCGCCGGCCGCGTCCCGCCTCGCCGAGCTCAAGCGCGGGACAGAGGTGCTGCTCGTCTTGCGCGGCACGACGGTCGTCGATCTCAAGGTCTCCGTGACCTCCGGTGGCGAAGGCGCGACCGTCGCGCCGGGCACCCGCAAGACCACGCCCGCGTCATCGACGCGCGGGAAGGCGGGAACGATCCGGAGCACGCCGCGACCCACGGTCACTCCGGTGGTCGCGGTGACGCCGCAGCCCGGCGTGGTTCCGCCCCAAACCGTGCCGGTACCGGTCACACCGGTGGGCGTCGTGGCGACGCCGACTCCGGTCTACGCCACGCCCTTCCCGACGCCGCGCCCCCAGCCCACGCCGATCCCGGTCGGCACACCTCGGCCCGTGGTGCTGCCTTCGGAAGGACCGTCGCCTTCGATGACTCCCACTCCGTCGCCCTCGCCGCAGCTCTGAGCGAGGCGCGGAAGGCCGCGGCGGATCGTGATGTCGAAATCATCGACATTCATTGACAAGACTCTCGGAGTGTCTGCATCATCGTCATAGGTGCCGTGCTCCTCGCGGAGCCGATGCTACGTTCCCCCAAAGGGTCCTCCGGGGTTCATCGCTGGCCGCGTGTCCCCGGAGGACCTTCTCTCTCGACCGAAGATGGAAGAGATGCGTCCGTCAGCGGGGCGACGGCGTGTCGTGCCGATCCGCGTCGACGAGAAGCGCGACGGCGCCGATGAGACGCGTGGGGTCGACCGGCTTCGGGATGTGCTCGTCGTACCCGGCGCGGATCGCCTTGGCGCGGTCCTCCAGCGTGGCGTAGGCGGTGACGGCCGCGGCCGGGATTCGCCCGCCCGTCTCGCCGGGCCGCGAGCGCACGCGTCGGATCAGCGCATAGCCGTCTTCGCCCGGCATGGCGATGTCGCTGAGGAGGACGTCCGGACGCTCGCGATCCAGGGTGTCGAGCGCTTCCGCCGCTCCGGCCACGGAGATCACGCGGGCGCCCGCCTGGCCGAGCAGCACGGCCATGGCCTCGCGCGCGTCCTCTTCGTCATCCACCACCAGCACCGTGATCCCGTCGAGCATGGGCGTGCCCGCCGGCCGCTCCTCGGTCCGCAGCACCGAGGGCGAAACCACCGGAGAGGCGGAGGCGAGAAGCGGAAGCTTCACGGTGAACGTACTGCCGCGACCTTCACCGGCGCTCGAAGCCTCGATGGTCCCCCCGTGGAGCTGCACGATCTGGCGAGCGATGGCGAGCCCGAGTCCGAGTCCCTTCTGCTTGCGCGTGCTGGTCGTGTCCGCCTGGCGGAAGCGTTCGAAGATGAAGGGAAGGAACTCCGGGTTGATGCCGGTGCCGGTGTCGACGATGGTGATGTGGGCCGTGGAGCCCGAGCGCGCCAGCCGCACCTCGATTCGTCCCCCCTCCGGCGTGAACTTCACCGCGTTGGCGAGGAGGTTGCCCACGACCTGCTGCAGGCGTCCCGCGTCCCCGGACACGGGAGGGAGCGGACCGGGCAGCGACCTTTCGAGCAGGACGCCTTTGGCCTCCGCCGCGGGGGCGGCGGCGTCGAGGGCGGCCTCGATCACGGGCCGCAGCTCGAGCGGGCGCGTCTCGAAGGTGAGCTTGCCCGCGATGATGCGGGAGGCGTCGAGCAGATCGTCGATGATCTGGGCCAGGGTCTTGGTGCTGCGCTCGATCATGCCCACCGCGCGCGCCACCGCTCCCGCGTCGAGATCGTCCGACTTGAGGAGCTGCGCCCAGATGAGGATGGCGCCGAGGGGCGTGCGCAGCTCGTGCGAGATCATGGCGATGAACTCGTCCTTGGCCCGGTTCGACGATTCCGCTTCCGCGCGCGCCGACGCCTCCACGCGCAGCGCCTCCTCGCGGGCCCAGGCACGTTGCGCGTGCGCCTGCACGCGCGCGGCCAGCTCGCGCGGAGGAACCGGCTTGAGCAGGTACTCGTCGGCGTCGCCGGCCAGCCCTCGAATCACGCCGCCGGGCTCCGTGCGCGTCGTGAGCACGAGGATGGGGACGCCGCGGGTTCGCCGATCGGCGCGCAAGGCGCGCATCATGTCTTCGCCCACCGCCACGTCGGCGAGGACGACGTCCGCGGCGGCCGGGAATGCGGAAGCCAGCGCCAACGAGGCGTCGGGCACGGCGATGACCTGCGTTTCACCGGCGAGGGCGGCCTCCGCTTGCGTGCGGAGCTCCGGATCGGGGATGACGACGAGGACGCGCACGGGCCCACGCGACGAGAAACGGTCGCCAGGGCTGCGACCGGGCAACGGACGCGAGGCAGGCTCGGGATCGGGCTCGGGCATCAGATCGACGTCAAACCTACCCTTTGTATCACGGCGAGAGGACTCACGGAGTGCGTTACCGCCGCGATGGGGCGCAAATGACGCGGCCGCCGCGGGAAGCGCGGCGGCCGCGAGAACGCATCGGGCGGGAGCTTCAGGAACGGACGCGCGCGACCTTTGCGGGCTTGACCGCGCGCATCGACCGCGCCTCGGGCACGGCCGGCGCCGGCGCCACCGGCGCTTCGGCGCGCCGCAGCGTGTCCCACGAACGGGTCTTCTCGCCGCCGCTCCGGCGCTCGCGTGGCGAGCTGGGGGGCGCGTCCTCGAAGAAGCGCGACGGACGGGCGTTGCGCGCCGCCTCCGACTCCTCGGCCTGCTCCTGGCAATCACGGCAGAGGCTCGCGAAGGGCAGCGCCTTGAGGCGCGGCTCGGAAATGCTCTCGTCGCACTCGCTGCAGGCGCCGTAGGTGCCCTCTTCCAGCCGAAGCAGGGCCTCATCGATCTTCCGAAGCGTCTCGGACTCCATCTCCATCAGCGCGAAGTCCATGCCGAGGACGAAGTCCTCCATGCTCCGCTCTTCGTCGTCCTTGACCTGGGTGACGGCGGCGGGCAGGACCTCCCGGAGGGAGCGCAGCTTGTTCCGGATCTCGGCCTGCCGCTCCGTCAACATCCGGCTGAGGACCTCATGGCGCCGGTCCTCGGTGCTCTGCTTGCGGTTCATCGTTGCCTCCCTGAGTGGTCTTTGCGGCATTTCCGTCGCCTCAACGCCGCCGGCCGGACGAGCCGGTTGAGCCAGGTCAAGCAATCCCTGTGCCGTCGCTCGCCTTGGAGCGTTCCCCGTCGCCTATGTCGTTCGAGCCGTGGCCCCTCCCAAACGGATCGGGTCCCCCGCCCGCCCGACGATTGCGTCCCGTTTGAAACTTTTTCAGGTTGCAGATGTGTGGTTCAGGGAGTACGCCGGGGGCGCCGCCGGCCTCCGAGTTCAACCGGCCGGTTGGCACGACCGTTGCTTCCAGCACAGGGGGACCGGCCCCGACGTTGAGCCGGTGCCTCGAGGAGGCATCAATGATCGCCCGCTTTCTTTGTTATCTCCGCCATCACCACAACCCCGTCCGACACCCGCTCGGCGGGTTCAAGTGCGCCGACTGTGGCGAGGCGGGCGCGGATCTCGAGCAGATGGGCTTCGTGGACGGCGGTTACGTGATGCCAATTCGTCGGGTCTTCTCGCGGGACCGCGGCGAGTTCACGCGCACCGGATCCTGGGAGCCCAGCGCCAAGGGCTGGTAATCGCGGTCAGCCGCGCAAGCCGCGGTAGAAATCGACGAGGGTTCGGAGGCCGCGCAGCGCGGCGAGCCAGCCGGCCACTCGGTTGGCCGGCGGGACGAGGACTTGCTCGATCACGCGTTCCACCTCGACCAGCTTGGTCAACGCGGTCGTGACCAGGCTGTCGATGCGCCGCGCCTGCTGCTCGGTCAGCTCGGAGGCCGCGGAGAGGCTGCGCGTCGCGCGAGTGATGTCCGCGACCAGGGGATGAAGGTCGCGCACGAGCCGCTGCTGGAACGCGTCCAATCGCCGGCCCATCGTCATCAGCTCGCGGCCGAGCACGAGCAGGAAGACGGCCTGGGCGAGCGATCCCAGCGCGATGACGCCCAGCAGGACGACAGCGGCGTTGCTCAAGCCGGAGGCAGGCATGGCGGCGGACGAGTGTGTCTCAGCGCCGCTCGGAAATCCAGTGTACTCGCTCCCGGCGGCGCGGAGCCGCTCAGTGCATGCCCTTGGGACGGACGACGGGAAGCGGCAGACGCTTGGCCTGGAAAGGCGTGCCTTCGAGCTCGGTGTCCGCCCACGTCACGCGTATCGTCCGCTTGGAGAGCGGAACGAGGGTCGCCTGGAACAGCCGCCATGCCGCTTGTCGGTAGCCCGCTTTCATGGTCTCCCCTTGGAGGGGATGGCAAGCATCGACAGCAAGAAGCGCGCCCGGCCGATTATGTGTCAGCAAGCCTGACAGGACGGCTCAAATCGCCCTCTCGCGGCCCGCAGGCGATGAAATATTGGGCTAAGAGCCGGGGAAAGTTCGGCTGTCCACTTGACACAATCTCGCGTCGGGGCTATAAGTTGCAGAAATAAGTCAGAATAAGCCATCGCTATGGAATCCAACGAAGCCGTCGGGCAACGCATCGCGAAAGCGCGCGAGTTCCTTGGGCTCACTCAGGCCGTCGTGGCGGAAAAGCTGGGCCTGGCGCGCACGACGCAGGTCGCGATCGAACAGGGCCGGCGGCCGGTGTCCGTGGCCGAGCTGTACAAGTACTCGGAAGTCCTGTCGCGCCCCCTCGATTACTTCCTGGGCCTGGGCGTTTGGGGAAAGGCGGACTTCCGCCCGCACTTCCGGCTCATGGTGGAAAAGCTCGATGCCTCCGTCGTGGGCCCCCCGCGGCGGCCCGGCCGCCCCAAGGGCGCCCCCGAAGCCTCCCCCGAGAAGCTCCTCCTGATGAACTTCGAGTCGCTCTGCCGCAACTACCTCGAGCTCGAGGAGACGAACGGGCTCCCGCGGACGGCGATGCCCGAGCTGCCGGTGCCGCGGCTCTTCTCGGTGCCGGAGGCCGAGCAGCTCGCGGCCACGGTTCGCGCCCACCTCGACATCGGGCCGGACGCTCCGATCCGCGACCTGCGCGTGCGGCTCGAGGACACCTTCGCCATCCGCGTGTACGTGCTGTCCCAGCGCGGCCGCCTCAGCGCGGGCGCGTTCCATCATCCGGCGATCGGCGGCTCCGTGCTCCTCTCCGAACGCTCGATCCCGCGCATGCGCTTCACGCTGGCGCGCGCCCTGGGCCACCTCCTCGCCAGCCGCGAAGAAGCGATGGTCGATCTCCAGGAAGCGAAGAAGAAGGCGCCCATCGAGACCTTCTCGAGCGCGTTCGCCGCCGCCCTCCTCATGCCCAGCCGCGGGCTGCGCGAGCGCTTCGGCGCCGTGCACAGCGAGGCCAACGAGGTCAGCGACATCGCGATCCTGTTCCTGGCCCGGACCTTCGGCGTCACCCTCAAGGCCCTGCGCGTCCGGCTGGAGGCCCTCAAGCTCGTCTCCACGGCCACGCTCAAGCGGATCGACGAGGCCATCCGCCAGGCGGGGGCGGGCGCGCGCTCCGAGCCGGCCGCCGCCGTGCAACAGGAGCTCCCGGATCAGCCGCGCTGGGAGATGCTCCCCGAGCGCTACGTCTTCCTCGCCATGCGCGCCTACCGCAAGGAGCTCATCAGCCGCGCCCGGCTCGCGGAGTGCTTGTGCACGACCGAGAACGACACCGCCGTGCGCCTGTTGCGCTACGTCGCGAGCGTCGCGTTCTTGGATGCGCCGACCCGCTGTGCCACGGCCCCGCCGCAGCGCGCCCGCCGAGGGTGGCGCGCGGCGCCGCGTCACGAAACCGCGCCCGATGCGGTTGCGCATGCCGAGCCGACGTGAGGCCGTGGCCCCGACCGTGGACCGCATCCTGGAGGCGGTGGCGCCGGCGGGGCTCGACGAGGACCGCCTGACCGACCTCGCCGTCGCCCTGGCGGAGGCGCTCTCGAACGCCGCCGTGCACGGCCACCGCCTCGATCCCAAGCGCCGCGTGGCGGTCGTGGTGTCGGTGTCCCCGCGATGCGTCGTGGTCGAGGTCTCCGATTCCGGCGGCGGATTCGACGCGGGCGGGATCTCGGATCCCACCTTGCCCGAGCGCCAGCTCGCGCCGAGCGGACGCGGCATCTTCCTGATGCGACGCCTGGTGGACGAGGTCTCGTACAACGCGGCCGGCAACACCGTACGTCTCACCGTGAGGCAGCCCCCCAACGGCGGCGGAGGGAGCTGAGACGACGCGAGGCCTCGCCGCGAACCTCGCGCTGAGCCTGACGACCGTCGTCGTCGTGCTGGCCGGCCTCGAGGGCGTGTGCCGCTTGTTCGACCACGAGCCTCCCGCGCGGCCGGTGGCCAGCTACATCACGGTCTGGAACGACGGCGAGTTCTACACCGTCAAGTCCGCGGCCACGGGCTGGCCGCCCTGGGAGGACTACAACCGCGATGGCATGCGCGACCGCGAGCACGCCGTGGAGAGGCAGCCGGGCACACGGCGCGTGATGATGCTGGGCGACAGCGTGACCCTCGGCTACGGCCTGCGTCCCGAGCAGGCCTACCCGCAGGTCCTGCAGGACCTCCTCGACGCGCGCGGGCCGCCGGCCGAGGTCTTCAACGTGGCCTTCAGCGGCTGGTCGACGCGGCAGGAGCGCATTGCCTACGAACGGATCGGCCGCCGCTACCGCCCCGACGACGTGGTGGTGGCCGTCTGCCTCAACGACATCCCGGAGATCCACAACAACCTCGCGCGCCCGCCGCACCTGCTCCAGGCGCTCCATGCGCGGTCCGCGCTGGTGCGACGACTGGTGGGTGCCCAGCGGCGCGAGATCCACGACGTCGAGGAGCTCTTCACCGCGCCGGAGTCGCCCAGCGTGCGCGATGCCTTCGCCCGCTTCTTCGAGGAGCTTCGGCAGCTACGGGGTGAGGTCGAAGCGGACGGCGGACGGTTCGGTCTGGCCGTCCTTCCGTTTCGCGTGCAGCTCGACACGCCGGGGACGCCCAGCGTGCAGGAGCGGATTGCCGCCTTCTGCGCGGGGCAGGGGATTCCCTTCCTCGATCTGCTCCCCGATCTCCGGCCCCTGGGCGAGGGCGCGTTCCTCGACTACGACCACCTGAGCGCGGCGGGCGCGCGGCGCGTCGCGGAGGCGATCGCCGACTCCGGTCTGCTGGGAGCACCCGAGGATGGACACGGCGCGCACGTCCCCGAGCCGATCGCGAGGATGTCGGCCGGCGGGTCCCCGGCCGCGCCCCCCCTCGCGCGCCTGCGCGATCCTGATCCGACGACCCGGGCCGCCACCGCGCGCGCCCTCGGGAACCTCGGGGCCGACGCGCCCAAGGTCGTTCCCGCGCTCGAGCGGGCGCTGAGGGACCCGGAACCCGCGGTGCGCGCGGCCGCGGCGTGGGCGCTCGGCGGCTTCGGGCCGGGTGCGGCCGGCGCCGCGAGCGATCTCGGCGTCGCGCTGGCCGACGAGAGCCCTGTCGCGCGGGCGGGGGCCGCCCACACCCTCGGCGCCATCGGACCGGCGGCGCGACCCGTCGCGAACGCCCTCGTATCGCATCTGGACGACCCGGCGGAGGAGGTGCGATGGCGCGCCGAGGATGCCCTGGCCCGCGTCGGCCCGGATCCGGCCTCGGCCTTACCCGTCCTGCTGCCGCTCGTGGCCGATCCGGCCTCGCGGGGACGGGCCGGGGCGGCCTCCGTGATCGCGCGCATGGGTCCGGCCGCGCGCCCCGCGGTGCCCGCGCTCATCTCCGCGCTGTCCGATGCGCACGGCGACGTGCGCTGGAAGGCGGCGTGGGCCCTCGGAGAGATCGGTCCCGAGGCGCGGGCCGCGGTGCCGGCGCTCCTTGCCCTCGTTCGCGATCCGGACGTGGGGTGGCACGCGATCGACGCCCTCGGGTCGATCGGCCCCGACGCCGGCGCCGCGGTGCCGACCCTGCGGTCGGCGCTCGCCGACCCCAGCAGCAACGTGCGCTGGCGTGCCGCCCTCGCCTTGAGCCACATCGGCCCGGAGGCGGCCCCGGCCGTCCCCGATCTGGTCGCGGCCCTCCACGACCCCGTCGACAACGTGCGTCTCGGTGCCGTCCATGCCCTCAGTCGCGTCGCGCCGGAGGCGACCGCGGCCGTGCCCGCGCTGGCCGACGCGCTTCGCCGCGACGGGGACAGCCGGGTGCGCGCCGGCGCCGCCCTCGCGCTCGGGCACCGGGTCGGCGGGGGCGAGGCCGCACGCGATGCGCTGGTCGCGGCGACACGCGATCCGGACGCCCTGGTGCGCACGGCCGCCGTGCGTACGCTGGGCCGCGATCCCTCTTCGCCGGAGGTCTCGGCGGCGCTCGCCCGCGCCCTCGGTGACTCCGACCCCGGGGTGCGCGCGGAGGCGGCCCGGGCCGCCAAGGGCCGCCGTCGTTGACGAGGCCGCCGGCCCAGTCTATTCTTGAGTGTTTTTTCTTCCGGGAACCATTGGACATGGGTGAGGTGTGATGCACAAGAGCTCGTTCGTGCTGTTGGGCGCGTTGGCTGTCTTCCCCGCTTGCGGCGCTTCCACGCCCGCGGCACCCACTCCGTCCCCGGCCGCCATCGCGACGCCGACGCCGGCGCCGGTGGCCACTCCGACTCCGGCCCCCACGCCCACACCGGAGGAGGGTGAGCCGCCGGTCACCAACAGCAATCCCGCAGTGCGGCTCGGCATGCGGATCTTCGTCATCGAGAATCCGGACGGAAGCTACACGGGCAACGTGGACCCGAAGCAGCCCATTCCCGTCGGCTACACGGCCCGGCTGGACGTCACGGCGAAGGACCTCGACAACCGGGAGACGACGGGCCAGAGCGACGTCCAGTTCTTCTTCAGCGACCTCGGCCTCGTCCGCGTCACGGGAAACCACACGAACCAGCGGCGCGTACAGGGCCTGGCCGTGGGCACGGTCGACTGCTGGGCCGTCCAGGACGGGGTCACGTCCAACACCATCACGCTGAAGTTCATCAACTGACGCTTCGCCTCAGCCGTGCTTTGGCGGTGACGCGCCGAGGCCCGGGTGGTGGGCCGCCTTTGCCTCGTCCGCGCGCGAGGGGGGCTGTCGCGGGCGCCGCCACTCGTCGATGAGCGACGCCACGAGCCCCGTCCAGCCCGTCTGGTGCGAGGCGCCGAGCCCTTCCCCGGTGTCGCCGTCGAAGTACTCGTGGAAGAGGATCAGGTCCCGCCAGTACGGGTCCTCCTGGAACTTTCGCCGCATGCCGTAGACGGGGCGCGCTCCGTCCTCGCCGCGCGTGAAGATGCGGATCATCCGATTGGCCAGGCCCTCCGCCACCTCGAAGAGGGTCCGTTGCGGACCGTCGCGGCCGTCGGCGGGCACCTTGAACGTGGGGCCGAAGGCCGTCCCGAGCTTGCGCAGCGCCTCGATCATCAGGAACGTCGTCGGGAACCACACCGGCCCGCGCCAGTTCGAGTTGCCGCCCTTGATCTTGGAGTCCGCCTCCGCGGGCTCGTAGCTCACCGCCCGGTCGCCGAACACGAATGGCCGCTGCGCGTGGTACCGCGACAGGCTGCGCAGGCCGAAGCGAGACATGAACTCGTCGGGGTCCAGGATGCGGCGCAGCAGACCCTTGATCTGGCTCTCGTTAACGATGGCCAGGACGTGCGTGTCGCCGTGGTCCTTCATCACCGGATGGCAGACGTCCTGCACGATGTGCTTCTTGTTCTCGAGGAACCAGTACAGGTTCGACCGGAACTCGTGGAAGCCCTCGATCCAGTGGTCCTCCAGCCGCTCGATCGCGTAGAGCGGGATGAGACCCACCAGGGAGCGCACGCGGAACTTCTCGTAGCTGCCGTCCGGGTAGGTGAGGACGTCGTAGAAGAACCCGTCCTCCTCGTCCCAGAGCGAGTAGCGGCGGCCACCCATCTTCTTCATGGCCGCCCCGACGTAGATGTAGTGCTGGAAGAACTTCGTGGCCAGCGCCTCGTAGGCGTGGTTCTCCTTGGCCAGCTCGAGGGAGATGCGCATGAGGTTGAGACAGAACATGCCCATCCAGCCCGTGGCGTCGGACTGCTCGAGGACGGCCCCCGCGGGCAGGGGCTCGCTGCGGTCGATGACCGTGATGTTGTCGAGGCCGAGGAAGCCGCCCTCGAAGACGTTGTTGCCCGAGCGGTCGACCTTGTTGATCCACCAGGCGAAGTTGATCAGCAGCTTGTGGAAGCACTTCTCCAGGAACTCGCGGTCACCCTTGCCGTTGCGGATGCGGTCCATGTTGTAGACGCGCCAGACCGCCCAGGCGTGCACGGGCGGGTTGAGGTCGGAGAACTCCCACTCGTACGCCGGGAGCTGGCCCGACGGGTGCTGGAACTGCTCGAAGAGGAGCAGCCAGAGCTGCTCCTTGGCGAAGGCCTGATCGACGAGGGCCAGCGGCGTGCAGTGGAAGGCGAGGTCCCAGGCCGCGAACCAGGGGTACTCCCACTTGTCGGGCATGGACAGGATGCGCATCGAGTTGAGATGGATCTGCTTCGACCAGAGCATGCCTGCGAAGGCCTGTCGCTGGACGTTCCTCTCGTCCGCGGTGGCGCGGGCGGGATGGATGTCCTCGTAGAAGGCGTCCGCCTCCGCCCGCCGCTCTTCGACGATGGCGTCCACCTCCCCCACCGGATTCGGGGTGGGCTCGTCCCCCGTGAGCCGGAAGCGGTAGACGACCGATCCCCCGGGCGGCACCACCGCGCGCAGTCGCACGCACGCCTTGGTCCCCTTGCGCGTGGGATCGACCGCTCCCGTCTCGCCATTCACCACGTAGCGGTGGAACGCGTCCTTGACGTACGGCGATCGGCTCCGCGCCTGCGGTCCGTAGAGACGCTGCATGTGCGTCTCGTTGTTCGTGAAGAGCGGCTCCCCGCCCGCGGGCACGATCAGCCGGCGCGGCCCCAGCCGGTAGAGGAAGGGAAGGTTGGAAAGGGGGTCCGCGCTGGAGTCGTCCGCGAGCAGGACGTCGCCTCCCGGGCTCGACTCTTCGAGCACGATCGACGGCTCGGTCAGCGTCCGTGGTCCCCACACCCAGGTGTTGCGGAACCACAGGTGCGGGAGCAGCTGGATCGGCGCCGCCTCCGGCCCGCGGTTGTGGATGGTGACGCGGACGGCCATGTCCTCGGGAGTCACCTTGGCGTACTCCACGAAGACGTCGAAGTAGCGGTCGTCGTCGAAGATGCCGGTGTCGAGGAGCTCGAACTCCGGGCCGCGGCCACCGCGCCGCTGGTTCTCCTCGACGAGGCGCTGGTACGGGTACTCCCGCTGCGGGTACTTGTAGAGCCATTTCATGTAGGAATGGCTCGGGGTGGAGTCGAGGTAGAAGTAGTACTCCTTGACGTCCTCCCCGTGGTTCCCTTCGGAGGGCACCAGCCCGAAGAGGCGCTCCTTCAGGATGGGATCGCGCTCGTTCCAGAAGGCGAGGGCGAAGCAGAGGATCTGGTAGCGGTCGCAAATGGCGGCCATGCCGTCCTCGCCCCAGCGGTAGGCACGGGAGCGCGCGTGGTCGTGCGGGAAGTAGTCCCACGCATTGCCGTTCCCGCTGTAGTCCTCGCGGACCGTGCCCCACGACCGCTCCGCCGCATAAGGTCCCCACCTCCGCCAGGCCGTGAGCGCGCCGTGCTTGCCGGCCATGCGCTCCTGCTCGCGGTTGGACTTTGGATGATCCATCGCGGCGGGACTTTATCTCAGGTGGGCACTCACGTCTTACTAAGTCAGGGGGGGAACTCACGCCCCATTGCGGTCGGCGTGAGCTCCCCCCCTGAAACCCCCCTCGCGCGGCGCCGCTGCTACGCAGCGCCGCCGTGCTCTGCGGTCGGGCTGCCCCAGGCGATCAGCTCCAGCGGAAGAGCTTCAGGCCGGCGGCGAAGCTGAGCAGGGTCCAGATCACGAGGACGGCCAGGGGCGCGGACAGGGCCGGCAGGGACGCGCCCTCCAGGACCACTGCGCGCATGGCGTCGTTGAGGGCCGTGAGAGGGAGGAGGCGGATGAGGGGCTGCAAGACCTGCGGGAACCGGTCCGCGGAGAAGAAGATCCCGGAGAGCACGAACATGGGCATCATCACGACGTTCATGAGGCCGGTGACCGTCTCCATCCGGCGTGCGCGCGATCCGACCAGCAGCCCCAGCCCGCCGAAGCAAAGGGCGCCCAGGGCGCCGACGGCGAAGACGGACGCGAGGCCTCCGCGCACGGGCACGCCGAAGGCGAGATGTCCGAACCCGAGCATGAACGAGACCTCGATGACCATCGCGACCAGCCGCATGGTCAGGTGGGCGGCGAGGAAGTCCGGCCGCCGCATGGGGGCGGCGACGAGGCGCTTCAGGAGCCGCTTGATGCGCATGTCGACGAGATTGAAGCCGACGCCCCACATCCCGCCGCTCATGAGGTTCATCCCCACGATGCCGGGGATCAGGAAGTCGATGTAACGCCCGCCGGGCTCGCGTACCTCGGCCACGGTGTTCGCGAGGGGATCGCGGCGCCCGGCCGCGCGCTGGAGCGCGTCGTCGGCACGGGCGCGCGCGATCGCGGACTCGGATCGAGAAGGATCCAACCGGTACTCCAGGGGGCCGTCCGCGCGCGGGGCGACGACGAGCGCGACCTTGCCCAGGGCGAGGGCGCGCACCGCCGCCTCTTCCTCCATCACCTCCGCCCGCAGGAGCGGCGCCGCGCGCAGGACGGCCGCCGTCGGCTCGGCGCGGGGCCCGGCGACCACGGCGAGCGGCAGCGTCTCCGCGGGCCGGTTGCGGAAGGCGATGCTCAGGCCCACCGACAGCATGATCGGGAAGACGAACCCCCAGAACAGGACCTCGGGCTCGCGGTAGGACTCGCGAAAGCGGGCGAGGCAGAGAGCCCGGAACGCGTCCAGGCGCGTGTACTCGCGCCCGTCGGTCGAATCCGAGGGGCCGCGCACGCGCGGGGTCTCACTCATCGCGCAGATGGCGTCCGGTGAGGGAGACGAACACGTCCTCGAGGCTCGCGTGCCGCGTGCTGAGGCCGGAGAGGGCCCAGCCTCCGGCACGCAACCGCTCCAGCACCGCCGGAACGGCGACATGGGGCTCGGTGACGGTGAGGACGACGCGGCCGGCTTCGGTGTGCGCCGCGCGCACACCGGGCACTCCCTCCATTGCCGACGCGGTCAGGGGCCCCGCTCCATCCTCGCGGACCGCGATCTCGACCACGTGCTCGCCGCCGAGCGACGTCATGAGATGCATCGGCGATCCCTCCGCGATGACGCGGCCGTGGTCGACGATGGCGACACGGTCACAGAGTCGCTCCGCCTCGTCCATGTAGTGCGTGGTGAGCAGCACCGTCCGGCCGCCCGCCTTGAAGGCGTTCACGATGTCCCACACCTGCCGCCGCGACTGGGGGTCGAGCCCCGTCGTCGGCTCGTCCAGGAAGATCAGCTCCGGATCACCGACCAGCGCGCAGGCGACGGCGAGGCGCTGCTTCTGGCCGCCCGAGAGCGTGCCCACGCGGGCCCTGGCCTTCTCCGTGAGCTCGACCTCGCGGATCACCGCCTCCGCGGCGAGCAGCCCCTCCAGGATCTCGATCGTGGTCGTCTTGCCCGCGCCGTTCGGACCGAGCAGGCCGAAGCACTCGCCGGGAGCGACCTCGAAGGACAGGCCACGCACGGCCTCGACGCTGCCGTACGTCTTGTGCAGATCCCGCACGACGACGGACGGCGCGCTCCCTTCGCTCATCGGTCGACTCCGATCTTACCTTCCTCGCCCGCGCGGGACGCCGTCACACCTACAATGCGCGCATGTTCTCGGCGCGGACGGGGTGGACGCGCGCGCCCAACCGCCTGAGCACCGTCGTCGAGGCGCGGCGGGGCTCCGGTGCCCCTCTCCTCGACTTGACCGAGACCAACCCGACGGGCGCGGGCCTGCGCGCGCCCGCGGACATCCTGGCCGCGCTGGCCGACCCCGCCGCCCTCGCCTACGACCCGGAGCCGCTGGGGCGGCGGGACGCGCGTGAAGCGATCGCCGCCGACGGTCGCCGCCGAGGCGCGGAGATCGACCCCGACCGCCTCGTGCTCACCGCCAGCACGAGCGAAGCCTACGCCTTCGCGTTCAAGCTCCTGTGCGATCCCGGAGACACGGTCCTCGTTCCGCGTCCCAGCTATCCCCTGTTCGAGTACCTCGCCGGGCTCGAGTCGGTGCAGGTACGGCCCTATCCCTTGCGCTACGACGGTACCTGGCACATCGACCTGGCCGAGCTCGCGGAGGCGCTGACGGACCGCACGCGCGCGATCGTCGCCGTCACTCCGAACAACCCGACGGGATCGTTCGTGAAAGGGGCGGAAGCGGACGCGCTGCGCGCGCTGGCCGCGAGCCACGGGGCGGCGCTCCTCTCCGACGAGGTCTTCGCGGACTTCCCGCTGCGCGAGGATCCGGGTCGCGCGCTCACGCTCTTCGCAGATGGGCCGGCCCTCACCCTCTGCCTCGGCGGCCTCTCGAAATCGTGCGGCCTGCCGCAACTCAAGCTGGCCTGGATGGCGCTGGCCGGCCCCGCGGCCGCGCGCGAGGAGGCACGCGCGCGGCTGGAGGTCGTGGCCGACACCGCCACCCTGCTGGACGTGGAAGGCGGGTGGTCCGCCGTCCTGCACGTCCCGGCCACGCGCGGCGAGGACGAGTGGGTGATCGCCCTCGCCGAGGAAGACGGGGTCCTCGTCCATCCCGGGTATTTCTTCGACTTCCCGCGCGAGGCCTATCTCGTCCTGAGCCTGCTGCCGCCGCCGCCCGCGTTCGCGGAAGGCGTGGCCAGGATCCTGGAGCGGGTGACCAAATCCGCCTAGCGCGGCGCCGCCGCCGTCGGATAGGCTTTGACGTGGAGGTGGCCATGGCGGTGAAGCGGATCTCGCCGGAGCAGGCGCGCGACCTGATGGACAAGGAGGGCTACGTCTACCTGGACGTCCGCTCGGTGCCCGAGTTTGCCGCCGGCCACCCCACCGGGGCCTACAACGTCCCCCTCCTCGACATGGGTCCGGCCGGGATGACTCCCAACCCGGACTTCCTGGCCGTGGTCGAGAAGAGCTTCGCGCGGGACGCGCGGCTCGTCGTGGGGTGCAAGGCGGGCGGGCGCTCGGCCAAGGCGGCGGCGATGCTCGAGCAGGCCGGGTTCACGAACATCGTGGACCAGCGCAACGGCTACGAGGGGACGCCGCTGCCGACCGGAGGCATCGAGCCCGGCTGGCGGCCCAAGGGCCTGCCCACCAGCTCCCAGCCCGCACCGGATCGGACCTATGACGGGCTGAAGAAGCGAGGCTGGGGCGCCTCCGTCGCCCTCGCCGATTTGGCCGCCACCGCGCGGGTCGTCGACGAGGCGGCCGGCCGGCTGGGCGACATCTCCGGTGTGGACGCCATCGCCGGCGCCTATGCGGGCGCCGGCCCCTTGCCGGACGCGCCCGCCGACGAGTGGCCGCGCATGATGCGCGCGAACCTGGACAGCGCCTACTCGGTCTGCCGTGCCGCGCTGCCCCACCTGCGCAAGTCGCACGGCGCGATCGTCACCGTGGGATCGAAGGTGGTGGAGGGCGGAGGGGCGGGCGCCGCCGCCTACGCCGTCTCCAAGGCCGGAGTGGTGGCGCTCACGCGCGTGCTCGCCCTCGAGAACAAGGATCACCGCGTCCGCGTCAACTGCGTGATGCCCGGCATCATCGACACGCCCAAGAACCGGACGGGCATGCCCAACGCCGATCGCTCCGGCTGGACCCCGCCCGCCGCCATCGCGCGCGTCATCGTCTTCCTTCTCTCGCCGGATTCCGCTCCCGTCTCCGGCGGCGTCGTGCCCGTCGATGCGCACGCCTGAACGCGCGGCGGCCGTCGTCGCCGGCGCCCTCGCCCTCGGCACCCTCGTCGCGGCCGCGGTCGCGCCGCCCGCCCGCGTGCCCAACGGTTTCGCCATCGTCGGCGCCACGGTGCTCGACGGCACGGGCGGGCCGGCTCGGCCGGACGCGGTGGTCGTCGTGGAAGGCGAGCGCGTCAAGGTGGTCGGTTCGCGGGCGGAGGTACCGCTGGCGAAGGGCCTGCGCATCGTCGACGGACGCGGCCGATGGGTGATGCCCGGCCTCATCGACGCGCACGTGCACTTCTTCCAGTCCGGGGGCGCGTACACGCGCCCCGACGTGATCGACCTCCGCGGGCATCGCTCGTACGAGGAGGAGATCGCCGGAGTCAAGCGCCGGCTCGACGCGACATTCGCGCGCTACCTCCTCTGCGGCGTGACGTCCGTCGTGGACGCGGGGGGTCCGATGTGGAACTTCGAGGTGCGGGACCGCGCCGCCCGCACCGCGCTCGCCCCGCGTGTAGCGGTCGCGGGTCCGCTGGTGTCGACGGTGGCCCGGCCCCAGCTCGACCTCGGCGATCCCCCGATCGTGAAGGTCGACTCCCCCGCGGAGGCCCGCGCCCTCGTGGCCCGCGAGGCGGCACGGAAGCCCGACTTCATCAAGATCTGGTTCATCCAGCGTCCGGGGGACGATCCCGCCGCCGGCCGCGCCCTGCTCGAGGCGGTCGTGGACGAGGCGCGCCGCGGCGGACTCCGCGTCGCCGTCCACGCCACCGAGCTCGCGGGAGCGCGCATGGCGGTGGACGCCGGCGCCGCCATCCTCGTCCACTCCGTCTTCGACCAGCCGGTGGACGACGCCTTCGTGGCCGCCGTCCGCGACAAGGGCGTGCTCTACGTCCCGACGCTGTTCGTGGTGAAGGGCTACGACCTCGTGCTTTCCGGACGGTTCGCGCCGACGGCGGCCGAGGCACGCCTGGGCGATCCGGACGCCCTGCGCAGCTTCGAGGACATCAGGTCCTTCGCGGAGTTCAAGGGCACGGGCCGGCCCAGCGCGGACGCGGCGCTCAAGACGGGCTCCGAGAACCTGCGCCGGCTCGCCGCCGCCGGCGCCCTCATCGCCACGGGGACGGACGCGGGGAACATCGGCACCCTGCACGGCCCCTCGATCTATCGCGAGCTCCGGCTGATGGCGGACGCGGGGATGAGCCCGTCCCAGGTCCTCAGCGCGGCCACGCTGGGCGGAGCGCGCGTGATGGGCCGGGAGACGGAGCTGGGCACGCTGGCCGCGGGCAAGCTCGCGGACCTGCTCATCCTCGATGGCGATCCGGCCGCCGACCTCTCCGTCCTCGAGAGCCCGCGCGAGGTCATCAAGGCCGGCCGCATCCTCTCGCGCGACGAGTTGCGGTCCGCAGCCGGCCTGCCCGCGTACTGAGTTGACTTCCCCGCCGCCCGGCGGGTAGCTTCCGGCGTCATGAACGCTCCCTCACGACGCTCCCTCTTGTCCTTCCTCGTCCTCTCGTGGGCCGCTTCGGCCACGGCGGCGCCGCCCCCGCGTGTCACGAAGACACCGGAAAAGCCGGCGACGGCGCCCAGCGTTTCCACGGATGCGCTGGCCGGCCTCGCCTTCCGGAGCATCGGGCCGGGCATCACGGGCGGCCGCATCGACGACTTCGCGGTCGTCGAGGGCCGGCCTTCCACCTTCTACGTGGGCAGCGCGGCGGGAGGACTCTGGAAGACGGTCAACAACGGCGTGACGCTCGAGCCCGTCTTCGACGACCAGGAGGTCTCGTCGATCGGAGACGTGGCGGTGGCGCCGTCCGATCCCTCGATCGTCTACGTCGGCACCGGCGAGCCGAACAACCGGCAGTCGTCCTCCTGGGGCAACGGCGTCTACAGGTCGCTCGACGCGGGCAAGACCTGGATCCACCTCGGCCTCGCGGACACCCACCACATCGGGCGCGTGGTCGTGCATCCGACCAACCCGGACGTCGCGTACGTCGCCGCCCTCGGCCATCTGTGGGGACCGAACAAGGAGCGCGGGCTCTTCCGGACGACGGACGGCGGCAAGACGTGGGTCAACACGAAGTTCGTCGACGAGGACACCGGCTTCGTGGACGTGGCCATGGACCCGGAGAGCCCGCAGACCCTGTACGCCGCGTCCTATCAGCGGCGCCGCACGCCCTTCGGCTACAACGGCGGCGGGCCGGGGAGCGCGCTCTGGAAGACGACCAACGGCGGCGAGACCTGGACGAAGCTCACGGACGGCCTTCCGAGCGAAGGCGACATCGGCCGCATCGGGATCGACGTCTATCGCCGCGATCCGCGCATCGTGTACGCGCTCGTCGAGCACGCCAAGGAGGGCGGGATCTACCGGTCCGAGGACAAGGAGATCCACGGCGACTACCACGCGCTCTGGATCGATCCCGCCGATCCCAGCCACCTCCTGGCCGGAACGGACGGCGGCGTGCACATCACCTACGACCGCGCGCGGACTTGGGAGTACGTCAACACCGTGCCCCTCGCCCAGCTCTACGAGATCTCGTTCGACATGCAGAGGCCGTACCACGTGTGCGTCGGCCTGCAGGACAACGGGAGCTGGTGCGGGCCCAGCCGGACGCTCTACCAGCAGGGCATCTCGAACGAGGACTGGTCCCGGGTGGGCGGAGGCGACGGGTTCTACAACGTGATCGATCCCGCGGACCCCGACGTCGTCTACACGGAGAGCCAGGACGGGAGCGTGTCGCGCTTCGACGGGCGCACCAACGAGCGGCGCAGCATCCGGCCCGAGCCGCCGGAGGGCGAACGGTACCGGTTCAACTGGAACTCGCCGATCGTGGTCTCGCGCTACGACTCGGACACCGTGTATTACGGCGGCAATCGCTTCTTCGCCTCCCGGGACCGCGGCGAGAGCTGGGCCGTGGTCAGCCCGGACCTCACCGGCAACGCCGAGCGCGACAAGATGACGATCTTCGGCAAGGCGGCCAAGGACATGCTGTCGCGCAACGACGGCGTCGTGCACTTCGGCACCATCACGACCATGGCGGAGTCGCCGGTCAAGGCCGGCGTCGTCTGGATCGGAACCGACGACGGCAACGTGCAGGTCTCCCGCGACGGCGGGGCGACGTGGGCACGGCTGAAGCTGCCCGCGGGCGTGCCCGCCGGCACCACGTGAGCCGCGTGGAGCCGAGCCGGTCCGGCGAAGGCGCCGCCTACGTGGCCTTCGACGGGCACCGGGCCGACGACTACGCGCCGTACCTCTTCCGCACCGACGACTTCGGCCAGACCTGGCGCGGCCTCGCGGGCGGCATCCCCAGGGGGCAGGCGATCCACGTCGTGCGCGAGCACCCGAGAAGCCCGAGCCTGCTCTTCGCGGGGACGGAGTTCGGCCTCTATGTGAGCTGGAACGCGGGGGGGAGCTGGACGCGCGTGCGGGGCAAGCTGCCGACGGTACCGATCTTCGACGTCCAGATCCATCCGCGCGACAACGACCTCATCCTCGCGACGCACGGACGCGGCGTGTACATCCTCGACGACCTGGGCGTGCTGGCGCAGGCGGACCCCGCGACGCTCGACACCGACCTGCGGGTCTTCGACATCGAGCCGGCGACGGCCTACCGGATCTATGCGCACAAGGGGAACACCGGGCACAAGTTCATGGCCGGACCCAATCCGCCGGACGGCGCGACGATCACGTACTTCCTGAAGGCCAAGGCGGGAGAGAAGGAGGACGTGAAGATCGCGATCAGCGACGCGAGCGGAGCCGTCGTGCGCGAGATCAAGGGACCCAAGGAGAAGGGCCTCAACCAGGCGAGCTGGGACCTGCGCCTGGAGCCACCGACCGCTCCCCGGCCCGTGAGTGAGGGCGAGTCGTTCTTCGGCCCGCCGCGCGGGCCCCTGGTGAGCCCGGGCACCTACACCGCGAAGGTCACGGTGGGGAGCGCCTCCGCGAGCAAGCCGATCGTGGTCGAGGAGGACCCTCGCATCAAGGTCGGCGCCTCCGAGCGCAAGGAATGGGAGCAGGCGGCGCGGCAGGGGGCCCGGCTGTGGGGCCGCGCCGACGCCGCCAATCGATCCGTGACCGCGCTGAAGAAGCAGATCGCGGACGTGCAGGACTCACAGAAGTCGGCGCCCGACGACGTCAAGGCCGCCCTGAAGACGCTGGCCGACACCGTCGACGGCCTGGCGCGCCAGCTCAATCGACAGGAGCCGCTGGGATTCGCGGGGGCCCCGCTGGCCGAGGAGCCGGATCCGCTGCTGCCACGCGCCCGCGGCCTCTACCTCGCGATCAGCGGGATCACGGCGGCTCCGACCGCGCAGCAGCGCGAGTCCCTCGCGCGCGTGGACAAGCAGGTGGACGCGGCGGTGGCGGCCGTCAACGCCGTGATCGAGAAGAGCGTGCCCGAGATGAACCGGCTCCTCGGGGAGCGGGGAGTGGGACGGATCGACGGCGGCAAGCGGATCCCCTGAGGAGAGGGCGGCCGCTCAGCGCGGCGGCGCTCTCAAGACCTGCGTCAGGACCATCGCGATCAGCACGAGCAGCAGGCACACGACGAGCGCGACCCCCGTGCGCCACAGCGGCGGCGGCGCGCGCCGTGGGGACGGGCTCGCCGACGGCAACGCCGCCACCAGCAAGCGACGCTGGCACCGCGCGCAGCCGGCCAGGTGCGCGGCCAGTTCCGCGGGCGCGCGGCCGGGTGGGGCGGCGGAGATCTGCGCGAAGCCACGGGGGCTGAGGCAACCGTCGGCGTCGAAGAGCGCGGCCGCCATGCTCGTTCATTTTGACGGCGGAGCCGCCGCTGTCAATGCGGCCGACGAGGGCGATGCCGCCGTATACTGCCGGGAATGAATTTCGAGGACACGGCGGTGCGCCTGTGGAAGCGGCTCGAGCGAGAGGAGAAGATCGCGGCGGCCGCGCGTTTCTTCGAGGAGCCTCCCCCGGAGGTCTACGCGGGCGCGCTCGGCGCGATCATCAAGGCCCGCCACCTGCGGCCCCAGGTGGCGCGCTCGATGTCTCCGGAGGAGCAGGCACGTGCGCTGGCTTCGGTGCTCGACCCCGGGGAGCCGGTGGCGGCCGCCCTCCTCGTCGCCCTTCACCTCGGCGCCCGCCGCGAGATGCTGGCGACGTTCCTCGACGCGATCGGCCTGCCGCACGAGCAAGGCATCCTCAAGGACGAAGCGGACGCGACCACGCTCGACGACGCGCGGCTTCTCGCCGGCCTCGACGCGTTGAAGGCGCGCTTCCACGCGCACGAGATCCGCACGTACCTGAATACGCTCTGGCTGCAGGATCCCGATCGCTGGGACGCGCTGAGGGGCCTGGCCGAGCCGGCCTAGCCCGCGCGCGCGGGGAGCGGCTCGTCCACGTCGGCGACGGTCGTAATGCCGCCTTCCTCCCGCGGCGGCAGGAGCAGCCAGAAGCGCTCGGCGTGCTCGCTCCCATCCAGGCGTCGCGCGTAGGCGGCAGAGAGACGGGCCACGCGCTTGGCCGCACGGTTGGGGGCCAGCGCGGCCTGGAGCTGCCTCACGCTTTCGAGCAGGGCCGGCTCCGTGGGATGGACCACGGGCTGCAGGCGCGGGCCGAAGCCCTTGTGGGGACGCCAGGCCCGTCCCTGCCGCCACTGCCGCGCGGCCAGGCCCGTCGAGCGCAGACGCTCGGGCCAGCCGTTGAGGTCGCCGCGGAGCGAGGGCGCGAGGTGGAAGCGCCAGAGGAAGGGAGCCAGCTGCGCGCGATCGGCGGCGTGCGCCGCCGCCGGCGGCAGGCGCGCGCCGACCTGGCCCAGCCGGACGCGCACGGCCCCGCGCACGAAGGCCTCCGGCCGCTCCTCGTACAGGAAGACGTTCCGTCCCTCGCCGCTCTGGAAGCTCCGCAGCGAGGCCTCGTGCGCCAGGCGATGATCGATGTGGCTTCCGACGCCGAGAGGCACGTACACCTGCGAGGCCTTCGACCGATGGCCGATCTCGCCCAGCGCCTGCGCGAGCTGGGCCAGCCAACCGTCGTCGTCGGCGCGGCGCCCTTCGACGAGCGCCTGGAACGAAGAGTAGTAGTCGCTGCGCTGGCGCGCGTCGGGAAGGCCGAGCGAGAGCCGGCGCACGTCCGCCGAGGCCAGCGCCCCCACTTCCGGCCAGGCACGGCCGCCCTCTCCGAAGACGGTGACCACGAGGATGCGCAGCCCGCGGGCGGCGTCGGCCAGGAGGCTCGCTCCGCAGGAGAGGAGCGCGTCGTCGTGATGCGGGGACACGTAGAGGCTGTCGCACGGCGCGAAGGCCTGGATATCCACGGCGATGGTCATGGGAGGAACGACCGTCGTGAGTCCCCCCAGGGAAGCCTCGGCCCACAGTCTACCGCCAGTCACGGGCGCCCGAGGCCCGGCCGTTGGCGCTTGACCGGGCGCGCCGACGGCGGCTAGTGTGAATGGCTCCCTTGTCACGCTCCATCACCCGCCTCGCCGTCCTCACGCTCGCCCTTCTTCCCGCCTGCCACCGGCAGACCGCGGCCAGCGCGGAGCAGGCCGTGCTCGAACGGAGGCGCGAGGGCCTCACCCGTCTGATGGCGGCGGCGCGCCGAGGGTCGCTCCTGCCCTTCGACAAG
>WNFI01141035.1_pt1 | contig 32276 bp, 26 predicted proteins | sample 5400471 | NCBI WGS metagenome assembly WNFI01 (sample SAMN13153348, study PRJNA577476) | soil metagenome | isolation source: 100 cm saprolite on Douglas fir-dominated hillslope | place: USA:California | collected 2013-09-17 | reverse complement strand
GCAAACTTGCAGCAATGGATGGCGCTGTTGTACGGCGGTGAACGCTACTTGCCACGACGCTACCTTTGTGAAGCCGCCGATTTGCGCGGCCACGACAAAATGCTTGGGACTGGTTTGGTTGCTCAGCCAGAAATAGTGCTCGCTTGGTCCTAAGGCCGTGTACTCATAAATCGGCTTGGTCGATCCGACCGATGTCCGCTTGTCCCCCAAGAGCGGCGTTAGAGCGGACATTCCAACGCCGCCGCTAAGTGCCAAACTCGGAAGATCACTTCGGCGGCGAGGGCAAGGATATTGGCAGGCGCCTCGATATCCAAAACCTTCATCAATTGAACTTGGTTCGGCTGAACGGTCGGAAGATCTTGACTTAGATTGTCCAGTTCACTTATTCCAACGATGGGCAAGGGCGTGTCCACGGGCGAGCTGCTTAATCGCTTCTCGGTCGGGCTTTCCCTGCTCGGTCACCGGGATATTCCTCATAGCGATTACTACGAATGGTGCAGCGGCTTCGGGTCCATGCTCCTCGGCAATTGTCGTAAGACAGGCTTGTGGGTCAATTGATACCCCTTCCCAAGGCACGACAGCACCGATCCAGGTGCCGGCCTCGTTGTGGGCAACCACGACAGCAACACGCACGGCCGGCATCTGGCACAAGGTTTCCTCGACCAGCGTCGGGCTCAACATTGCGCCGGCGATCCAGCGAACATCGGCTGCACGACCAAGAATATGGAGGTAGCCTTCGTCGTCGATCCGGCCGAGGTCGCGTGGTCGATACCAACCGTCCCGAAAATTTTCTGCTTCGAGCTCGGGTCGATTGCGATAACCCTGTGCCATAGCGGGTGACCGGACTTCGATGCTCCCCACCTCACCGATCTCCGCCAGCGAGCCGTTCTCTCGACGTAACCGTACTTCGACTCCAGGAAGGATTCGGCCGGCACATGTAAAACGGTCGCGCCGCAGAGGGTCGTGCTCGGCGGGAGTCAGCATACTGACAAGGCCTTCCTCGCTCGCACCGTAGGTATGTGCAATGACAGGACCCAATCTCTCTTGCGCCCGGATTCGCAGCGTCGGCGGCGCGGAAGCTCCCACATGATTGAGCGTGCGTAATGAAGAGAGGTCTCTTCGGGATACGTCAGGGTGATCCATGACTTCGAAGAGTTGGGGCTCGACCAGGAAAAGGTCGGTGATCCGCTCCGACTCGATGGTAGCCAGAGTATCGGCGGCGTCGTAAGCGTCTCTAAGGACAACACAGCCACCTCCCAGCAACGTCACGTCGACCAACACTTGTGACAGATAAGCAAAGTGCCCGTTGACGAGTTGGCGCCTGTCAGGTGAGCTGGGAACATTAACCATCGCCGAATAGGCCATGAAGTTCCGGCGGCTGCCTTTGGGCACGCCCGTCGTGCCACCTGAAGAGAGGACGATAGCGAGATCATCGGGCCTGGCGGCGCATGGAAAAGCTTCGCTACCCTGCTCGCTGGCTATGTTATCGAGCCGAACCGAGGCACCGGCGACACTAACTCCAACCGATGCGATCCTTGCAGAGGTGCCAGCCGGGACAAGCCCCGTCGTCTGCGGGAATACCACCAGGAGATCAGGTGCCATTTGCGCCACAAGTTCTGCGCGTCGCTCGGAAGTGGCCGGAAGCGGTAAGTACACCGCCGCAGAAGCAATCAGATTTGCAGCATACCGGACGGCGATGGCGTCCGGGCAATTCGGCGCGAACAAGGCGACCAAACTGCCCCGGCCGATCCCCAGCGTCGCCAACGCCCGCGCATACCGGTAGATCGACGCCAAAAGCTCGTTCGCTGTGACGTCCTCGTTCCTGTATCGCAGAATGGTTTGGGATCCCGCGTCGGCCAGGCTGGCGACGAGGCGGCTTATGTAGACGGACTCGCTGGCAGACAGGTCCTCTTTCGCTGTGCCCAGGAAATCTTCGGCTGCGGTCCGGTATCCCACAATTCTCTCATTTGTGTCAGGGGTCGACATGTTCGCATCCTCGTATTTGTCCGCCACCGGCGTCACGCGTTCGACGCATCGGCAGTTCAGCGCGGAACCAAAAGCTCAGCCTGTCGCTCGTCTTCCGTTGCAATCAGCCTTGCGCTGCGCGCTATGGCGCGGCTGATCCATGGCAATGAAGCTTTCGCGGCGCAGGTCGGGTGAAGGGTCGCGGATGGTGATGCCGCCGAGAGAAGCCGCCGACGAGAACACCGAATGATTGGTTTCGATGTCCATGATGTCGTTGTATTTAGTCACCGACCCGTACGGTCCGAATATGCTGTCCTTGCAATAATGCACCGGCTCTTCCTTGCGCAGCCGGTCGAAATACGGCCAGAAGGAATCGGAGTGAAACAGATCCGGATTGCCGGGATGGAATTCGGATAGCGGTGTGGCGTAGGCTTTCTCCCGCGCGGCTCGTTGGACCTCGTTGCGGGCATTGGTAATTGTCTCGTGCATAGCAAACTCCATTTTTTGACGGCGGTGCCCCCGGCCGCCGATTTCAATCGCAACGCTCGCCGTCGTCCGACTGTTTATGCGGCTCACAGCTCGTTGAATCTGGCAACTGTCCGCTACAGGATCATTACCGCCGGGACGTATATGATTACGGTCGCAATCGGCGCCCCACATTCTCGTCATTTTTAGAACGGTTCGACAGGGGACGAGAACGAGGCTCGAAGCGCAGCTTCCAATCGCGGCTGCGCGCGTTCCCCGAAGTCATTGCCGACCGCGCCCAAAATGTCGCGATCGATCCGGGGCGAGATGTGGGGTTCGATACCGCGGTCCTCGACAAGCCATCCGAGCCTCTCGGCCGAGCCGTAGCCCGTGTCAGCGGCCGGCCGGGCGGGCTCGACACCGAAGCGACCCGCCGTGGCAAGAGCCGCCTGTCCATAGTGGTTGGCCGTCGACGAGGTCCGCAATGGGTCTTGGCTGTGTGAAAACCATTGTGCAGGTGATTCGCGCGCAAGATTGATTCAAACCGAATTCAGCTCGCGCAAGAAAGATTCGCCTTGGCCGGAAGTTCGATTCTTTTGCTGCGCGTTGACGCCTGCTTCCAGTGTTTTCACACAGCCAGGGTCAGGACCGACAAAACTCGAAGTGAGCACAATAGGTCCGCTTTCGGGTGCATAACGACCAAAGCACCCTATGGTTGGGCATGTTGAGCCCGACTGCCGGGCCGTGATTCAAGCCCCGAAACCGAAGAGCTCGAAATCATGCGTTCGGTCCTTACACCACTTGCTACAACCGCTTCGTCCGCTGGCGTCGAGCGGGCGTATGGGCCCGGATTATGAGCGCATTGGCTGGCGCTCATGACGCCGCCGTGCAGATGATCGACACGTCTATCGTCCGCGTGCATCAGCACGGTGCATGCATCGCTCGAAACAGAAGGGAGTCCATGGGCCGGTCACGGGGCGGGTTGACCAGCAAGATTCATGCGCTGGTCGATACCAATGGCCTGCCAGTTCGGCTCGCACTGTCGGCTGGTGAGGCGCACGATAACCGGCTCGCAGGTAAGCTCCTATCACGCTTGAGGTCGGGAACAATGCTGCTGGCGGACCGTGGATATGACGCCGACTGGATCAGAGCACTTGCCGCACAGAAGGGCGTTTGGGCCAACATTCCGCCGAGATGCAATCGCAACGAACCGATCTGCTTCAGTCCCTATCTCTACCGCGCGCGCAACCTGGTCGAAAGGTTCTTCAATAAGATCAAACAGTGTCGTCGGGTCGCAACGCGCTACGACAAACTCGCCGCCAACTACCTCGCATTCATCCAGCTCGCATCGATCAGGCTATGGCTGCGCGTTAATGAGTCCACGCCCTAGTCACTGTGCAGCAGTATCATCCGTCCGACTAATTTCGGGCGGATGGTACTTAATGTGCAAGCACTCTACTAGCATTCTGCTTTAATGGATGTTGACGGGCGGTTCCGCGAAGTCGAACCCCAAGAACGCGTGGCTATCGATCCATCTTTGCTGCCAGCGTTTGCACTTCCTCTCATGTTCTCTGCAGCAAAGTCAGATGCGCGACTTCGGCTTTGGGTCATGAACTGACCAAAAGTGATGTCTGCGCCGAGTCCGTTCAGCCCTCGTCAGCAGACATGCATTGCACGTCAGTTTTGTGCCAAGAGCGGGCATAGCCGTCTTCGAGCACGCGCAGTCCTTACACCAGGAAAAATCCGTCATGGGCGTGGGCAAAGGCGGCGAGGGCGTCGTGGTTGACCGGAGTGATCGAGCCGCCGTTGGTGGCAAGGTTGAAGGCGAAGGTCTGGCCGGCGGTGAGGGACCCATCCGGGTTCTGCCCTTTGATCGTCTCGGTCACCTTCGTGTAGTCGAAGGCGAGCGCCGTATCGTGCCCGCCGTCGGCGGCGTAGCCGGCCACCGTGACGTTGTTGAGTGTGAGATCGTAGACCTTCTGGACCTGGCCGTCGCCAGCGGACTTCAATCCGACCAGTTCCACGCTTGGGATATGCTTGCCGGTGGCGGCGTCCTTGAGGAGGGTAACGAGCCCGGGCGACAGTCCTGCGATGTCGACCATCAGCGGATCGAACTGCGCCTTGCCGGCGCCGCTGCCGCCACCACCGCTGGCCAGCTTGGTCAGCTCGTTGAAGGTGAACTCGTCAACCTTGAAGTAGCCCTCATAGCCCTTGATAGTTGAATCGCCCGTTACCCCATCGACCTTCAAAAGGTAGGTCAGCAATTGATTTGCCATCGATAATCTCCATAAAAATTAGAGGCGATTAGCAGCTTAATCACAACACGTTAGATGAAATCTGTGGTTCAGGCCCGTCTTTAAAAGAACAGCCAAAATAATCCAGGGTCGGCCAGGTCACAAGTGGCAGCTAATCAAACTTCGCAGCATGTCTTATGGGAAGCCCGTCGATCGCTTACAGAAACGCGGCAACTGATATTCTCGTAGAATCAACGGTCTTCAGGACTTGGATCATCACAGGTGGTCGCTGCATTTGCGGCTCACTCACTGGAACACTCACCTTACTTAGTTTCAACTTCAACGAAGCCATGTGAATTCCTTCACACATGCCAAAATTCCTGCTATCGCGGCACGGCTCGACAGCGGGCTCGACCAGGATCGCGCAATGAGCGCCATTGGCCGGGTGACCTGTTCGCGGGGCGCTTATTAGTGATAGGGTAGGTTTCCGCTGAACAAAGGACACGGCGATGTGGTGGCAATCGAGAGTGACGCGTCGAACTCTGCTCGGCAATACCGCGGCCGGGACGGCTGCACTCGCGGCCGGTGCCATCGGTGCGTATGCCCAGCCAGCGTCGAAGCCGCCGAACATCGTCTTTATTCTGGCCGACGACCTCGGCTATGCCGACGTGTCCTGTTACGGACGCCGCGACTTCGCCACGCCCAACATTGACCGCATCGCCGCGCGAGGAATGCGCTTCCTTCAAGGCTACGCCAATTCCGCAGTCTGCTCCGCCACGCGTCTCGCGCTGATCACCGGCCGCTACCAGTATCGGCTGCCGCTGGGGCTCGAGGAGCCATTGGCGGGCAACCCGGATGTCGGCCTGCCGCCTGAGCATCCGACCTTGCCGTCGCTGTTGAAGAAGGCGGGCTACGGCACTAGCCTGATCGGCAAGTGGCATCTGGGCGCTCTGCCGAAATTCGGTCCGCTCAAGAGCGGTTATGATCACTTCTTCGGTTTCCGCGGTGGCGCCGTGGACTATTACTCGCACATTGACACGCGTCAGAAGCATGATTTGTGGGACGGCGACGTCGAGGTTGACAAGGTCGGCTACGTCACTGAGCTGCTGGGCAGCCGTGCGCTCGACGCGGTGAATTCTTACGCGAAGTCCGGCCAGCCGTTTCTGATCAGCCTCCACTTCAATGCGCCGCACTGGCCGTGGGAAGCGCCCGGGGACGAAGCGGAGTCGAAACGGGTGGCGGGCACGAACCTGCGCGACTTCGACGGCGGCACGCAGAAGACCTATCAGCGCATGATCGAGGCGATGGACACGCAGATCGGCCGCGTGCTCGAGGCTCTCGACGCCAACGGCCTTACCGAGAATACGATCGTCATCTTCACCAGCGACAACGGCGGCGAGCGTTTCGCCGACACCTGGCCGTTCACTGGCAAGAAGACCGAATTGCTGGAAGGCGGACTACGTATCCCCATGGTGATCGCATGGCCCGCGCGGATTGCGCCGGGCCGCACCAGCAACCAGGTCGCGATCAGCATGGACTGGCTGCCGACCCTCCTGGCCGCAGCCGGCGCCGCATCGGATCCGGACTACCCGCCCGATGGTATGAACTTGCTGCCGGCTCTTATGGGCGACGCCGCAACCGTCGATCGAAAGCTGTTCTGGCGCTACAAGGCGAACTGGCAGCGCGCCGCACGCATCGGCGATTACAAGTTCCTCAAAATCCTCGATAACACCTTCCTGTTCAACGTGGTGGAGGATCCGCTGGAGCGCGGCAACCTGAAGGAGCGCCACAAGGACGTCTACGACCCAATCGTCGCCGAGTGGCAGGCGTGGAACGCGTCGATGCTGCCGGAAGTCGCGGGGAGCTTCACCGAGGCGCACACCGGCGCGCAGCTCGCCGACCATATCGGCGCCCAGAAGGCAAGCGGCGCGCCCGATCCCGCCGTACCTTTGCCCCCGTCCGCGCAGGTGCGGTGACTGTCACATCCTAGTCGATCCGTTTGATTCCTCGCGTCCTGAATGATCCTGGCCCAGCGGGCGACGTCGCCTTGATCTGTGCCGCGCTTACCTCGGAAGCGGAAAATCGCCGTACCGTCGGAAAGTCGGTTGTGCCGGTTCGCGTGAAGAAAACGCGACAACAACATAGAGCACAATCTCGATTCAATTCGATGGGATTGGGCTCTAGCTCAGCTAGCGCTTCATCGATCCTTCTATGATGTTAACGAACAGCGCCTCGGCTTCGGCCGCTGCGCGGTTCCACGAAAATCGCGTTGCGTTGCGTCGGCCGGCAGCAGCCAGGCGCTCGCGCAGGTCCGCGTCACGCATGGTCAAGTCAAGGCAATCCGCAATGGCTTCCGGATCATACGGATCGAAGAACAGCGCCCCTTCTCCCGCCACCTCGCGAAGGACGGGTATGTCCGAGCAGACGACCGGGATTCCCAATGCCTGTGACTCGATGACCGGAAGGCAGAATCCTTCATATGTGGAAGGTGCGATCATGCAAGTCGCACCACGATACGCGGCGGCAAGCGCTTCATCCGAAAGGCCGCTCACGGTCTCAATAGGCGACGCAAGCGCAACCGATTGGAGCGCTCGCGCGAGCAAGGATGCGCCGTCACCCCCGACGTGATAGACCTTCACCGGCCGGCCGTGGGTCTCCAGAATTTTCAGTGCGGCGACCAGCGCTCCCGGGTTCTTGTTGGGCGAAACGTTACCGACAAAAATCGCATAGGGTGCGGTGAAATCTGTTGCACTCTGATCGGAGCCCGTTTCATCGATGAGGGCGCCGGCCTCATGAATGACGGTTGCCTTTTTTGCAAACCTCCGATGAAATTTTGCGAGATCATTGCGTGTCGCCTCCGACACACAGATCACGGCGTCCGACGACGCTAGTGCGAGCGGGAAGAAAAGTCTCCACCACAGCCTGTGCCGGCGCCGGTAGTGTCCTCCCATAACGTCAAAATAGAGGTCGTGGACGGTGATCACTCGCGGCCAGCCCGGCCGGAAGCAACCGATAGGATTGCCGTTGAATTCCAGGGCGGCGCCGAGCTCACGCATGAGACTCCGGATCTGCGTCATCTGCGCCGCAATGTTAATGGGATTGGATTGACGATCTGGAAGCGTGATCACCGACAGATTTTCGTGCTGCAGGGCGATCGGCAGCTCGTGCGCATTCCAGGTAGTCACCAGCGCATAGCGAAGGAGGGGACGGCGAATAAGCTCATTGAGGAGCGCGAAAAGAAACCTGGTGATGCCGGTCACTCGTCCCGGCGGCTCTAGCAGATGGTTTACCAGGATAAGTCGTCGTTCAGCCATCAAAATACCTCATCGACTCGCAAGCTTCTTCCACGCTGGTGCGCATTTTAAGCCAATGGTTCTTTAAGCCAACGGCTCTCGCCCGAGAACGGACATGGACAAATATCAGGTCCCGTATGACAAACAACCGGACTACTGCCGCTCATTGTCTATGTCTCATTCATCCCATAGATCCGCGCGGAAGTAAGATTGGGGGAATCGAAACCCACGTTCGCCTGCTGTTGCAACACGCGCCCGGCAACTGGCGGCTGCTGATGATCGGCGTCGACGGATACGGCGATTGCGAGCTGGGAGAACTGACGAATCTGGAAATCGATAGCCGCCGCGTCGAATTCCTTCCCATCATCCACTTTCCGGAGACGGAAATTCACGAAGCGGCAAGAAGCCTGCAAAAATCCCTCACCGCGCGTTTTGGCGTTGGCCTGTTGCAAAATCTATTCCGCATTCAGCGCGCGATCGGCCCGGCGCCTGCGAGTATCGAACTGCAGCGGTTCGAGTTCGCGGCCATCCCGTTTCTTCTCCGGCGGCCGGCGATCCAGATCGTTCATGGCGAGGGTTCGAAGCGCGACACGATGGACTCGCTCATCAAGAAATACTGGTTCGTGCACCGGACGATGGAGGAGACTGCACTGCGATTGGCGGACGCCATCGTTTGCGTGAATCCCAACATCGAGGCGAAGGTAAAGCGGAAGCTGCCGACCCCATCGCGGTTGATCGAATTCATGCCCGTTCCGGTGGACACCGCGGTGTTCAAGCCACGTGCTTTTGACCACTCGGATGGCGTTTTTCGTGTGGTGTTTGCGGGACGCCTGGATGGCTTCAAGGATCCGCCCACGATGTTTCGCACGCTTCGAACGGTCCACGACCGGCTTGGAGGCAAGTTCGAATTCCACTACGTCGGCACCAGCGATCCGAACCGCTACGCGGAGTTCGGATTGATCGAAAGCTTCACCCGGCTACGTGGATACAACACGCCGCCGCAGGTTGCGGAGATCATCGCGCAGTGCCACGCCGGGATCCTGACGTCGTTCTTCGAGGGGATGCCGTGCTACCTGCTGGAGCTTCTCTCGGTCGGTCGTCCTGTCGTCGCGACCCGGTTGCCGCAATACGATCTGGTCGTGCAGGACGGCGTGAGCGGCGCGCTGGTGGAGCGGATGCCGGACGATGCGTCCACGGCGGAACGACTGGCGGACCGGCTGCTATCGATATGGGCGGCCATTCAACGCGGTGAGCTCGAGCCGGCTGTCATCCACGCCAAAGTCGAGCCATTTTCAACCGAGTCGCTCCTCAAACGACACTTCGTCCGACACGAGTGGGTCTCGCAATCGAAGGCTCGAAGCTCACATCCCTCCATCAGTCGATTCTGAAGCGTCCTGGCCAAACCCGTACGTTGGTCGGGGCAGATCGGCGCGGGATGCGTCGTTCGCTACGGAAACGCTACGTCCGCTTTTCCCTGATAGCGACCACATTGCGGACGCGCCGATACGTCGTAAAACTGCCAAACTCGGAAGTGCGCAACGGCCACCGGTTCATCCAGCTTGTTCAAGCCGCGTGTCGATTTCCTCTCTTGGCAAGGTCAAGTCGATCGGCTTGGTCGATAACCCGCCAGCACCGATACCTGTTTTTTTTAAGCTCTCCTAGCTACATTGGAGCTGTGGCGCGCTTGAGGTGACGTGCCAAAGTCAATGGAATGCCTGTAGAATGCCTGTAGAATGCCTGTAGAATGCCTGTTCGGACGGAGTTGGCAATGAAACGAACGCTCGGAGCCGCTGCGCTGGGCCTCGGTCTTCTCGCCGCGACAGCGCCGGCGCAGGACATGATGCGCGACGTCGACCTTTCGTCGCCCGACATGGTCTCGGCGGAAATGACTCGCGCGGAGGTCGAGGCCGCGCTTGCTACGGCGACCGTCGCCGCGCCCGCCGATTTCACCGGAAAGAGGTTGTCTGGCCTCGACCTCTCCAGGCTCGACCTGTCCGGCGCGATCTTTCGCGCGGCACGGCTCAACAAGACGAAGCTTGTCGGCGCGAAGCTCGATCTTGCCGTCCTCGACCAGGCATGGCTGCTCGAAGCGGACCTCACGGGCGCGAGCCTGAAGGGCGCAAACCTGTTCGCCTCACAGATGCTTCGCGCCCGGCTCGACGGCGCCGATCTCTCGCAAGCGCGCGTTGCAGCTGACTTGACTGGCGCGAGCCTCGTCGGAGCCTCGATCGCGGGCGCGAATTTGAGTGCCGACATGCGCAACCAGTCGATGGGCCTCATCCGCACAGTGTTGAAATCCGCGAATCTGGAACGGCTGAACGCGCGCGGCGCCGACCTGTCCCGCGTTGACCTCGAATTCGCTTCGCTGAACGGCGCCGACCTGACCAACGCTTCCCTCAAGGGCGCTCAGCTCGGCGGCACCGACCTCACCCGCGTTACCTTCGTCGGCACCGATTTCGACAGCGCCGATCTCGCTTCGGCGAAGCTCAGCGCGCCGATCGGCCTCGACCGGGCCAAAAATTTCGACAAGGCTAAAAATCGCGACCGGCTGATAAGAGAGTGACGGCTCCAAGCGTTCGGTACCACCGGAGGACGATGGGTACTGGCTTCTGCCGTACTGCTCGCGCAGCTAAGGACGACGTCATCATGGCGAGCAGATCGACCGGGTGCTCCATCGCCCGAATCGGTCCCTCGACCACCAGCGTGAGAGAACTCCGACATGAACTGGCGAATTTGAGTCATGGTGCCGATTACCGCCAAGGCCACTCCGGAAGCAGATCCCAGCAGTGCCGAGTTTCAATACGCAAGGCTAATGTTCCCACGATGGAGTGACCGGTTCGCGAGGCATGGACGGCGTCCGTCGCGCCGCGGCACGCGCTCGCGGGCGGCTTTCGCCGGTCTGAAGGGCAAGAATGAGTGGGGCAACTCAATGATCCGACATTTGCGCAGGATCCCCGGCGGCGCTCTCGCCGGCGCGTGTCAGAGGCAGAGAATGTTCTCCTCAAAACCAAGGGCGTCACGGTCGATCGGTCGCAAATGCGTGGCATCAAGGCAGCGGTAGCCGCAATCCTCAAGGCGCTCGATGATCCGCCTGCCGTCGAGCGGCTCGGGGCGATCCAGATCGGTCAGGATTTCGCACAGCAGCGGGACTTTGCGGCCGCTTTTTGTCAGCACGCCTTGCATTCCGTCGAATACTGCAGCCTCGAAACCTTCGACGTCGATCTTGATCAGGCCTACGCGATCGAGTTCGATTTTCCGCTCGCGCACATAATCATCGAAGGCGATAATCTCGACGGTGATATTTTCCGTGAGCTCGCGCGCGTGGTCGAGGAAGCCGGTGGCAAGCGAACTCGACCCGATACTGGTGTCGTAATTGTCGAAATTCTCCGCGCGGGGTCCGACGACGGCCATCGTGGAGCTGCCTGGCCGCGCGCCGCAGGCGACCTGGTTAGCGATGATCCGATAACCGGGATTGAGCTCGGCGAGCCTTCGGACAAAGGCGAAAACATTTCGTGGGTATGGAAAAAATATTTCTTCATCACGCGATGCAACGACATGTCGATCTCGTAACGCACGCCGTTGAAATGCGTGGTCGCGAGGCCCGTGGGCGGTGTGCTGAACTGCTCGATCGCCCGGCGGCGCACGATATCGGCAACCTTTAGCGGATCGCTCGACGCATATTTCAGGAGAAAGCGGGTGGTCTTGGGAGCAATCATGGCGGCCTCGTGAGCATGATGTTGCAAACGTGCGGACACCTTGTTCCCGGCAGTTGGCCAATCTGTGGCGTCAATCGTAGGGTCATTCAGCTGCAGGATGCCATGTCCGCTTGACGTCCGTGCTTATCGGGCGAGAGCCTGGCCCCGCTTCGGCGTTCCTGAGAATGCAATCAGGTTCATGGTCGGCACCGCAATTACGGCGTTGGCAGTTTCGGGATACTCAATATCGCGCCACAAACGAGTTTCCAAATGGGAACTTCCAAGGACGACGCGCGTTCGTTTTGCGGCTGAAACCGTCGGCGGTGCCGTCGCACGGCTGTCGGGACGACCGGAACCTGCTGGAAGCACCGTTCTACGCCCTCGGTGGAGGCGATTATGGTCGGCATCGTAAAGCTCGCGCTTCGGCGGCCGTACACCTTCGTCGTCATGGCGCTGCTAATCATGATCTTCGGCGTCGCGTCGGCCCTCCGCACGCCGACCGACATCTTCCCGAACATCAATATTCCCGTGATCAGCGTCGTCTTCAGCTATACCGGCCTGCCGCCGGACGACATGGCGGGCCGCGTCGTTACGTTCTACGAGCGCTCGCTCACCACCAGCGTGAACGACATCGAGCACATCGAATCGCAGTCGATTCCCAATTACGGGATCATCAAGATATTCTTCCAGCCCACCGTGAACATCAACGCGGCGCTGGCAGAGGTCTCCGCGATGTCGCAAACGGTCTTGAAGCTGATGCCGGCCGGCATCACGCCGCCGCTGATCTTGAGCTTCGATGCGTCCAGTGTGCCGATCCTGCAGCTCGTCCTGTCGAGTGACAAGCTCTCCGAGACGACGTTGTTCGACCAAGCGACCAGCTTCATCCGCCCGCAATTGGCCTCAGTCGCCGGCGCCGCGATTCCCTTACCCTATGGGGGCAAGGTGCGGCAGGTCCAGGCCGACCTCAACCAGCAGGCGCTGCACACCTACGGCATCTCCGCGAACGACGTCGTCAACGCGTTGTCGATCGAGAACCTGATCACACCGGTGGGGACTCAGAAGATAGGCACGTTCGAATACACGGTGAATCTGAACAATTCGCCGAGCGAAATCACCGCTTTCAACGATTTGCCGATCAAGACCGTCAATGGAACGGTCATCTATATGCGCGACGTGGCCTATGTACATGACGGCAGCCCGCCACAGACCAACGTTGTCCACGTCGACGGCAAGAGCGCAGTGCTGTTGGCGGTGGTGAAAGCGGGCGCGACCTCTACACTAGCGATCATTTCCGGCATCAAGCAGCTGCTCCCGAGCGTCGCCAAGACCTTGCCGGCCAGCCTGAACCTGTCGGCCGTTGGTGATCAGTCGTTTTTTGTAATCAGCGCCGTATCTAGCGTGATCCGCGAAGGCGCAATCGCCGCCGCGCTGACCGGGTTGATGATTCTGCTGTTCCTCGGCAGCTGGCGCTCGACCCTGATCATTACCGTCTCGATCCCGCTCGCCATCCTGACTTCGGTGACGATGCTCGCCCTTCTCGGTGAGACGATCAACGTCATGACGCTGGGCGGGCTGGCGCTCGCCGTCGGCATCCTGGTCGATGACGCGACGGTGACCATCGAGAACATCAACTGGCATCTCGAACACGGCAAGGAGATCGAGTCCGCAATTCTGGACGGAGCCCGGCAGATCGTCGTCCCGGCCACCGTGTCACTGATGTGCATTTGCATCGCGTTTGTTCCGATGTTCGGACTGGGCGGTGTCGCGGGCTATCTGTTCCGGCCCCTCGCGGAGGCGGTAGTCTTTGCGCTGATCGCATCCTACGTCCTGTCGCGTACGCTCGTACCCACCTTGGCCAATTACCTGCTACGCAATCAAGCGCATGCGGCGCATCACGCCACGAACGGCGATCCAGATTCCGTCCCGGCGACCCCCAGCCGCAATCCCCTGGTGCGATTCCAGCAGGGCTTCGAGCGCCAATTCGAGGCGATCCGCATCGCCTATAGCGGTCTGCTCCACCTCGGTCTGCGCAATCGCGCCAAGCTGATCGCCGGATTGATGGGCTTTACGCTGCTCTCATTCGGGCTTGCCCCCTATCTGGGGCAGGATTTCTTTCCGAGCGTGGATGGCGGACAGATCAAGATGCATGTGCGGGCGCAGACCGGTACACGGATTGAAGAAACCACCAAGCTCGCTGACCGGATCGGCGAGGCGATCCATAAGATCATTCCGGCCGATGAGCTGGACGGCATCGTTGACAATATTGGTCTCAGCGTCAGCGGCATCAACATGGCATACAACAATTCGGGGACGATCGGCGTCGAGGATGCCGACGTCCTGATCAGCCTCAAGCCGAACCACGCGCCGACAGCGGACTACGTCAAGACGATGCGCGAGCAGCTGCCGCGCCAGTTTCCGGGCACCTCCTTTGCCTTCCTGCCGGCCGACATTGCCAGCCAGATCTTGAATTTCGGCGTGCCCGCGCCGATCGACCTGCAGGTTGTCGGCAATAATTTGCAGGCGGATAGGATATATGCCAACGCGCTGTTGGCCCGGATTAAACAAATCCCCGGGATCGCCGATGCGCGGATCCAGCAGGCCTTCCAGCAGCCGACATTGAACGTCAACGTCGACCGTTCAATGGCCGGGCTGGTTGGTCTCAGCGAGAAGGATGTAGCGACCGCGATGCAGACCACACTGGCTGGCAGTTCGCAGACCTCTCCGACCTACTGGCTGAACCCCACGACCGGAGTGTCCTATCCGGTCTCGATCCAGACGCCGCAGCGTGACCTTAGCACAATGAGCGGGTTGAAAAACATACCGGTAACTACCAGCGTCGGCACGGTCGGGCAGTTGCTGGGCGGCCTCGCCACGATCCAACGGACGCCGAGCAATGCAGTCGTTTCGCATTACAACGTCCGCCCCGTCATCGATATCTATGCGACGCCGCAGGGACGCGATCTGGGTGGTGTGGCCGCCGACATCCAACAGGTGGTCCAGGACACGGCTCACGATGTGCCGAATGGCGCCAACGTCGTGCTGCGTGGTCAGGTGACGACAATGACGAGCGCGTATCAACAGCTCTTTGTCGGCCTCGGCTTCGCCGTCGTGCTGATCTACCTGCTGATCGTCGTTAATTTTCAGTCCTGGCTCGACCCGTTCGTCATCGTCATGGCGCTGCCAACCGCGCTTGCCGGCATCGTCTGGATCCTTTTCACGACCGGTACGACGCTCTCCGTGCCGGCCCTTACCGGCGCCATCATGTGCATGGGCGTTGCCACCGCAAACAGCATCCTGATTATCAGCTTCGCGCGCGAGCGTCTGGCGACGGGCGCCGACGCGCTGACGGCGGCTCTCGACGCCGGCAGCACCCGATTCCGGCCCGTGCTGATGACGGCGCTCGCGATGATCATCGGCATGGCGCCGATGGCGATCGAACCTGGGCAAAATGCACCGCTCGGTCGCGCTGTGATCGGCGGCCTGCTGTTCGCCACCTGCGCAACGCTGTTCCTGGTGCCTACAATGTTCTCCGTTGTCCACGCTCGTGATCGCAACAGCGCAGATGCGGTATCTGCGTCCGCACACCCAACCCAGGCCTAGCGCATGATGTCCCCGCAACCAGTCAAGCCGCCGAAGCCTCGTCGCCTGATCCTGGCCGTCACAATTGCCCTTGTCGCTGCTGGCGCCATCGCCACGAATGGCCTCGTCAACCGCTCTCGCAGCAAGCAGGACCTGATGCAGTGGACGGCCGCCCAAGCGCCCCCAACCGTTGCTCTCGCCAAGCTCGCGCGCGGCGATGCCGAGCAGCGCCTTATACTGCCCGGCGATATCCAGCCCTATAACAAGGCGGCGATCTATGCGCGGGTCAGCGGTTATCTCAAGTCTTGGGAGCAGGATATCGGGGCGCATGTCACGGCTGGCCAGGTGCTGGCCTCGATCGAAGCCCCCGATCTCGACCAACAGCTCGCTCAGGCCAGAGCAACGCTGGCAAGCGCCAAAGCCAACTACGATATCGCGGTCCTCACCGCCAATCGCTACAGCATTCTCGTCAAGGAACAAAACGTAGCCCAGCAGACTGCGGACCAGAGCGCCGCCGATGCAGCAGCGAAGAAGGCGGTGATGGACGCCACTGAAGCGAACGTGCGGCAGCTGGAGGCGATGCAATCCTTTAAGCAAATCGTTGCACCTTTCGACGGCGTCGTCACCCTGCGCAATACTGATATTGGCGCGCTGATCAACGCCGGCAGCACGGCCGGGCAAGAGCTGTTCGAGGTTTCAGATCTGCGCCGGGTCCGAATCTACGTCCAGGTTCCGCAGGCATTCTCAGCCGATCTCAGTCCGGGTTTGAAGGCGACGTTCGAGATGCCGCAATATCAGGGCCGGAAGTTCGACGCGACCCTCGTCACCACGTCGAAGGCGATGAATGCGACGTCGCGCAGCCTGCTGGTTGAGCTGCAGGCCGATAATTCTGACGGCAAGCTCCTGGGCGGCGCTTATTGCCGGGTCGATTTCCAGATTCCGGGCGACCCCAAGATGGTACGCCTGCCGGCCACGGCGTTAATGCCGGTCAACCGCGGCGTGCAGGTCGCAGTTCTTGGCGATAGCAATAAAGTGGTGCTCAAGTCCATTCAACTCGGCCGGGATTTCGGTGACAGCGTCGAGGTGGCTGCCGGCCTCACTCTGCAGGATCGGGTGATCGACAGCCCGCCCGAGACATTGCGAACAGGCGATACAGTCGAGCTGGCTGCCGCGACACCGTCGTCGACTGCTTCGGCGCCCTGAATACAATGTGATAATTGCCGATGGGCGAGTGGTTATCCCAGCGTCCGCGACAGCGGCAAAATTGAGGAAGCCATAGAGACATTCGCCAGCGCGGCTTCTTGTTATGCAGGATAACGTGGTCGCCTTGGAGTCATTCGCGTCAGTTCGACGATGTCCGAGTCACTTCCGCTCATTCCCGCTGCTGCACTTACTATTTTGAAGAGATCGACCACGTTTCAGACACGATCATAGGATCAGACACGATCATAGGAACTCGATTTCATCGGAACCTTGCACGCCGCAGCAAAGGTTCCTAATAACTTGACATGGTTTGGGTCCGGTGCCGGATACCGCCATGGATCCGGCGGATTGTGGTGGAGTCTCATTGGCACCTTCTATCGCCGATCATCCTTCTATCGCCGATCATTCGGGCGCGCACGCAGAGGCCGAGCGGTGGAAGCGCCACGTTCGCTGTCCTCGATGCTCGTCTTCGTTACGGGATCTGAACCTTCATCCGTCGTGTTCCGATCCTACTTGCGATTATAGCGAGGCCGGGTTTCCGCTTATCGACAAGCAACCGGTTCTGATCGATTTTGCAACCAGCATTTTTGACCGCGAGGTGTACCGTGGCGACCATGGCTCGGTCCTTCATCGGGATGTGACGCGCCGTTCGGTTGGCTCACGGCTTCATCAGCTTATTTTTGGACCGAATCCGATCGCAGCGTCAAATTGTGCAAAATTCATCGAGCTTCTGAAGCAAGATTCTGAGCGGCCCCTCGTCCTTGTGATTGGCGGTGGCACCATCGGCCTCGGTGCCGGCGAGCTTTACAACAACAGTTCCATCGAGCTTGTCGGCACCGATGTTTACGCCTCACCGCACACCGCCTTGGTGGCCGATGCCCACAAGCTGCCTTTTGAAGACGGGGTGTTTGACGGTGTTTGGGTCCAGGCCGTGCTCGAACATGTGCTGGAGCCTGCAACGATCGTTGCCGAAATTCATCGGGTGCTTCGGCGCAAGGGGCTGGTTTATGCCGAGACACCGTTCATGCAGCAGGTGCATGAGCGCGCCTATGATTTCTCGCGCTTTACGCAAAGCGGCCATCGCTGGCTGTTCAAGCGATTTTCCGAAATAAGCGCGGGACCCATCGGAGGTGCGGGCGTGGCGCTAGTCTGGTCGATCCGATATTTCTGCCGTGCTCTCGGCGCTGGGAACAAATTGTCGCTTCTGATTTCCCTTCCATTCTTCTGGATCCGGTTTTTCGACACGTTCACCCGCGGCCGCGCCGTTGCAGACGCCGCCAGCGGAGTCTTCTTTCTCGGACGGAGGGCCGATCAGATGATCGATCCCCACTCGATGCCGAAGTACTACAACCGGCAAAAATAATTTCGCGACGATCGATCGAAGATTCAAGAAATGCCTTTAGATATGAGCCGACGGGTGCCGTTACGGAGGCCATCCTCGACAATCTCCGGCGTCTGATCCATTAATCTTAAATCGGAAGGCGCGAGTTCGGTTACCTCTCCCTTTGGGAGAGGTCGGATCGCATCGGACAGCGCGATTGCGTTGTCCGATGCGATCCGGGTGAGGGGTTACGGCCCATCGATAGGTGGTAACCCCTCACCCCAACCCTCTCCCAAAGGGAGAGGGAGCGCGTTTCCGTCGCTGCAACGTCGCCGTGATGCTTCAATCCAAGTAAATTAGAATTTTGACGATCGACGGCCGCCCGTTCAGCCGGCAAAACCATCAGCCGCCGCGCTGCGGCCGCGGATGAGATCGGAAGCCTTGTCGGCGATCATCATGGTTGAGGCATTGAGGTTGGCCGAGATCATTCTCGGCATGATCGAAGCATCGATGACGCGCAGGTTTTGCAGCCCGTGCACGCGCAGATTGTCATCGACAACGGCCCATGCACGATCGGCCGGACCCATACGGCATGTGCATCCAGGATGAAATGTCGTCGTGCCGCGCTCGGTTGCCGCCGCGAGGAATTCATCGTCGCTCTGGACGTCCGGTCCGGGAAAATCCTCGCGCTCGTAGTAGGGAGCGAGCGGCGCGGACGCGAGGAGACGGCGCGCCAGCCGCATGCCGGCGACGACGGTGCGACGATCGAGCTCTTCGATCAGATAATTGGTTTGAATGATCGGCGGCTCGAACGGATCGGCCGAGCGGGCGCGGACATAGCCGCGGCTTTCGGGCCGCTGCTGCCACGATGCGACCGTCATGCCGGGTTCGTCTTCGAGCTGCCCCTGCACGCCCTCCTTGTAACTCGCGGGCGTGAATGTCAGTTGCAGATCGGAGCTCTCGGCGGTCTCGCCGGAGTGCCAGAAGCAATAGACCATGGTCGGCGACAGCGAGAGCAGACCGCGCCGCGTCGTGGCCCATTTGATCGCCTCCACCGCCAGACTGAGGCCGCGCCTGCGTTCATTGATGGTTTTGATGTTCCTGACGCGGGCGACCGAACGTGGCGCGTAATGGTCCTGCAATCCCTCGCCGACGCCGGGCAGCGCGTGGCGCACCTCGATGCCGAGCGACCGCAGCAGTTCCGGCGATCCGACGCCCGACAATTGCAGGAGTTGCGGCGAGTTGTAGCTGCCGCCGGCCAGAATGACTTCCTTGGCCGCCCGCACCTCGACGGCGGCGCCGCCCTTGCCTCCCTTGGCGTAGCGCACGCCGATCGCGCGCTTGCCGTCAAAGACAATTTCGGTCGCATGCGCATGCGTCCGCACATGGACATTCGGCCGTTTCATCGCGGGATGCAGAAAGGCGGTCGCTGCGCTGACGCGCAGGCCATTTTGTATCGTGCGCTGGGCGTAGGATACGCCCTCCTGGATCGCGCCGTTGTAATCGGGGTTGCGCGGAATGCCGAGACTCATCGCACCGGCCATGAATGCCTCGCAGAGCGGATCCCTCCAGTCCATGGTGGTGACGGTCAGGCTGCCGTCGCGCCCGCGAAAAGTGTCCTCGCCCTCACCGACGCGCCGCTCCAGCCGCTTGAAATATGGCAGCACATCCGGGTAACCCCAGCCGCGATTGCCGAGCTGCGCCCAGGTGTCGAAATCCTGGCGCTGGCCGCGATTATAGATGTGACCATTGATCGAGGAGGAGCCACCGAGCGTCTTGCCGCGCGGCGCGTAGATGCTCCGGCCTCCGGTCCAGGGACCCGGCTCCTGCTGGTAAGCCCAGTTGATGCTCTTGTTGTGGAAGGTCTTGATGAAGCCCGCCGGCAGATGGATGTAGGGGTGCCAGTCGCGAGGTCCGGCTTCGAGCACACAGATGCTGGTGCCGGTATCCTCGCTCAGCCGATTGGCGAGCACACACCCGGCGGAGCCCGCTCCCACGATCACGTAATCGAATGTGTCCATGATGTCCCTTGGTCAAAGCGTCCGATCGCAGCTCGTATATGCTTGCTCAAACGTCCGGTCTGCATTAGTCGCTAGCTAAAATTCGACGTCTCGATGAGGAGCGTCATGGTTCGAGACGGCGCTGAAGAAGCGCCTCCTCACCATGAGGGCTACCTCCAAGCTCGTCCCCGCGCAACAGCTTCGGCCTCGTCCTGAGGAGCGGCCCCTTGGCCGCGTCTCGAAGGATGGCCGCGAGTCCGTGCGTTGCGTCCATCCTTCGAGACGCGCGCAAGAGCGCGCTCCTCAGGATGAGGCTTCGAGACGCTTGCTTCGCAAGCTCCTCAGGATGAGGTCGGTATTTCCCGGCAGGCTCTGAGGAGCGGCCGCTTGGCCACGTCGCGAAGGACGAGAAGCTCTCGCGGTTCGAGACCTCCCGACGGGCGCGCAGCGGATCATGACGACATCGCTGCGTCGGCCGCAGCGGCGGCGCGGCGTTTCAGGAGGTCTTGTTCGCGCTTGTTGCCGGCCAGCGCCGCGGCCGCTTCGAACGCGGCGCTCGCCTCTTGGTGTCGGCCGAGTTTTTGCAGCAGGTCGCCGCGGACGCTGGGCAGCAGGTGATAGGATTTGAGCGCGGTCTCGTGCATGAGGCGGTCCACGATCGCGAGCCCCGCTTGCGGGCCCTCGGCCATGCCGACCGCAACCGCGCGGTTGAGTTCGATGACCGGCGAGGGCGCGATCGCCGCCAGCTCTGCATAGAATCCGGCGATGCGCGACTAGTCGGTATCGCCGGCCGTCCTCGCTTCGGCGTGGCATGCGATGATGGCCGCCTGCAGGACGTAAAAGCCGCGCGCTCCGCCCAGCTCGCGCGATCGCCCCAGCGCCTGCATCCCGCGGCGGATCTGGAGCTGGTCCCAGAGTGCGCGATTCTGCTCCAGCAGGAGGATCGGCTCGCCGGCTGCGTCAGTCCGCGCCGCTGTGCGCGAGGCGTTCAGTTCCATCAGGGCCAGGAGTCCAAGGGCTTCCGGCTCGTACGGCGCGATCGAGGTCAGCATGCGCCCCATGCGAAGCGCTTCATTGCAGAGCTGGGGACGCAGCCAGTCCTGGCCGCGCGCCGCGGTGTAGCCTTCGTTGAAAATGAGGTAGACGACCTCCAGCACCGAGGCGAGGCGCTCCGCAAGTTCCTCGCGGCGCGGGGTCTCATAGGTCAGCCCGGATTCCGACAGGGTCCGCTTGGCGCGCACGATGCGCTGGGCGATCGTGGCGTCCGGCACCAGGAACGCCCTCGCGATCTCATCGGTGGTCAGGCCGCAGATCATCCGCAGCGCCAGGGCCGCGCGCGCCTCACGCGACAGCAGCGGGTGGCAGGCGGTGAAGATGAGCCGAAGCAGCTCGTCGCCGATATCGTCGTCCAAAGCGGAATCCCAGTCGGGCATGGCCTGCTGCTCCTGCTCCATGTCCCGGGCGACCATCGCGTGCTTGCGCTCGAGCATCCGGCCGCGGCGCAGATGATCCAGGGCGCGGCGCTTGGCGGTCGCCATCAGCCAGGCGCCGGGCTTTTCCGGAACACCGGCCGCGGGCCATCGCTCGAGCGCGGCCACCAAGGCTTCCTGCGTCAACTCCTCGGCCAGCGGCACGTCGCGCAGCATCCTCGCCAGGCTGGTGATCAGCCGCGGTTGCTCGATTCGCCAGACGGCGAGGATTGCGCGATGGGCGTCGGCCGCCGTCATGGCCGCCGGCAGGGTGGGCGGGATTCCGGCCTCAAGGGCCGGCAAACGCACGAACCTCGCACGTCCCTTCCCAGTCCGGCATGAAGTCCTTGTGGAGCTGCATGAACTCCGTCGCCATCGCCACGGCCTCATCCTTGCCCTGCAGCTCGAAGATGGCATAGCCGCCGATGACCTCCTTGGCCTCCACGAACGGGCCGTCGACGACGCTGAGCCGCCCGTCCGTTATGCGCACCTGCGCGCCCGTAGCTAGCGGCATCAGCCCGCCATTATCGAGCATGCGGCCGGCCTTGATCTCCCGATCGGCGAGCTTGTGCATCGCCTCCAGCAGTTCCGGTTTCGGCGGCCCACGGTGAGGTGACGTGACGATATACATGAAGCGCATCTGAGAACTCCTTCTTAAGGCGAGCCGCGGGCACCATCGCCGTTGAACTGTCTCGCACTTTAAGTCGACGAACCAGCCCCAGGCGGATCGACATGCATTTTAAATAAAATCGCGTGGGGCTCCGAAGGATATCTCAACGTCATGCCCGGGCTTGTCCCGGGCATCCACGTCTTGACAGCATGCAAGAAAGACGTGGATGGCCGGGACAAGCCCGGCCATGACGAAACTTATATGTGGGGGCTTGCGTTGAGTCCTCATCCTGTGAGGAGCGGCCGCTTGGCCGCCTCTCGAAGGATGAGGAATGTTCGGCTTCATGGTTCGAGACCCCCGTCAAGACGCGGCCTGTCCCATCATGGTCTTGAGCATTTCGGCCAGCACGCTTGCGATGGCGCTGGTTCCGCGCTCGTGGCCAATCAGCACCAGCGATTGCGTATCGTGAGATAGCTCGCGCACGGGAACGTAGACGAGGCGCCCGGCACGGCGTTCAAATTCAATGTCAAACGGAGTGAGGAAAGTGATTCCGTTCTCCAGGATTGCGGCGTGCCGCATGATCTCAATGGCGTTGGTTTCGATAATCGGCTGAGGATCGAGCGATACGCGCGAGAACGCGGCATTGAGGTAGGGTCTGATGGCGCTGCTTCCGTCGGCGATGACAAGCGGGTAATCGATGCAATCGCCAAGGCGAACGCTCGCACGCGTTGCCAGCGGGTGGCTCGGCGCCATCACCGCGCCGAGCTTGCCGGCGGCGCGGGCAAGCACCTTCAAATGACTGTCTTTGGTGAAATCGAAGCCAATCCCGAGATCAGCCTCGCCGGTTGCGACCGCTGACTGGATTTCCTCTCCGGTGTTGAAAAGCGTGAGGATCAGTTTCACCCTCGGATTGGCAAGGCGAAATTGCTTCACGGTTCCAGGCACCAGATTCGAAGCCAACCCGCTCATCATGGCCACGGTGATTTCGCCGCGCCGCAGTCCCTTGAGTTCCTCGATCTTGGCCTGCGCACGGGTCAATTCCTTCAAGGTCTGGCGGATATGGCCGATCAGGACCTCTCCCGCCGCCGTGAGGATCAGCTTTTTCGGCAGACGCTGAAATAATGGCGTCCCCAGTTGGGTTTCCAGCGCCAGAATTTGCCGGCTGATTGCAGACGCTGCGACATTGAGATGGGTGGCGGCCTTCCGGATCGATCCGGTGCGTGCGACCTCGTCAACATAAGTGAGCAGTCGGCTGTGCAGCATCATCTCGCTCCGGGGCAGGCTGTACGTTGCCAAAAAGGCAACACACTTGCCTAAACAAAGCGCTTTCAAGGAGACAGGTCAACGTGTCCAATCGGGGCCAAGAAAAAGCTTCCGCGCCTTCCCAAAAGCCCTTCGCCATCTGGCGCTCCGAGAGAATTCGCATGACCCTTAAGTCGCATTGGTGGTGGGATCTTTCGACGCGGGACTTCGCGGCGCTGGATGCGGAGCGCGTGGTTGCGATCCTGCCGGTGGCCGCGGTTGAACAACACGGGCCGCATTTGCCGGTCAGAGTGGATGCCGCGATCAATGCCGGCATCATGGCGCGCGCGGTCGAGCTCATGCCCGCCGATTTCCCGGCGCTGGTGCTGCCGATGATGCCGGTCGGAAAATCCGACGAACACATCGCTTTTCCCGGCACCTTGACGCTGTCGCACGAGACGCTGGCGCGGGTCTGGTATGAGCTCGGCGAGAGCGTGCACCGCGCCGGCATCCGCAAGATCCTGTTTCTCAATTCCCATGGCGGCCAGCTGCAATTGCTCAAAGTCGTCGCCCGCGATCTGCGGGTCAAGCTCGGCATGCTGGCGGTGTCGGCGATGTGGCCGGGACTGATCGATAAGAACGATTTGTATGACGCGGGCGAAAACAAGCACGGCATTCACGGCGGACAGAGCGAAACCAGCGTCATGCTGCATCTGCATCCCGACCTCGTCGAAATGGATCGTGCCGAGAATTTTGTGCCGCTGACGGTGCGGATCGAGCAGGAGTCCAGGCTGCTCAGCCTGGAGGGCCCGGTCAGTTTCGGCTGGGCGGCGCAGGACTTGCACCCGTCGGGCGTTTGCGGCGACGCCTCCAAAGCGACTGCCGAGCTCGGTAAATTGACCGTGGAACGCACCGCGGCGCAGCTGCTCGTGCTGATCGACGAGATCAGCCGCTATCCGCTCGAGCGCATCGTCGCGCGGAACGCTTTCGATAAAACCTGACCGGGACAGGAGTTCTCCAGATGGCATTCAGCGTTGCCGATATCTCCAAGGCGAAGGCTTATCGAATCTCGCCCACCGATACCAACTACTTTGTCATGCTGTTCGACAAGGACACCGACAAGATCGACAACATCTTCGTCATCGAAATCTTCAGGACCGGCGGCGCCACGCCGCCGAACGAACATGCCACAGCCCACGAGTTCTTCCACGTGCTGCACGGCGAGGGCGTCGCCCGCTGCGACGGCAAAACCTTGCCGATCAGGAAGGGCTCTTCGCTGCTGCTGCATCCCGGCTCGGAACATGTGATCGAGAACACCGGTGCCGACAAGCTCTACACGCTTACGGTCATGACCCCAAACGAAGGCTTCGCTGAACTGATCCGCGGCGGCGACCGGGTTGAGCTCGACTCCGACGATATCCGAATATTGCAGGGCCTCTGACAAATGATCGGCGCGCTGGCACACACCGATGGCGAAGAGGGAGAGTTGCAGCCCCTCGGCTCAAGTGCAAACAATCGCTGGGCGGTTTCGGAAACGCGGGCAAATCTGGTGCGGCCATCGGTCGTTGCGCGGCCAATCACACTTCAGGCCGACGACAAGCTGCTCACCGTCGACCTCGCACGCACTGCCATCGTCGTGATCGACATGCAGAACGATTTCTGCCATCCGGGCGGCTGGCTGGCTCATATCGGCGTCGACGTCGCGCCGGCCCGCGCGCCGATCGCGCCGTTGGGGCGCTTGTTGCCCGCGCTGCGCAGTCAGGATGTTCCCGTGGTCTGGCTCAATTGGGGCAATCGGCCGGACCGGCTCAATCTCAGCCCGGCGCTGCTGCACGTCTACAACCCCACCGGTGCCGGCGTGGGGCTTGGCGACCCGCTGCCGGGCTCCGGCGCCAGGGTGCTTGAACGCGGCAGTTGGTCGGCCGCGATTGTCGATGAGCTGAAGGTCGATCCGTCCGACATTCATGTCGCGAAATACCGCATGTCCGGCTTTCAAGATACCGAACTCGACAGCATCCTGCGCAATCTCGGCGTCACCACGTTGATGTTCGCAGGCGTCAATGCCGACCAGTGTGTGCTGTGCACGCTGCAGGAGGCAAATTTCCGCGGCTACGACTGCCTGCTGCTCGAGGATTGTACAGCCACGACCTCGCCGGACTATTGCATGAAGGCTGCGATCTACAACACGCGCCAGTGCTTCGGCTTCGTGGTATTCCTGCCGTGACCGATCCCAGGATCGTGCGCCGACGCTCGCGCGATTTCTTTTGGTACAGCCCGATCCTGAACGAACAGCTCGATGGAAAATCGGCCGACCTGATGGTGACACCGCGTGACGAGGCTGACGTCGTACGCGTCGCAGCAGCCTGCGCGCGTCACCGCGTGCCGCTGACGGTGCGGGCCGGAGGCACGGGAAATTACGGCCAGGCGGTGCCATTGGCCGGCGGCGTGCTGCTCGACATCACGGAGCTCGCGGACATCGAATGGACCAAGCCCGGCCGCGTCCGCGTCGGCGTCGGCGCGAAGATGAATGCCATGGACGCACAGCTGCAGCCTTCCGGCTGGGAGTTGCGGATGCATCCGTCGACCAAGCGGACGGCGACGATCGGGGGATTTGTGGCCGGCGGGTCGGGCGGCATCGGCTCGGTCAATTATGGTGGTCTGCGTGAAAGCGGCAACATTCTCGCCGCGCGCATCGTGACGATGGAAGAAAAACCGCGGATCATCGAATTGCGCGGAGACGCGGCGCAGAAAATCAACCGCGCCTATGGCACCACCGGCATCATTACCGCGCTCGAGATGCCGTTGGCGCCGGCCTGGCCATGGATCGATGTCGTCGTCGTCTTCGACGACTTCATGGCAGCGGCAGCCTTTGGCTATGAAGCCGCGCTCGCCGACGGCATCGTCAAGAAACTGCTGACGCCGATCACCGCGCCGCTCCCTTCGTATTTCGGCGCGCTGAAATCCGCTTGTCCGGATGGCAAGAGCATCCTCATCGCGATGATTGCCGAACCCTCGCTCGAGGCGTTCAAGACGCTGCTTGGCGGACGCGGCACCATCACTTTGGAAATGCCGACGGATGACGGTCCCGGCCAGGTCCCGCTCTACGAATACACCTGGAACCACACCACCCTGCAGGTGCTCAAGGCCGACCGTTCCGTCACCTATCTGCAATGCCTTTACCCGCATGACCAACTGATGGAGAAGATCGCGCAGATGCGGGAGATGTTTCCCGACGAAGTGCTGCAGCATCTCGAATTCATCCGCTTCAACGGCCGCGTCACCTGCAGCGGACTGCCGGTGGTGCGCTACACCGATCCGGAGCGGCTGAACGAGATCATTCGGCTTCATGAGGAGAGCGGGGTCTATATCGCCAACCCTCATGTTTTTACCGTCGAGGATGGCAGCCGCTACAAACGCGTCGATGTCGACCAGCTTGGCTTCAAACACGAGGTCGATCCGCACGGTCTGCTCAACCCCGGCAAGATGCGCAGCTTCGTGGCCGCGGGATAGCGGTATGCATGTGCTGTATGTGTATTGCCATCCGCTCGACGACAGCTTTCACGCCGCGATCCGCACAGAGGCGCTGGCCGGGCTGAAACAGGCGGGACATACGGTCGATCTGCTCGATCTCTATGCGGAGCGCTTCGACCCGGTCCTCTCCGCCGAGCGGCGGCGCGATTACCACGACCCGGTGCGCAACAGGGCCAACAACCAGGCTTATGTCGACCGGCTGATGGCGGCGAACGCCTTGATCATCCAATTTCCCACCTGGTCCTTCGGTCCTCCTGCCATGCTGAAAGGCTGGTTCGACCGAATGTTTGGCCCGGGTATCGCGATGGATCTCACCGATCCGGCGCAGGCAAAACCGCTATTGCTTCACCTGACACGCATCACCGGCATCTCGACCTATGGCCGCCCGCGCTGGCAAGCGATCGCCATGGCCGATCCGCCGCGCAAGATCATCAAGCGTTATTTGCCCTGGTTTACGGGCTCGAAAGCCCGGGTGCGCTACCACGCGCTCTACCACATGAACACGGCGACCGCGGCAAAGCGCAGCGGGTTTCTGGCAAAGGTGCGGCGGCAGATGGAAGGATTTTAGAGCGTTTTCCGGCTCAGTGACCCACTTCCTCGTCATGGCCGGGCTTGTCCCGGCTATCCACGTCTTACTTGCGGTGGCTTCCCAAAGACGTGGATGCCCGGGACGAGCCCGGGCATGACGAACTCTGATGTACCGCATGGAGCACGGGAATGACGATTCAACCCAGCTCGAAACAGCTCTAGCAGGGCGCGGCGAGGCTCTATCTTTGCGTCAGACTTGATCTTTGCCTCAGATTTGCGGCGCGGCCGCGACGGCTTCGATTTCAACCAGGAATTCCGGCCGCGTGAAACCGGTCACGATCACCAAGGTCGAGGCCGGCGGCGTGCCGGGAAAGTGGCGGTCGCGCGAGCGCATATAGTCCGGCATATACGCGCGATCCGTCACATAGGCGTTGAGGCGGACGACCTGCGCAAGCGTCATGCCGTCCTCGCCGAGAATCGCGGCGATATTCGCAAAGCAAAGGTCAGCCTGCGCTTCGCAGGTGGGTGGAACCGTCTCGTCGGCGGCGATCCCGAGCTGGCCCGACGTGAAAACCAGTCGGTGGCCCCCGGGCACCGCGATGCCGTGGCTGTAGCGCGCAAAAGGGGGCTTGATCGACGGGGGAGAAAGCGCGCACACGGGGCGGACCTCGACAAGATGAACAGGACAGCAACCATGATGGTATCCGGAAAATGCCCCCACCCCAACCCTCCTCCGCAAGCGGGAGAGGGGGTTCGCAGCATACGATGCAAGTGAGGAGCACCATCTCGCTGTTAGATTCTACTCGTTGATCCGTAGCGCCAACCACAGAGCGTAGCGCGCTCCCTCTCCCGCTTGCAGGGTCGAGACGAGCGAAGCTCGCTCTCTGGGCCGTGGTGGGGGCCACTTGCAGGGCACGGCGTTGCTGATGGAGAGACGTGCACATCGCCTGCCGTCCGTTGCTAAAAAGGCAACACATACCTCGAATCAAAATGCTTCCGGATGACAGCGCGGGTGTGCATCCTCAAACAAATCGGTGGGCCGCCCCATCAAGCAGATCTTGGCCTGAGACTTGCTCGGCAACATGGATGAGTCGGCGAAGCGCCGGCTCGAAACGGGACAGCAGCAATGGCAATGAAATTCCTGCCGCGAAGTATCGCAGTCGCCCTGGTCGCAATGGGGGCATTGATCGGTTCGCTTGCACCGACGCTCGCCGCCGACAAGGTGACCTTTCTCACCAGTTGGTTCGCCCAGGCCGAACATGGCGGCTTCTATCAGGCGAAGGCCGCAGGGCTTTACGACAAAGCCGGTCTGGACGTCACCATCAAGATGGGAGGGCCGCAGGTCAACGGCTCCCAGCTTTTGCTGGCTGGCGAGACCGACTTCATGATGGGCTATGATATCCAGGTGCTGAAGGGCCGCGAGCAGAACCTTCCGCTGGTGACGGTCGCGTCGTCTTTCCAGTTCGATCTGCAGGGCCTGATGACCCACGATGACGTGGCTGATATTGCCGGCCTCAAAGGCAGGCCGATCCTGATCGCCAGCTCCTCGCACGCGACTTTCTGGCCATGGCTGCGCAAAAAATATGGATTCACCGACGACCAGATCAGACCCTACACCTTCAACCTGCAGCCGTTCTTCGCGGATAAAACCATAGCGCAGCAGGGATACCCGTCGTCGGAGCCGTTCCAGGCGCAACAGCAGGGCGAGAAGGTGAAGTTCTTCCTGCTCGCCGATGGCGGCTATCCGCCCTACGGCTCTACGATTGTCACCACCGAGAAGATGATCGCCGAAAAACCCGACGTCGTGGCCCGCTTCGTCAAGGCGTCACTGGAAGGATGGCGCGACTACATCAAGGATCCGGCGCCGGGCAATGCACTGATCAAGGCCGACAATCCGAAAATGAGCGACGCGCAGATCGCCTTTGCCATCGAGAAACTCAGGGAGAACAAGGCCATCGACGGCGGCGATGCCGCAAGCCAGGGTATCGGGATCATCACCGCTGGCCGCTTCAAGCAGACCTACGACTTTCTGGTCACGGCCGGACTTCTCGATCCCAAGACCGACTGGCAAAAGGCCTTCGATCTCCGTTTCGTCAAGGACCTCAAAGTCGGCGTCAAGCAGTAGGACCGCCATGAACGTCCTCCTGCCCAGCGAGCCGCATGGGGAAAGCGCCGACCGCATGACAGGAAGCCACGACCGGCCGCCGGCGGTGGAGGTGCTTTCGGCCGAGAAGGTTTTCGCCAACGGCACCCGGGGTCTGGCGCCGATCGATCTGCGCATCGCAGACGGCGAGTTCCTGACCTTGATAGGCCCTTCCGGTTGCGGCAAGAGCACGCTTCTCAAGCTGATCGCCAATCTCCTTGAACCATCGGACGGCCGGCTGTTGTGGTGGCGCGGTGGTTTCGAACAGGTGGGGCAGGACGGCCGGCGCTTCGCCTTCGTGTTCCAGGAGCCGACGCTGATGCCCTGGGCCCGGGTTGAGGCCAATGTGCGTTTGCCGCTCGAGCTTGCCAATATCCCCAATGCCCAGGCGGCTCCGATCGTCGCGGAGGCGATCGAACGGGTTGGTTTGTCTGCGTTTGCCCGGAATTTTCCGCGTCAACTGTCGGGCGGAATGAAAATGCGGGTCTCCATCGCCCGCGCGCTCGCGACCAAACCCAATCTCTTGCTGATGGACGAACCGTTCGGCGCGCTTGACGAATTCACCCGCAACAAGCTTGACGCCGATCTGATCCGGCTGTGGTGGGAACGCAAACTGACGACGGTGTTCGTCACCCATTCGATCTATGAGGCGGTGTTCCTGTCGACCCGGATCATTGTCATGGCAGCGAACCCCGGCCGCATCTTCAGGACCATGACCATCGACGAACCGCAACCGCGCGACGAGGGATTTCGCAACAGCGCCAGATTTGCCGCCTACTGCCGCGAATTGTCGACATGGCTTGCCGAAGCCTCGCTTCCCCCTGACATCCCCGGTGAATAGTGAAACCGCTTTTGCAATCGGAAGCTTTCGTTCGCATCGCCGCACCGCTTGCGGTCGGCGTGGTGCTGATCGGTGCGTGGGAACTGGGCTGCCGGCTGGCGTCGGTGCCGGTGTATCTGTTTCCGAAGCCGAGCGACATTCTGTTTAGCCTCATCCAACATGGTCCGTCATTGCTGCGGGCGCTGCTGGTCACCTTGCGCGTGACGCTGCAGGCATTTGCCGTCGCCGTCATCCTCGGCACCCTGATCGCGTTCATGTTCGTGCAGAGCCGGGCGATCGAGGTCAGCCTGTTTCCCTATGCGGTGCTGTTGCAGGTCACGCCCGTCGTCGCCATCGCGCCGCTGATCATCATTCTGGTGAAGAATACCCAGCTCTCGCTGACGATCTGCGCAACGCTGGTTGCGCTGTTCCCGATCATCTCGAATACCACGCTCGGACTGCGCAGCGTCGATCCCGGTCTCGCCAATTATTTTCGCATGAACCGGGCCGGGCGCCTGAAAACGCTCATCAAGCTCCGAATTCCGGGCGCGCTGCCTTATTTTTTCGGGGGCCTGCGCATTTCCAGTGGCCTGGCGCTGATCGGCGCGGTGGTCGCCGAGTTCGTCGCCGGCACCGGCGGTCGTTCGTCCGGCCTCGCTTACGAGATCCTGGACGCCGGGTTCACGCTGGATATTCCGCGGATGTTCGCGGCGCTGTTCCTGATCACCCTGACCGGGGTCGGCCTGTTCGGCGCGATGGTCGTTCTGTCGAAACTCGCGCTGTCGGACTGGCATGAAAGCGAAATCGGAGTGGAAACGTGACCGCACTGCTGATCGAGAACGCAACCGGCATCTTCACCGGGCTCCCCGGCGCCGCGATGCGGAGGCGCGGTTCGATCCGCATTCGCGATGGGGTGATCGTGGCCATCGGCGAGCTGCAGGCCGAGCCCGACGAGCGCAGGCTCGACGCCCGCGGCTGCGTGATCTATCCAGGACTGATCTCGACCCACCACCATTTGGTCCAGAGTGTGATGAAGGGGGTGCGCTCCGGTATCAACCTGCCGCTGGCCGGTTGGCTGCGTTCGGTGCCTTACACGTTCTGGTCGAAGATCGACGAGGAAGCGCTGGCGGTAGCCGCACGGATCGGGCTGACCGAGATGCTGCTGTCCGGCACCACCACCATTGCCGATCACCACTACCTCTTCAGCGACAGCTTCCGGTTTGATCCCGCGCAGGTGATCTTTGAGGTCGCGCGCAGTCTCGGCATTCGGCTGGTTTTCTGCCGCGGAGGCGCTACCAAGGCGCGCCACTTCGATACCGACGAGACCGTTCCGATGCCGGTCGAATCGCTCGATCGCATGCTGAAGTCGGTCGAAGCTTGCGCCCAGCGGTTTCACGACACGTCGCCCGGCAGCCTTTCCCATGTCGTGCTGGCGCCAACCACGCCGACATGGTCGCTCGATCCGGGTGAACTCAAGGAAGTAATTGCGGCGGCGCGCCGGATGAAGCTGCGGCTGCATAGCCATTTGTCGGAAAGCTCCGAATACGTCGATTTCTGCTTGTCGGTCCACGGCAAGCGTCCTGTCGAATGGCTGGCCGACCATGATTGGCTTGGTCCCGATGTCTGGTTTGCGCATCTTGTCCATCTCGACGACAACGAGGTCAGAATGCTGGCCGACACGGGCACCGGCATGGCGCATTGTCCGCAGTCGAACTGCCGACTCGGCTCTGGTATCGCTCCCGCAGATGCATTGGCCCGCTTGGGTGGCGCGGTGTCGCTCGGTGTCGATGGCGCCGCATCCAACGAATCCGCCGACATGATCAGCGAGATGCATAGCGCCTGGCACACTCACCGAGCCACGAAAGGCGCAGACGCGGTCACGGCGGAAGACGTCGTCCATTGGGCGACGGCCGGGGGCGCGCGCGTCCTGGGCTTGCCGCAAATCGGCACCCTGGCTCCGGGGCAGCAGGCGGATATCGCCATCTTCAATCTCGACGAGCCACGTCATTTCGGCATGCATGATCCGATGATCGCACCCGTGACCTGTGCTGGGTCGGCAAACTTGCGCGCCCTGCTGATCGGAGGACGCATTGTCGTGGAAAACGGCGCCATTCCCGGACTGGATATTCAAAAACTCAAGTCCGACGCGGCGCGAGTCGTCGAGCATTTGGCTGCTTA
>WNFI01656203.1_pt1 | contig 32344 bp, 22 predicted proteins | sample 5400471 | NCBI WGS metagenome assembly WNFI01 (sample SAMN13153348, study PRJNA577476) | soil metagenome | isolation source: 100 cm saprolite on Douglas fir-dominated hillslope | place: USA:California | collected 2013-09-17 | reverse complement strand
GCCGCCCCAGGTCTTGCCCTTGCCATGCGAGAGCAGCCAGTTCAGGCGGGCGCCGACCAGCACCACCACGTCAGCCCCGGGCAGCACGAAGGAGCGGGCGGCGGCAGCGGACTGCTCGTGCGTATCGGGCAGCAGGCCCTTCGCCATCGACATGGGCAGATATGGAATTCCAGTTTTCTCAATGAAAAATTTAATTTCTGCGTCGGCCTGCGCATATGCCGCGCCTTTGCCGAGCACGATGAGCGGCTTTTTCGCGCCTTTGAGCAGATCAAGGGCGCGCTGCACGGCGTCCCGGGCCGGGATCTGGCGCGGCGCCGGATCGACCACCTTGATCAATGAATTCTTCCCGGTTGCCGCGTCCATGGTCTGAGCGAACAGCTTGGCCGGCAGGTCGAGGTAGACGCCGCCCGGGCGGCCGCAGACGGCGGCGCGGATGGCGCGCGCGATGCCCACACCGATGTCCTCGGCGTGCAGCACGCGGAAGGCGGCCTTGCACAGCGGCTTGGCGATGGCCAGCTGGTCCATCTCTTCATAGTCGCCCTGCTGGAGGTCGACGATCTCGCGCTCGCTGGAGCCGCTGATGAGGATCATCGGGAAGCAATTGGTGGTGGCGTTGGCCAGTGCGGTGAGGCCGTTGAGGAACCCGGGGGCGGATAGCGGGTGAAGTCGGTGATCGGGATACCGGGCAGACCGAAGATCGTGTCGATGCCGTTGAGCTTGAGGGCATCGATGACCAGGTGAAAGCCGTCGGTCACTTGCGTGGCGACTTGAGATTCGACGGTGCCCATGGGCTGTCTCCTGACTTTGCGCTTTCGCAGATTCGGGGATTCGGCGAAACGCTATGGTAAGAATCGCCCCTTCGTCCCGGCCTTGACTCAAATCAAGGGACTAGAATTCGACGCTCGTGATCTCCCTTCCCAGCCATCCACAGCGCAACAGTATCCGCCTGCAGCTGCACGAGAACCAGCTCCTGCAGGGGATGACGCCCGCGCAATGGGCCGAGCTCGAGCCCTTGCTCGCGGTCGCCGACTACCGCAAGAGCGACCCGCTGGTACGCCAGGGCGACGAGGAGATGGAGCAGTTCTTCATCCTGGAGGGCATGCTGAAGCGCGTGGTCTCCAACCCCGAAGGCCGCGAGATGATCCTGCGCTTCGCCGCCGAGACCGAGATGGACACCTCATACGCGGCGTGGCGGCTGCGCACGCCGGTGCCCTACTCGATCGTCGCGGTCACCAAGGTGCGCACCGCCGAGCTGCCGATGCAGCTTTGGGCGGAATTTCTCGAGCGCCACCCGGAGATGAAGCTGCGCTTCGAATACGAGGTGATGAAGCTGATGTCGGAGGTGATGGCGCACACCATCACGCTGCACCTGCTCGACGCCCCCGGGCGCCTGTCGCGCTTCCAGCGCAAGCACCCCGAGCTCACCGGCCGCATCCCGAAGAAAGAGCTCGCCGCCTACCTCAACCTCACGCCCGAGACGCTTTCCCGCCTGAAGCAGAAGCTAGGCGAGTAGCTACCTGCCGCGCAGCTTGGCGATCGCCCAAGTCAGGAGCGGCGAGAACAGCAGCAGCAGCGCGAGGCCGGTCAGGGTGCCGACCAGCGCGTTGGAGAAGAAGATGGTCATGTCGCCTTGCGACACCAGCATCGCCTGGCGGAACGAGGCCTCGGCGCGGTCGCCGAGCACGATGGCGAGCACCAGGGGCGCGAGCGGGTAGGCGAGTTTCTTGAACACGTAGCCGGCGACGCCGAACACCACCATCATCCAGACGTCGAACATCGAGTTGTGCACGGTGAAGGCGCCGATCGCGCAGATGACGACGATGATCGGCGCGATCACCGAGAACGGCACCCGCAGGATGGCGGCGAAGAGGGGCACGCAGGTGAGCACCACGATCAGGCCCGCGATGTTGCCGAGGTACATGCTGGCGATGAGACCCCAGACGAACTCCTTCTGCTCGACGAACAGCAGCGGCCCCGGCTGCAGTCCCCAGATGAGCAGTCCGCCGAGCAGCACTGCGGCGGTCGGCGAGCCGGGGACGCCGAGTGTAAGCATCGGCAGCAGCGCGGAGGTGCCCGCGGCGTGCGCCGCGGTTTCCGGCGCGACCACGCCCTCGATCACGCCCGTGCCGAACTTCTCGCCGTTGGGGGAAAAGCGCCGCGCCACGCCGTAGCTCATGAACGAGGCCGGGGTCGCGCCGCCCGGCACGATGCCCATGAAGCAGCCGACGGCGGAGGAGCGCAGCGAGGTGAGCCAGTAGCGTGGCAGCTCCTTCCAGGTCTCGAGCACCACGCGCAGGTTGAGCTTGGCCGATGCACCCTTGAAAGCGAGGCCTTCCTCCAAGGTGAGCAGGATCTCCCCGATGCCGAACAGGCCGATCACCGCGACCAGGAAATCGAAGCCGTTGAGAAGCTTCTCGGTTCCGAACGTGAGGCGCAGCGTGCCGGTGATCGGGTCGGTGCCGGCCGCGGCGAGCGCGAAGCCGAGCATCATGGAGGCGAGCGTCTTGAACGGCGGCTCCTTGCTCATGCCGATGAACGCGCAGAACGTGAGTAGGTACACCGCAAAGAATTCCGGCGGCCCGAACTCGAGGGCGAATTTCGCCACCACGGGAGAAAGGAAGGTGATCAGGATGACGGCGACCAGCGCCCCGACGAAGGAAGAAGTAAAGGCGGCGGTAAGCGCGTTGCCGGCGCGGCCCTGCTGCGCGAGCGGGTAGCCGTCGAAAGTCGTGGCCACCGACCAGGGCTCGCCGGGGATGTTGAACAGGATCGAGGTGATCGCGCCGCCGAACAGCGCCCCCCAATAGATGCAGGACAGCAGGATGATGGCGGAGGTAGTGCCGCCGGGCGACTGCGCCATGGTGAACGTGAGCGGCAGCAGGATCGCCACGCCGTTGGCGCCGCCCAGGCCGGGGAGCACGCCGATGATGACGCCGAGCACGATGCCGACGAACATCAGCGCCAGATTCTTGAAGCTCAGCGCGACGACGAAACCCTGCAGCAGCGACTGGACTTCTTCCATCAGTTCAAACCGAGCAGCGTTTCAAGCGGGCCCTTGGGCAGCGGCACCTTGAACCAGATCTCGAAGATCAGGAAAAAGACCACGCTGTTGCCGATGCTCACGGCGGCCACCTTCCACCACGGGTACTTGCCGAGCCAGCGCATGAAGAATGCGACGAACAGCACCGATGCGGCGTAGATCCCGGTCCAGGCGATGAGCGCGACGTAGATTGCCGCCGGAACCAGCACGCTCAGAACCAGCTTGAGCGCGCCGATCTCGACGAATACCTTGTCGCCCTTCGTTCTCAAAGCGCCAAGGAACATATTGACGAGCGACGAGCCGCACACGATCAGGCCGATGTAGAACGGGAAGTAGCCCGACTCCGGGCCGTCGTCGGCCCACTTTACGCCCACGCGCACGCTGTCGTACATCACGATCGCGCCCAGAATGAAAAAGAGCGCCGCGACCGCGATCTCGGCGCTCTTCTGGCGTAACGCGGGGCGGCGCGCTTCCGTGCCCTGGGGGCCTTCGCTCATCCGCCGTCTTCCCGGCTCGCTACTTGCCGGCGAGGAATTTCGCTTCGCGCATCAGCGAGACGTGCCGCGCCTCCTCGCGCGCCACCCAGTCGGTGTACTCCTTGCCCTCGAGCGAAAGGGTATTGAACGCGCCCTCCTCCATGAGCCGCTTCCACTCCGGCGCCTCCTGGACCTTGCGCAGCAAGTCGACGTAGTACTTGACCTGATCCTGGCTGACGCCGCCCGGCATGAAGATGCCGCGTAGCATCAGGTACTCGACGTCGAGCCCCTGCTCCTTGCAGGTAGGGATGTCGGCCCAGGACTTGTCGGCCACTTTGGCGGGGTAAGGCATGCGCTTGTCGTCGAACACGCACAGCGGGCGCAGCTTGCCGCCGCGCCAGTGGGCCACCGCCTCGATCGGGTTGTTCACCGTCGAGTCCGTGTGTTTGCCGACGAGCTGCACCGCGACGTCGCCGCCGCCTTTGAAGGGGATGTAGGTAAACTTTGTGCCGGTTTTCTGCTCGATCGCGACGGTGATGATCTGGTCCTCCTGCTTCGAGCCGGTGCCGGTCATCTTGAACTTGTTGGGACCCGCCCGCTTCACCGCGTCGATGTATTCCTTGGAGGTCTTGTAAGGCGTGTCGGCGTGAACCCAGAGCACGAACTGGTCGAGGGCCATCATCTTCACCGGCGTGAGGTCCTTCCAGCTGAACGGCACCCCGGTGGCGAGCGGCGTGGTGAAGAGGTTGGAGAGCGTGATGATGATCTTGTGCGGATCGCCCTTGGCGCTCTTTGCGTCGAGGAAGCCTTCGGCGCCGGCGCCGCCGGCCTTGTTCACCACCACCATCGACTGCTTCATCAGGTTGTGCTTGGCGATGATGCCCTGGATGGCGCGCGCCATCTGGTCGGCGCCGCCCCCGGTGCCCGCGGGCACGATGAACTCGACCGTCCTGGTCGGCTCCCATGCTTGCGCCGGAAATGGCGCGACGGCTGCAAGCGCGACAAACGCTGCTACTAGGCTACGAATATATTTGGGTTTCATGACCTCCTCCTTTGGTTTAATTGTCCCGATCGATGCGTCGGTTGGACATTGATAAGCATCAAGATTTCGCCCTTTCAGCCTACGTCGTCGGAGTCGTCTCGACCTCTATGGTCTTTTTTTTCGCCAACCACTTGCCAAGCGCTACGACGATGATCACGCCGACGGCGCCGCCGATGATCTCGAGACTGTAGCCGCTGACGTACGGCTTGTCGCCCCGGTACTCGAGGCCCAGCCGGACTAGCCAGTCCTTCAGCGCCAGGTCGGTCACGAGCATTTCCCCGGCCACCCAGCCGATCAGCCCGCCGCCAATTGTGATGATGATCGGGAAACGATCCATCAGTTTCACCAGCAACGTCGCGCCAAAAATCACCAGCGGGATCGAGATCGCCAGGCCAAGGATCAGCAGCACGACGCTGCCGCCGGCCGCCGCCGCAACCGCGATGACATTGTCCAGGCTCATCACCAGGTCGGCGACGAGGATGGTCTTGATCGCAGACATGAGGTGCTCGTGCGCCTTGATATCGGGATCGTCGTCCTCGGGAATCAGCAGCTTCACGCCGATCCAAAACAGCAGCACGCTGCCGACGAGCTTGAGCCACGGCAGCGAGAGCAGCGCGACCGCGAACAGCGTGAGAATGATTCGCAGGATGATCGCTGCGCCTGCGCCCCAGAAAATGGCCAGATTTTGCTGTTTCGGCGGCAGCGAACGCGCTGCGAGCGCGATCACCACCGCGTTGTCGCCCGACAGGATGATGTTGACGCCGATGATCTTCAGCAGGCCAATCCAGAAGGCCTGCGACAGGAGTTCTTCGAGCATGCCCTATTCTAGAACAGGCCGACTACTTTGCCGTCCACCAGATCGATCTTGTTGGCCGAGGGCACCTTCGGCAGCCCCGGCATGGTCATGACGTCGCCGCAGATCATCACCACGAACTCGGCGCCGGCCGCGAGGCGCACTTCGCGGACGTTGACGACATGGCCGCTCGGTGCGCCGCGGCTCTGCGCGTCGGTCGAGAAGGAGTATTGCGTCTTGGCGACGCACACGGGGTAGTGGCCGTAGCCGTCGTCCTGCAGCTTCTTGATCTGGTTGCGCACCTTGGTGTCGGCCGTAACCTCAGCGGCGCCGTAGATCTTGGTCGCGATCGTCTTGATCTTGTCCCAGAGCGGCTGTTTCTCGTCGTACACGTACTTGAAGTTCGCCGGTGTCTTGTCGATCAGGTCCACCACCGTGCGCGCGACCTCGACCGCGCCCTTGCCACCATCGCCCCAGTGTGTGGCCAGGATCACCGGCGCCTCGTGGTGCGCCAGCTTGCGCTTGAGCAGGTCGATCTCGGCCTCGGTGTCGTGCGTAAAGCGGTTGATCGAGACGACGCAGGGCAGGCCGTAGTGGTTGCGCACATTGTTGACGTGGCGCTCCAGGTTGGCGATGCCCTTCTCGAGGGCCGCGAGGTTCTCCTTGTTGACCTCCTTCAGGTCCACGCCGCCGTGGTACTTGAGCGCCCGGATCGTCGCCACGATCACCACCGCGTCCGGCCGCAGGCCGCTCTTGCGGCACTTGATATCGATGAACTTCTCGGCCCCGAGGTCGGCACCGAATCCAGCCTCGGTCACCACGTAGTCGACGAGCTTGAGCGCCGCCTGCGTCGCGATCACCGAGTTGCAGCCGTGCGCGATGTTCGCGAACGGGCCGCCGTGGATGAACGCCGGGTTGTTCTCCAGCGTCTGTACCAGATTGGGATTGAGCGCATCCTTTAGCAGCACGGTCATCGCGCCATGCACGCTCAGGTCGCGCGCGCACACGGGCTTCCCCTCGCGCGTATAGGCGCACACGATGCTGCCGAGGCGTTTCTTCAGATCCTCGAGCGAGGTCGAGAGGCAGAAGATGGCCATGACTTCGGAGGCGACCACGATGTCGAAGCCGTCCTGGCGCGGATAGCCGTTCGCGGTGCCGCCCAGCGCGACGGTGATGTCGCGCAGTGCACGGTCGTTCATGTCCATGACCCGGCGCCAGGTGATGCGCCGCACGTCGATGCCCAGCTCGTTACCGTGGTGAATGTGGTTGTCGATCGCCGCCGCGAGCAGATTGTTGGCGAGCCCGATGGCGTTGAAGTCACCGGTGAAGTGCAGGTTGATGTCTTCCATCGGGACCACCTGCGCATAGCCGCCGCCCGCGGCCCCGCCCTTCATGCCGAACACCGGCCCGAGCGAAGGCTCGCGCAAGCAGATCATCGCCTTCTTGCCGATGTGGTTGAGCGCGTCGCCGAGGCCCACCGTCGTGGTGGTCTTGCCCTCGCCTGCCGGCGTCGGCGTCATCGCGGTGACGAGGATGAGCTTGCCGTTCTTCTTGCCCTTCAGCGAATCGAGGTACTTGAGCGATACCTTGGCCTTGTAGTGCCCGTAGGGTTCGAGATGCTCCTCGGCGATTCCCAGCCTGTCGCGGGCCACTGCGGCGATGCGCTGCATCTTCGCGGCCTGCGCGATTTCGATGTCCGACGGCATGATGGCTCGCCTTTATCCCTATGAAAAAACACACTCTTATAAAGGCAGTTCGATGCCCCGGCCTTGACGCCGGTCAAGAGCCTTTTATCTCTCGAGCTGATTCAGCATCCGGTTTGCTTGCCGCAACCGGGCGGAAAGCTCGCTGCCGAGATTGGTGAGCAGCTTGATGGCGATCGCGTGCATCTCGCGCTCGATGCGCTCGTAGGCCGGCCGATCGAGCACGTAGCACACCAGCGGCGCGTCGGCTTGCACCGTGGCAGAGCGCGCCTCGCGATCGAGCAGCGCCATCTCGCCGAACGCAGTACCGGCGGCGAAAGTCACCAGGCGCTGCTCGCGGCCCCGCTGGTTACGCCTCGCCGCGGCGATCTCGAGCTTCACGCTCGCGCTGCCGCTCAAAATAATGTAGAGCTCGTCCTCGATGGCGCCTTCGCGGAATACGATTTCCCCGGCAGCGTACTCGCGCCGCTTGAGCAGCGAGCGGAACTGCTCGCGCTCGGCGGGGCTGAATCCGGCGAGCAGGTCGAGGCGCTCGAACGGGTATTCGCCGCCGGCGGCGGCGCCGGGCCGCAGCGTCGCGATCAGATGGTTCTCGGCCCATTCGAGCGCCCGGTCGGAGTCGGCGAACGCGGCGCCCACCGCGGCGGCGACGCCGGTGTCGCGCAGCGCGATGTCGACATGTGGCGCGGCGTCGGCAGAAGCAAGCAGCAGATGCGCACCCTTCGCCTTCAACCTTTCGTGCGCCTGCAGCAGGATCCGCGCCCCGGTGCTGTCGAGGTCGTTGACGCGCCGGAAATCCAGGATCACATAGCCCGCACCAGGCGCCGGCGCCGCATCGATGCGCTCGGCGAGCGATTCGGCCGAGCCGAAGAAGATCGGCCCATCCAGCTCGAGCAGCAGGATGCGCCGGCCGTGCGCGGCGAGCAGCGCAGAGTCCGCCGCGTCGCGCGCGCGGCGCGAGCGCACCTCGTCGGCGTATTGCTCGCGGCGCACGATCGAGCGGCTCATGCGCAGCACGAACAGCACCACCGCCACGCCGACCCCGATCAACACCGCGATCACGATGTCGCCGGCGATTGCGGTCACCGCGACCGCCAGGATCACCGCGAGATCGAGGGCCGTAGAGCGCCAGTCCGCGGTCTGGCGCGAAGCGACCTTGCGCATGAGCTGCAGCGACCAGCGGTCGACGAGCTGGGCCGCCGTGACTACGAGCACCGCGCCCACCACGACCAGCGGCAGCCTGCCGAGCAGCGGGGCGAGCGCGACCACCGCGGCGAAGATGACCACGCTGTGGACCAGGAGCGAGAGCGAGGTGCGCGAGCCGCCTTTGTGGCTCGCGGTCGAGGAGGCCACGCTGACCCCGCCGCATATGCCGCCCAGCAGCGAGGTCACCAGGTTGGCGCCGCCGATGATGCGCAGCACGCGATTAGCCGCGGTGCGCTGCCCGGTCATGCCTTCCACGATGCGCGAGGAGATGAGCGTGTCGAGTGAGGCGACGACCGCCAGGCTAAGGGCGGAAAGCACGATGGTCGGCGCCATCTCGGGCGCGGCGGGATGCAATGCGAACGCCATGATGGCGCCGAAGTAATGCCCGTCCGGGCCGCCGGCCGGGATTGGGCCGATGGTCGGCCCGAGCTGCGCCCTCAGGCCTGCCGCGGCGAGGACGTAGTACGCCGCAGTACCGAACAGGAGACCGAGCAGCGCCGGGGGCAGGCGGCGCGACAGGCGGACGCCGTTCCAGATGACTGCGACCGTGGCGGCGCCCAGCAGCAGGTTGACGAGCTTGGCGTCGGCGAGCGCCGCAAGCAGCTCGGCGGGCGGCAGCCGGCGCGGCAGGCCGAGCATCACGTGCAGCTGGGAATACAGGATGAGCAGCGCAGCCGCGTTCTGGAATCCCGCCATGACCGGCGAGGGGATGAACCTCACCAGCGCGCCGAGCCGGGCCGCGCCGAACACGACCTGGATCAGGCCGGCAAGCGAGAGCGTGGCGAGCAGCGCGCCGGCGAGATAGTACGGTTCCGCTCCGTCGAGCGACCCGGCCTGCGCTTCGGCGAAGCCGTGCAGCGCGATCGAACCGATCATGAAAGCGATCAGGCTGCGCGGCGCGTAGACGGTGACGGTGCGCGCGCCCAGCACCAGGGCCACCAGGCCGAGGAAGATCGCGCCGTACAGGCCGCTGAGGATTCCGATCGGCAGGAAGCGCTCGCCGAAGGGCGCGAAGGCGAGCAGCCCGAAGCCGATGCTCATCGGGATCGTCACCACCGCCGCCACCAGGCCGCCGGCCAGGTCGCCCCGCAGATTGGTCTTCCAGCTGCGCGGAAAAACCGTGAACGCGGAATCCTCGGCGCGCAGCGCCGGATCGCGGGGACGCGCGTCCAAGAGAAGGCTTACTGGAAGCGCGGCCGGACCGCGTCGGCCGAGCGCAACTGGTCGTCGATGTCGCGCGCCCCGGCGCTCACCGCCACTTCGTTCACCGCGATGCGCTGCTCCGAGTTGTCGAGCAGGCCGGTGAGCACCAGGCGGCCGCCCTGCGCCTTCACCGTGATGCGGATGTCACGCGTGCGCGGCGACACGCGCAGCGCGGCGCGCACATGCCAGACAAGCGCGAGGTCCTGCAAGCGCTCGCGCGATTGCTTGGTTTCGGCGAACTCGGGCGACTTCACCAGGGCCATCACCTGCTCGACGCATGCCTTGACGCTCGCCCGCTCGGTATTCAGCACCAGGTCGTAGTGCTCGGCATCGGTCCACTGCACCGAGAAATTGCGCCTCATGATCGCGGTATGCGACTCGTCGTTCTGCTGGATCTCGTCGGCGATCTTGGCCTCGTCGGTGCTGCCGACGCGCTCCATCATGCGGCGCTTGCGCAGCTCGAACGGCGCGCATACCCGCACGCACACCGCGTGCGGCACGTCGCGCAGCAGGTGCGTCGCGCCCCAGCCGCGGATCACCGCGCCCTTGCCCTGCAGCGCCGATCACCTCGTGGTACACCAGCGGCACGCCGAGCGCCTCGGCGAGCCCGCTCGCGACGTCCTTGCCGAGCGAGCCCATCTCACGCGTGATCGCGACCAGCGCCATATCTCCTCCCCGTGCTCCGTCTTCGTCAGACAGAGGGATAAATATACATACTACTTGGCGAGCTCGGCGAGCGCGCGGCCTTTGCCGTAGCCCGGATCGCCGGGGCGGCTGCCGCCCTTCGTCACGCGCACCGCGCAGTATTTGAACTCCGGGATCTTGCCGAAGGGGTCGAGCTTCGGGTTGGTGAGCATGTTCGCCGCCGCCTCATAGAAGGCGAACGGGATGAAGACCGCGCCGCGCGGCGTGCCCTCGTCCGCTCTTGCGTACAGGGAAATCCTGCCGCGCCGGGATTCGACGGTGATCACGTCTCCCGGTTTCGCACCCAATTTTTCTATGTCCAGGGGGTGAAGCGACGCTACCGCCTCGGGCTCGATGGCATCGAGCACGCCCGCGCGGCGGGTCATCGCGCCGGTGTGCCAATGCTCGAGCTGCCGCCCGGTGATCAGGACCACGGGGTAGTCGGCGTCCGGGCGCTCGTCGGCGGGGATCAGGTCGGCCGGCACGAACTTCGCGCGCCCGGTCGCCGTCGGGAAGACTTCGGTGAACACCACCGGCTGGCCCGGGTCGCCCTCGTTCTCGCAAGGGTAGACGACGCAGGAGTCGCGCTCGAGCCGCTCCCAGGTGATGCCGGCGATGGAGTTCATGCCCTTGCGCATCTCGTCGAAGACATCCCGAGGGTGGGAATATTCCCAGGGAAGACCCAGCCTCTTTGCCAGCTCGACAATGAGCCACAGGTCCGGTTTCGCCTCGCCGGGCGGCTCGATCGCCTTGCGGCCGAGCTGCACCATGCGATCGGTATTGGTGACGCTGCCGTCCTTCTCCGGCCAGGCGGTGGCGGGCAGCACCACGTCGGCGAGATAGCAGGTCTCGGTGAGGAAGATGTCCTGCACCACCAGGTGCTCGAGCTTGGCCATCGCGGCGCGGGCGTGCTCGACATCCGGGTCCGACATCGCCGGGTTCTCGCCCATGATGTACATGCCGCGGATCTGGCCGGCGTCGGCCGCGCGGATCACTTCGACCACCGTCAGCCCGGGTTTCTTCTCGAGCTGCATTCCCCACAGCGCCTCGAAGCGCCGGTTGGCCTCGGGGTTGTCCACCCGCTGGTAATCCGGGTACATCATCGGGATCAGTCCCGAGTCCGACGCGCCCTGCACGTTGTTCTGGCCGCGCAACGGATGCAGCCCGGTGCCCGGGCGGCCGATCTGCCCGGTCATCAAAGTGAGGGCGATAAGGCAGCGCGCGTTGTCGGTGCCGTGCACGTGCTGCGAGATGCCCATGCCCCAGAGGATCATCGAGCCCTTGGAGGTGGCGAACAGGCGCGCCACCTCGCGGATGGTCTGCGCGGGAATGCCGCAGATCGGCGCCATCAGCTCCGGGGAGAAATGTTTTGCATTTTCCTTTAATGCGTCAAAGCCGCTCGTTCTATCGGCAATAAATTTCTTGTCAACCAAATTCTCCTCGATGATCGTGTGGATCATGGCGTTGAGGAGCGCCACGTCGGTGTCGGCCTTGAACTGCAGGACATGCGTGGCGTGGCGCGCGAGCTCGCCGCGGCGCGGGTCGGCGACGATCAGCTTGACGCCGTTCTTCGCCGCATTTTTCATCCACGTCGCCGCCACCGGGTGGTTGACCGTCGGATTGGCGCCGATGATAAGCACCACCTCGGCGTTCATCACGTCGCTCACCTGGTTGGAGACCGCGCCGGAACCCACGCCCTCGAGCAGCGCCGCGACCGACGAAGCGTGGCAAAGGCGCGTGCAATGGTCGACGTTGTTGGTGCCAAAGCCGGTGCGCACCAGCTTCTGGAAGAGATAGGCCTCCTCGTTCGATCCCTTGGCCGAGCCGAACCCGGCCAGGGCAAACCGATCTTCGTCACGAATTCGCTTTAATCCGTTCGCGGCGAAATCCAGGGCCTCTTCCCAGGTCGCCTCGCGGAACGCTTCCTTCCAGTTCGCCGGGTCGACAACGAAATCCGCTGATTTTTTTACATTGGATTTTCTTATTAAAGGCTTGGTAAGCCGCTGCGGATGGTGCGCGTAGTCGAAGCCGTAGCGGCCCTTCACGCAGAGGCGGCCGTGGTTCGCCGGGCCATCGCGGCCGGTGACGAACTTGATGACGTTGCTGCTTTTCTGCACGTGATAGGTAAGCTGGCAGCCGACGCCGCAGAAGGGGCAGACCGAGTCCACCTTCTTGTCGACCGCCTCCAGCCCGGCCTCGCGGGCCGGCATCAGCGCGCCGGTGGGGCAGGCCTGCACGCACTCGCCGCAGGCGACGCACGTCGATTCGCCCATCGGGTCGTCGAAATCGAACACGATCTTCGAGTGCTCGCCGCGGGAGGCGTAGCCGATGACGTCGTTGACCTGCTCCTCGCGGCAGGCGCGCAGGCAGCGGGTGCACTGGATGCAGGCGTCGAGGTTCACGGCAATGGCCGGATGCGAGACGTCGGCTTTCGGCTGCTTTCTTGATTCGAATCTCGGCTTGCCGACCTTGAGGTTGCGCGCCCAGACGTCCACCTTGTTGTTCAGCGTGTACTGCGTCTGCGGCATGTCCGACAGCAGCAGCTCCAGCACCATTTTCTGCGACGTGAGCGCGCGCGGGCTGTCGGTGGTGACTTCCATCCCCTGCGTCGGGAAGCGGCAGCAGGAGGGGGCGAGCACGCGCTCGCCCTTGATCTCGACCACGCAGGCGCGGCAGTTGCCGTCGGGCCGCAGGCTGCGCGAGTAGCAAAGGTGCGGGATCGCAACGCCGTTCTGGCGCGCGGTCTCGATGATCAGCTCGTCCGGACGCCCGACGACGGTCTTGCCGTTGAGCTTGAACTCGATCGGCAGCATGGCCAGCTGTTTCGTGCTGACGCGGTCCATTTTTACTGCACCTCGTTTGGAAAGAATTTCATGACGCTCAATGCCGGGTTCGGCGCCGCCTGCCCCAGGCCGCAGATCGAGGCGTCCATCATGGCTTGTGAGAGTTCCTTAAGCAACGGCTGGTTCCATTGGCGCGCGTCCATGAGCGCCAGCGCCTTCGCGGTGCCCACGCGGCAGGGGGTGCACTGGCCGCAGGACTCCTCCTTGAAGAACTTCATTAGGTTCCGCGCAGCGTGACTTGCCTTATCTTCATTAGATAAAACAACAATTGCGGCCGAACCTATGAAGCAGCCGAGCGGCTGCAGCGTATCGAAATCCAGCGGCACGTCCCCTTGGGATGCGGGAAGGATCCCACCCGAGGCCCCGCCGGGCAGGTAGCCGTAGAACTCGTGCCCGTCGAGCATCCCGCCGCAATATTCCTTGATCAACTGCTTCACCGTGATCCCGGCGGGCGCAAGGTGCACGCCGGGCTTCTTCACGCGGCCCGAGACCGAGAACGAGCGCAGGCCCTTCCTGCCGTTGCGGCCCTGCGCGGCGAACCAGGCGCCGCCCTTCTCCACGATCTCGCGCACCCAGTACACCGTCTCCATGTTGTGCTCGAGGGTCGGCCGGCCGAACAGTCCCACTTGCGCGACGTACGGCGGGCGCAGTCGCGGCATGCCGCGCTTGCCCTCGATCGACTCGATCATCGCCGACTCCTCGCCGCAGATATAGGCCCCTGCCCCTCTCCTTAAGAATATCGGGGGAAGCGCACAGGGTGGGTCAGCTTTCAACTTCTTCAATTCTCGTTCAAGAATCGCCCGGCAGCCAGCGTACTCATCCCGCAAATAAATATAAATGTCCCCGACACCGGAACACCAAGCGGCGACCAGCATGCCCTCGAGAAAACGGTGCGGGTCGCGCTCCAGGTAGTAGCGATCCTTGAACGTGCCGGGCTCGCCTTCGTCGATGTTGACCGCCATCACGCGCGGCTCGGGCTCGGCGGCGACGATCTTCCACTTGCGCCCGGTGGGAAAGCCGGCGCCGCCCAGCCCGCGCAGCGCCGAGTCCTCCATGATCCTGGTGATCTCCTCGCGCGTGCGCTTGCCCGCGAGGCAGTTCTTTATCAAGGAATATCCACCACTCTTGCGATAAGCGGCGTAATCGATGTATTTGGTCTCGGGGCACTTGACCTGCTTTTTCTCCACCGCGTCCTTCACCGACGAAGGCGTGGCATTCAGGACCGGATTCTGGCCGACCACCGCCACCGGTGCAGACTCGCAGCGTCCGACGCACGGTGCGGGGATCACTCTCACGTTTTCTCCCAAAGAAAGTTCCTTGAGAAGTCTCACCGCACCAGCCAGCTCGCAAGACAGCGAATCGCAAACCCTCACTGTCAATGCCGGCGGAGGGGCCTCGCCCTCCTTCACCACGTCGAAGTGATGGTAGAAGGTCGCGACCTCGTAGACCTCGGTCAGCGAGAGGCGCATTTCCCTGGCGAGCGCCGCGAGATGCGCAGCGGAGAGGTGGCCGTAGCGGTCCTGGATGCGGTGCAGGTGCTCGATCAGCAGATCGGCGCGGCGAGGCGCCACGCCGGTTCGCCGGCGCCCTTCCTCGAGCAGGGCCTGGACCTCCGCCAGGGCCTTCGGATCGACTTGCCGGCCCTTCAGCGAGCGGCGCGCCCGCCCCTGCCGCGCGGCCTTGCCGCTCTGCGCTGTTCGATCGTTCATTCGCTGCAATTTTACCGCCGCGCATCGATGACCTGCCCTTGACAGCGGTCAACTTTCCGAATGCAGCGCCGGGCGCGGATGCACCCGCGAAATTTCAAAGTAGACTGAGAGCCGTGAAGTTCAAGACTCTCGGCCGCACCGGCGTGCAGGTTTCCCAGTTGTGCTCGGGGACGATGGCCTTCGGCGGCGATGCCGACGAGGGCGCCTCGGGGGCGATGTTCAAGGCCTGCCGCGACGCCGGCATCAACTTTTTCGATACCGCAGACCAGTACAGCAAGGGGCGCTCGGAGCAGATTCTCGGCCGGCTCATGCGCGGCAGCCGCGACGACCTTGTGGTCGCCACCAAGTGCTTCAACCCTTCCGGCAGCGACATCAACGCGAAGGGCGGCTCGCGCCGCCACATCAGCCGCGCGCTCGAGGCGAGCCTGAAGCGCCTGCAGACCGACCGCGTCGAGATCCTGTATCTCCATATGTACGACCCGCTGACGCCGATCGAGGAGTCGATGCGCGCGCTCGAGGACCTGGTGCGCGCCGGCAAGGTGCTCTATCCGGCGGTCAGCAACTACGCCGCCTGGCAGACGCAGCAGGCGCTAGGCATCCAGGAGGCGCACGGCTGGGCGCGGCTGCAGGCGATCCAGCCGATGTACAGCCTGGTGAAGCGCCAGGCCGAGGTCGAGCTGCTGCCGATGGCGGCGGCGAACGGCGTCTCGGTGCTGCCCTATAGCCCCGCCGGCGGCGGGCTGCTCTCCGGGAAATACGCCGACAAATCTGCGCAGGGCCGGCTCGCGACGAACAAGATGTACACGCAGCGCTACGGCGAGCCCTGGATGCACGAGGTAGCGGAAAAGTTCGCCGCGCTCTGCAGGCAGAACGGATTCCATCCGATGAGCGCCGCGGTAGCCTGGGTCGCGGCCCACCCGGCGGTCACCGCGCCGATCATCGGCGCGCGCAGCGTCGAGCAGCTCAAGGCTTCGCTCGACTCGCTGAAGATCGAGATGACTCCAGCGCTCTACGGCGAGATCGCAGCGCTGTCACGGACCCCGCCGCCGGCGACCGACCGGCTCGAGGAGCAGAAGCCCAAGTCCTGATGTGCCGCGCGCTCCTCTATCTCGGCGAGCCCGTGCTGCTGGATAATCTGCTGTTCCAGCCCGACTCGGCGCTGATCCGGCAAAGTTACATGCCGAAGATGCTTCACATGCTCAATCTCGCCGGCTTCGGCTTGCGCGCCTGGGATCCCGCGAGCGCGAATCCCGCGCAGCCCTACTCGTACTACTCGCAGTCCCTGCCGGTGTTCGACCGCAACCTGCAGAACCTCGCGCAGAAGATCCAGCCGGCCTGCGTGCTCGGGCATGTGCGCGGCGTTGCCTATTCGACGCGCGTCGAGATCTCGCTGCAGAACGTGCATCCCTTCCACTTCGCCAACGTGCCGCTGGTGCTGGCGCACAACGGCGACCTCGCGGACTTCGCGAGGATGAAGTCGCTGCTCGCCGCCCACGTCAAGCCGGAATTCGCCGCCCAGGTCCACGGCACCACCGACAGCGAATGGATCTACGCGCTTTTCGTCTCGCAATTGAAAAATCCATTCATGGAATCGGACGAAGCAGAAATCTTCGATTCGTTGGAGAAGACGCTGTCCATCATCCGCGAGGCGCGCAAGGGGCTGGGCATCGCGCTGTCCTCGTCGGTGAATCTGTTCATTGCCAACGGCAAGCAGCTCGCGGCGCTGCGCTACTGCTTCGACTTCGGCTGCTACCCCACTGACGACCCCGCCAGGGTCCACGAGGCTAACCTCAGCTTCCTCTCGCTTTGGTACACCCTGGGCCGCGATTACGCGCTGCACGACGGCGAATGGAAAATGACCGGCGGCGCCGAAAACGCAGACTCCATCATCGTCACGTCGGAGCCGCTTACCCGCGACACCTCCTCGTGGGTGGAGCTGCCGGAGTACGGCGCGCTGTTTGCGGAGCTGCGCGGCGGCAAGCCCTACGTTTCCGTCAAGCTGCTCGACTGAACGATCTGTCCATGTAGAGCTTTTTCAAGCTCGACCGCATCGGAGCGGGCGGCGGTGAGGCGTGCGTGGCTGATTAGGCGCGTGAGCTGGGTATTGGTCCGCCCGATCGAGCGCATCAAGCTGCGGTGGATGGCGTGGTGCAGGCTGACGGTCGTGCCGGAGGCGCCGCCGTAGATTTCCATGAAGGCGGCGCGGGGAATTTCGAGGAGGCAGCAGGCTTCGCGCGCGCGGGCGTAGTTGGCGCGCGGCGAGTCGTCGATGACGGCCATGAAGCCGACCAGCTCCCCGGGCCCGGTGATCGCCACGCGGCGCTCCTTTTGTCCGGTTCTGGCAAGCAGCTCTAGCGCTCCGCGCACCACGAGGTAACAGGCCCGCGCGGGGACGCCGGCGCCGAAGACCCAGGCACCGCCGGGAAGCTCGATGACTTTCCCGGAGGAGGCGAATTCGTCGATCTCCTGTTCGTCGAAACCTTCGAAGAAAGGCAGGATCGGCAGGAAGCTGCGCCAGTCGAACGATGCCTTCCCGCTCTCCTGAAAAAAAATTTCTCCTTCAGGCAGCGCGTCCCGCGCATCCCGGTCTTCGGCCGTCGGGTACTGCCTCACTCGGTCGTTGAGCGCGCGAAGCTTGTCCGCAAGCGTCCGCGTGATGGCGCGCTGGACCTCGAGCGCGGCGATCTCGCGGCTCGCTACCAGCGCGCGAAAATCATCGCGGCCGACGAACCAGGCGTCGACGTTGGAATGCGCGATCACGGTCGCCGAGCACACGCCGCGCTCGATGAGGGCCATCTCGCCGAACATCTCGCCGTCGGAGAACCGCGCAACGATGAGCGTGCCGCCGCCGGGCAGCGCGACGCGCGCCTCGGCCGCGCCGGCGCGGATCAGGAACGCGCCGCGCGAAGCCTCGCCCTGTCGCACTAGCACGGAGCCCTTCATGAAGGACACCTCGCGCGCGACGGAGAGAAGCTGTTTGAATGGATCGTGCTGCAGCGCACCGGAAGACATCAGAGTTCCCTTTGCGCGCGAGTGTACACTCGGCCGGCTTTCACCCGAGGATGCAGTTTTGAGTGAAAAAGCCGAACTGATCGATCCCAGCAAGCTGCTCGGCGTGGTCGCCGAAGTGGCGCGCGAGGCGCGGCCGCACGTCGAGGCGTACGTCGCGCTCGACAGCTCGCTGGAGCGCGATCTCGGCCTGGACAGCCTGGCGCGGGTCGAACTGGTGCTGCGCCTGGAGCGCGAGTTCTCCGCCAGCCTGCCCGAGCAGGCATTGGCCTCGAGCGAGACGCCGCGCGACCTGCTGCGCTTCCTGCTCGCGAGCGCCGGCCAGGCGCCGCAGGCCGCCGACCGTAGCGTCGCGAGCCTCGCGCAGTCGCAGGGCATCCGCCCGCCCGACCAGGCACAGACCCTGGTCGAGGCGCTCGAGTACCACGTCGAGCGCCAGCCGGACCGCCTGACCGTTTTCCTGTACGAAGAGCAGAAAGAAATTCGCATTACGTACAAGACGCTTTGGCAAGGCGCGCTGCGCTATGCCGCGCGCCTTGCCGAAGCCGGGCTCGCGCCGGGGCAGACGGTCGCGATCATGCTGCCGACCTCCGCCGACTACCTGTATTGCTTCTATGGCGTGCTGCTTGCCGGCGGCATCCCGGTGCCGCTATACCCGCCAGCGCGGCTGACGACGATCGAAGACCACATGACGCGCCACGCCGGCGTCCTGAAGAGCGCCGGCGCCACGATCATGGTGACGATTCCCGAAGCCAAGCCGCTCGCCTGGTTGCTGCGTGCGCAGGTGGAATCGCTGCGTGCCGTCCTGGTTCCACAAGACTTCATTGAAAAAGAAAAGAACGGCTTCACGCCGGTTCGCGGACGCTCGGGCCAGATCGGCTTCCTGCAGTACACCTCGGGCAGCACCGGCAACCCGAAAGGCGTGGTGCTCACCCACGCGAACCTGATCGCCAACGTGCGCGCGATGGGCAAAGCGGTCAGCGCGAAGCCCGAAGACGTATTCGCGAGCTGGCTGCCGCTGTACCACGACATGGGCCTCATCGGCGGCTGCTTCGCCACCATGTATCTGGGGTTCCCGGTGGTGCTGATGTCGCCGCTCGCCTTCCTCTCGCGGCCGGCGAGCTGGCTGCGCGCCATCCACCGCCATCGCGGCACCATGTCGGGCGGTCCGAATTTTTCCTATGAATTGTGCATCAGAAGAATCAATGAAGCGGAGATGGAGGGCATCGACCTTTCCTCGTGGCGCTTCGCCTTCAACGGCGCGGAGCCGGTCAGTCCGGACACGATCAACTCGTTCGTCGGGCGCTTCTCGAAATACGGTTTTCACAAATACGCGGTTTCCCCCGTCTATGGGCTCGCCGAGTGCACCGTCGGAGTGGCATTTACCACGCCGGGCGATCCCTGGCGCATGGACCGGCTCGACCGGGACAGGTTTGCGCGCAGCGGCGACGCGGTGCTCGCGCGGCCCGAAGATCCCGCGCCGCTCGATGTGGTCGGCTGCGGCCAGGTGATCGAAGGGCATGACCTGCGCGTGGTGGACGCGGCCGGGCTGGAGCTTCCCGATCGCCAGGAGGGCCTGCTGCAATTCCGCGGGCCCTCCGCCACCAGCGGCTACTACCGCAATCCCGAAGCGACCAAGGCCCTGTTCGACGGCGAATGGGTCAATACCGGCGATCGCGCCTACCTCTCGGAAGGCATGGTGTATATCACCGGGCGCGAGAAGGACATCATCATCCGCGGCGGCCGCAACATCAGCCCCTACGAGCTCGAGGAGGCGGTCGGCGACCTTCCTGGAATCCGCCGCGGCTGCGTCGCGGTGTTCGGCTCGATGGATCACGCGAGCGGCACGGAGCGGGTCGTCGTGCTGGCCGAGACGAAGGAAAAAGAAGGGACTGATTTTTCTTCCTTGAAAAGCAAAATCAATTCCCTCGCGCTCGGGCTGATCGGCGCGCCGGCCGACGACATCGTGCTGGCGCCGCCGCATACCGTCCCCAAGACCTCGAGCGGCAAGATCCGGCGCGTCGCCGCGCGCGAGTATTACGAGCGCGGGCCATCGTCGGTAAGGCCGCAGGCCGTGTGGTGGCAGTTCGTGCGGCTCGCCTTGGCCGGGATCACGCCGCAGCTGCGCCGCGGCTGGCGCGTGGCGCGAGGGCTGCTGTTCGCCGTCCGCGCCTGGCTCGCGATCGCGTTGCTGCTGCCGATCGCGTTCGCCGCGACGGCGCTCGCGCCGGGCCGGCGAGCCTGGAACGTCACCGGAACCTGCGCGCGGCTGTTCTTCCGCGTCGCCGACATCCCGCTGGTCGTCCGCGGGCTCGAGAACCTGCCGTCAGCCGTTCCCTTCGTGATCGCCTCCAACCACACGAGCTATCTCGACGGCGCAGCGCTGCTTGCCGCGCTGCCGTGGCGCGGCTACGCGTTCGTCGCCAAGAGCGAGCTCGCCGCGAATGCCATCAGCAGAACATTCGTTTCGGGACTGGGCGCGGAATTCGTCGAGCGCTTCGACGTGCAGAAGAGCGCCGAGCATGCCGACGCCCTGGTGGCCGCCGCGCGGCGCGGCGTGTCGCTGATCGTGTTTCCAGAAGGAACCATGGGGCGCCACACCGGCCTGGCGGCGTTTCGCGCCGGCGCTTTCCAGGTCGCGACCCAGTCGGGCATCCCGGTGGCGCCGGTGTCGCTGCGCGGCGTGCGCTCGGTGCTGCGCGACGGCACCTGGTATCCGCGGCGCTATCCGATCGCGGTCACCTTCGGCACTCCGGTGGCGCCCGACGGCGACGACTGGAACGCGACGCTGCGGCTGCGCGACCGGGTGCGCGCCGCGATCCTGAAGCACTGCGGCGAGCCGGATCTCGCGCCGGCGGCGAAAGCCGAAGAGGCTAGCGGCGCTTGAGGATGCGCAGCAGGTTGTGGTGCGAGTCGGTGAAGGTCGGCAGCTCTTCGCGGTCGTCGATCGGCTCCGCCGCCTCGGCGAGCGTCGGCCAGCGCAGGAGCTTCGTGTTGCGCGTGACGATGATCTGGTCGGTAGCCGAGTACCAGTACTCGGGGCCGTCCTCGCCTTCGGGAAAATCGGCGACGTTGATCGCCTCGAGGCCGAATTCGTCCGCCAGGCGCTTGACCACCGGCAGCAGGTCGACGAAGCGGTTGGTGGCCTGGAACACGATCACGCCGTCCGGCTTGATGTGCCTGACGTAGATCGCCATTGCCTCGCGGGTGACGAGGTGCATCGGGATCGAATCGCCCGAGAAGGCGTCGATGCCGAGCAGGTCGTAGCCGCGCGGCGGCTCGCGCTCTAGCGACAGCCGGCCGTCGCCCATGACGAGCTCGGTTTTTGCGAAAGTATCCGAAAGAAACGTGAATTCTCGCCGGGCAATGTCGACCACCCGCGGGCTGATCTCGTAGAAGGTGAGCGCGTCGCCGGGCCGCATCCACGCCGCGACCACCCCGGCGCCGAGCCCGATGATCCCCACCTCGAGCGGCTTTTTGGGATTCATCTCGCGCAGCGATCGGAACACGCGCCCGTAGCCCGAGGTGGGACTGAAATAGTCGGCCGGATGGTTGCGGAACTTCTCGCCGAGCAGCTGCCCGCCGTGCATGATGCCGCCGTGGTACATGGAGCGATACGCCACCGGGCTGGAGTGGTCGGCGGTGCGCACCACGCCGTAGAAGTCGCGCTCCATCACGCGGACCCCCTGGGTGTAGTCGCTGGCGCCGCGGACCACCAGAACGACTGCGGCGACGGACACCGCGACGCCGCCCCAGATTGAGACGCCTTTGAGCCTTACCGTAAGAATCAAAGACAGCAATACGAGAGCGATTCCGAGCTCGAAGTAGCCTCGCAGCGCGATCGGCGCGACGATCGCGACCAGCACCGCGCCGAGCGCACCGCCGAGCGACATCATCAAGTAGAAGCGGGTGAGGTGCGCGGGGTCGGGTTTGAGGCGCGCCAGCTCGCCATGGCAAAACATGCAGGCGACGAACAGTCCCACCAGATACAGCGGCGCCGCCACCTTCAGCTGGAGCGAAGGCACGTAGTAGGCCATCGCCGGCAGCAACACGATCAGCAAGGCGGCGAATACCGGCCTCACGTACCAGCGCGGGTGGTCGAAGGCGAGGATGAAGCTGATCAGGTAGAGCGCGAGCGGCAGCACCCAAAGGAACGGCACGCTCGAGATGTTCTGGGTGATGTGGTTCGTGACTGCGAGCAGCATCACCGAGCCCATCGCCGACAGCGCCAGCCACAGCAGTTGCACCGCCTTTGCAGGTTTTTCGCCTTTCGCTTTGTCATGAATGGGTTCGCTTGCAAAGCCATTCATGGAGACCCATGCCGTGGCGGCGCAGAGGAAGGCGAAGCCGACGAAAAGCGCCGACCACCCCCAGCCGAGCTGGGCCAGGTCGAAAACCGGCTCGAACAGCAGCGGAAACCCGAGCAGCGCAATGAGCGAGGCGAGGTTGGAAAGCGCGAACAGGCGATAGGGCACTGCGCTCTGAAATCGGCGCCAGTACCAGGCCTGCAGCAGCGGCGTAGTGGTCGAGAGCAGAAAGTACGGCAAGCCGATCGTCACCAGCAGCAGCAGCAGAATGCGCACGATCGGCTGCTCCTCGCCCTGCGGCTTCCAGCCGCTCGCGGCGAGGATCGGCAGGAAAGCGAGCGACACGGCGAGCAGGCCGACATGCAGCAGCGCCTGGCGGCGCGCGCCCAACCGGGTCGTCAGGTCGGCGTAGGCGTAGCCGGCGAGCAGCACGCTCTGGAAGAACACCAGGCAGGTGGTCCAGACCGCGGCCGAGCCGCCGAACCAGGGCAGGATCTGCTTGGCAATGATCGGCTGCACCAGGAACAGCAGGAACGAGGAAAGGAAAATCGTTGCCGCGTAGGGCAGCGTCGCCAGCAGGGGGAAGCGAACTACTTGAGTATGGATTTTAAAGTCCTGCCCATTTCAGCGGGATTGCGGGTGACCTTGATCCCGCACTGCTCCATCACCGCGAGCTTCTCCTGCGCCGTGCCCTTGCCGCCCGAGATGATGGCGCCGGCATGGCCCATGCGCTTGCCGGGCGGCGCGGTGATTCCGGCGATGAATCCCACCACCGGCTTCTTCATGTTCGCCTTCACCCAGCGGGCCGCGTCCTCTTCGTCGGAGCCGCCGATCTCGCCGATCATGATCACGGCGTCGGTGCCGGGGTCGTCGTTGAACAGCTTCATGACGTCGACGTGCTTCACGCCGTTGACCGGATCGCCGCCGATGCCGACCGCCGTCGACTGCCCGATGCCGAGCTCGGTGAGCTGGCCCACGGCCTCGTAGGTAAGCGTTCCGGAGCGCGACACCACCCCTACGCGCCCTTTCTTGTGGATGTGCCCCGGCATGATGCCGATCTTGATCTCGCCGGGAGTGATGACGCCCGGGCAATTGGGCCCCACCAGCAGGGTCCTGCGCCTCTGCTTGCGCATGCGGTCGCGCACCTCGACCATGTCGCGCACCGGAATGCCCTCGGTGATGCAGATGACCAGATCGAGGTCCGCCTCGACCGCCTCCCAGATCGCCGCGGCCGCGAACGGCGGCGGCACGTAGATCACCGAGGTGTTGACGCCGGTCTTCTCTTTTGCGTCCTTGACCGTGGCGAAAACCGGAATCCCTTCGAAATCTTCGCCGGCCTTCTTGGGGTTCACGCCCGCAACGTAGCAGGCCTGCCCGCCGGCGTAGGCGCGGCTGGTCTGGGTGTGGAACTGGCCGGTCTTGCCGGTGATGCCCTGGGTCACCACCCGCGTGTTCTTGTTGATGAGAATGCTCATTTCTTTTTCTTTCTCTTCACCGCAGCCTTCCTCTTCGGTTTCGGTTTTGCTTTTTTCTTTTTCTTTATCGAAGCCACCACTTTCTTCGCCGCATCCGCCATGTTGTCGGCGGAAATGATCGGCAGGCCGGAATCCTTGAGGATTTTCTTTCCCAGGTCCTCGTTGGTGCCCTTCATGCGCACCACCAGCGGCACCGGGATCTTCGTCTCGCGCGCCGCGACCACCACGCCGGTGGCGATCGTGTCGCACTTCATGATGCCGCCGAAGATATTGACGAGGATCGCCTTCACCTTCGGGTTGGAGAGCATGATCTTGAAAGCGGCGGTCACCTTCTCGGCGGTCGCGCCGCCGCCGACGTCGAGGAAGTTCGCCGGCGAGCCGCCGAACAGCTTGATGGTGTCCATGGTGGCCATGGCGAGGCCGGCGCCGTTCACCATGCAGCCGATCTCGCCGTCGAGCGAGATGTAGTTGAGGTCGTACTTCGAGGCCTCGATTTCCAGCGGGTCTTCCTCGTCGAGATCGCGCATCGCGACGATCTCGGGATGCCGGAAGAGCGCGTTGTCGTCGAAGTTGAGCTTCGCATCGAGCGCCACCACGCGATTCTGGGTCGTCAGTACTAGGGGATTTATCTCGGCCAGCGACGCATCGGTCTCGTAGAAAGCCTTGTAGAGATTCTTCAGCAGCTGCGAAGCATCGCCGACGGCCGCTTCCGGGACACCGATCTTTCTCGCGACCTGGCCGGCTTCGCGGTCCGTGAGGCCGGTGGCGGGATCGATGAACACGCGCTCGATCTTCTGCGGCGTCTTGGCGGCAACCTCCTCGATGTCCATGCCGCCCTCGGAGGACGCCATCAGCGCCACGCGCTGCGTACCGCGATCGACGACCATGCCGACGTACAGCTCTTTCCTGATGTCGGCGCCCTCTTCGATCAGCAGCCTCTTTACCTTCTGGCCCTGCGCTCCCGTCTGATGGGTGATGAGCTGCATCCCCAATATCTGGGAGGCTTTCTGCTTCACCTCCTCCAGAGATTTCGCCACCTTCACGCCGCCGCCCTTGCCGCGGCCGCCGGCGTGGATCTGCGCCTTCACCACCCAGACGCTGCCGCCGAGCTTCTTCGCCGCCTCGACCGCTTCCTCCACGGAAAAACACGGAAATCCACGGGGAGTCGGGACTCCGAACTTCCTGAAGATCTCTTTGCCCTGGTATTCGTGAATTTTCACGCCGCCCTACCCTTGTGCCATTTTGGATACCACTTTTTTACGGTCTCGGTGGAGGTCTCGAGCGCATGGCACTGGTCGAGCTGGAACGGCTTGGAGCCGTCGGCGCGCTCTTCGCTCATCTCGCCGGCAAAGGTCTGGATTGCCGCCGTCGGCAGGCCGGCGAGCATTTCGGTCAGGTGAGTGCAGCCCTGGACTCCGCCCAGCGTTTCCCAGACTCTCTTTCGAAAGCCCTTCACTAGGTTCAGCCCGATCAGCTTGCGATACGCCGGCGCGATCGTCTCGCAGCCGCCGGGATAGGGCACGGCGTCCGACGAGGCGATCGCGTCCACGATGGTAAGGTTGCGATCGATGGTGATGCGCAGCCACATCTCGTGCACCGCTTGCCCGGCGCGGCGCACCCCGGTCTTCAGCTTGTAGTCGTGGTTCTTGACGTCGGTGAGGTGGACCTCGATGTCCCAAAGGCCGTCGGCGCGCTTGTAGCCCTCGAAGCGCACCCGCCGCGTATGCGTAAGCTCGCGCTCTACGTCGGAAACGGGCAGGGGCATAGGGCGCGAATTCTAGCATTCGCGCCTGCTAGAATTTTTTCGTGAAATACGTGCTTGCCCTGGATCAAGGCACCACCAGCTCGCGCGCCATTCTCTTCGACCAGGAAGGCGCGCCGGTGTCGGTGGCGCAGCGCGAGTTCCGCCAGATCTATCCGCAGCCGGGCTGGGTCGAGCACGACCCGCAGGACCTCTTCAGGACCCAGCGCGACGTGGCGCGGGAGGCGCTTCAAAAAAAAGAAATCCCGCTGCAGGACCTGATGGCGGTCGGCATCACGAACCAGCGCGAAACGACGCTCGTCTGGGACCGGCAGACCGGCGAGCCGATCCACAATGCCATCGTCTGGCAGGACCGGCGCACGGCCGAACTTTGCGCAAACCTGAAGAAAGACGGCGCCGAGGAATTCATAAAGAAAAAAACCGGCCTGGTGGTCGACCCTTATTTCAGCGGCACCAAGATCGCCTGGCTGCTCGACGAGATTCCGGGCGCGCGCGGGCGCGCCGAGCGCGGCGAGCTCGCATTCGGCACCGTCGATACCTGGCTCATCTGGCAGCTCACCGGCAACCGCACGCACGTCACCGATCCGTCGAATGCCTCGCGCACGATGCTGTTCGACATCCATGCCGGCGACTGGGACCCGGAGCTGTTGCGCCTGCTGCGCGTGCCGCGCGCCATCCTGCCGGAGGTCCACCCCTCGGCGCACGCGTTCGGCATGCTGCCCAAGTCGGTTTTGGGCGAAGCGCTGGTCATCGGCGGTGTCGCCGGCGATCAGCAGGCGGCGCTGTTCGGGCAGGCCTGCCATCGCGCCGGCATGGCGAAGAACACCTACGGCACCGGCTGCTTCATGCTGTTGCACACAGGGACGCACATGGTGCAATCGGCGAACGGGCTGCTGTCCACCGCGTGCGCGCAGACGCAGAAAAAGGAATTCGCGCTCGAGGGAAGCGTTTTCATCGCGGGAGCCGTCGTCCAATGGCTTCGTGACGAGATGAAATTCTTCGAAACCAGCAGGGAAATCGAAGCGCTCGCGAACTCGGTGCTGGACAGCGGAGATGTCTTCATGGTCCCGGCGTTCACCGGCCTCGGCGCCCCGTACTGGGATCCCGGAGCGCGCGGCGCGATCGTCGGGCTGACCCGCGGCACCTCGCGCGCGCACCTCGCGCGCGCCGCCCTCGAGTCGATCGCCTTCCAGAGCGCCGAGGTGCTGGAAGCCATGCAACGCGACGCCGACGTTCGCCTGAGCGAGCTGCGCGTGGACGGCGGCGCCGCCGCCAATGATCTGCTGATGCAATTCCAGGCCGACCTGCTAGGCGTGCCGGTGCTGCGGCCCAAGGTGCTGGAAACCACCGCCCTCGGCGCGGCCTATCTCGCCGGCTTGACGGTCAACCTGTGGAAGTCCCGCGAGGAGATCGCGAGGCACTGGAAGCTCGAGCATCGGTTCGAGCCCCGCATGGAGCGGGCCGCTGCCGCCGCGCGGCTGGCACGCTGGCGCGAGGCGGTGCAGCGCTCGCTCCATTGGACCTGAGCGCTTACCGCCGGGGTTTGACGTAACATTTTGATTCAAAAAGGCCGCATGGCTTCCCGCGGTCTCTGGTCTAATCCCCTCAAACCATGAAGAAATCGCTGCTGGCTGGGATACTGATCGTGCTGCTCGCGGGCGCGACCGGGGCCTATTTCTATTTCGCGCGCCAGGGCGATGGTGCGGCTCAGGGAGCGTCGGCGCCTGCGCCGAAGGGAAAAGGCAAAGGCGGCTTCGATCCCAATCGCGCCACGCCGGTCGTCGCCGACGTCGCGCGCCAGGGCGACATCAGCATCTTCCTCAACGGCCTTGGCACGATCACCCCGCTCAGGACCGTGACAGTCAGAAGCCGGGTCGAAGGCGAGCTGCTCAAGATCCACTTCACCGAGGGCCAGGTCGTGAAAGCGGGCGACGTCCTCGCCGAGATCGACCCGCGGCCGTTCCAGGTCCAGCTGATGCAGGCCGAAGGCCAGATGGCGCGCGACCAGGCGCTGCTCGCCAACGCGCGCATCGACCTGGAGCGCTACCGGACGCTGTTCGAGCAGGACTCGATCGCCAAGCAGCAGGTGGACACCCAGGCCGCGCTGGTGCGCCAGTACGAAGGCGCGGTGCGCACCGACCAGTCGCAGATCGACAACGCGCGGCTGCAGCTCACCTACTCGCGCGTCACCGCGCCGATCAGCGGGCGGCTGGGACTGCGCCAGGTCGACCAGGGCAACGTGGTGCGCGCCGGCGACCCCAACGGTCTGGTGGTGATCACGCAGCTGCAGCCGATCGCCGCGGTGTTCACCATTCCGCAAGATCAGATTTTCAACGTAATAAAACGAATCAATCAGCCCCAAAAACTACCGGTCGAAGCCTGGGACCGCGAGAACCGCAACCGGGTAGCCTCGGGCACGCTGATCACTGTCGACAACCAGATCGATCCGGCGACCGGCACCGTGAAGCTGAAGGCCGAGTTCCCGAACGACGACGGCGCGCTCTTCCCCAATCAGTTCGTCAACGTGCGCATGCTGGTCGACGTCCGGCGCGACGCGACGGTCGTGCCGAGCGCCGCGCTGCAACGCGGCGCGCAGGGCGTGGCGTTCGTGTACGTGGTCAAAGACGACGGTACGGTGTCGATGCGGCAGGTGAAGCCCGGCCCGTCCGAGGGCGCGCAGACCGCAATCGAGTCCGGCATCGCGCCGGGCGAGCGCGTGGTCGTCGACGGCCTCGACCGGCTGCGCGAAGGCGCGCGGGTCGAGCTGGCGCAAAGGCCGGTTCCAGAAGCAAAAACAGAAGAATTGAAGAAGAGCAGAAGAAAAAAAGGTAGCGAGTGAATCCCTCGCGGCCGTTCATCATGCGGCCGGTAGCGACCTCGCTGTTCATGGTCGCGATCCTTCTTTCCGGGATCCTCGCCTACCGCCAGCTGCCGCTCTCGGCGCTGCCCCAGGTCGACTACCCGACGATCCAGGTCGTGACGTTCTATCCCGGCGCCAGCCCGGAGGTGACCACCTCGTCGATCACCGCGCCGCTCGAGCGGCAGTTCGGCCAGATGCCGGGCCTGCGCCAGATGTCCTCGACCAGCTCCGGCGGCGCATCGGTCGTCACCCTGCAGTTCAACCTGGAGATGTCGCTCGATGTCGCCGAGCAGCAGGTCCAAGCGGCGATCAACGCCGGATCGAATTTCCTGCCGAGCGACCTGCCGGCGCCGCCGGTGTACAACAAGGTCAATCCGGCGGACGCGCCGATCCTCGCGCTCGGCATCTCGTCGGCCACCCTGCCCCTGCCGCAGGTGCAGAACCTCGCCGATACTCGCCTCGCGCAGAAGATCTCGCAGGTCACCGGCGTGGGCCTCGTCACGCTCTCGGGCGGGCAGCGCCCGGCGGTGCGCGTGCAAGCGAACCCGAAGGCGCTGGCGTCGAACAACCTCAATCTGGAGGACGTGCGCCAGGCGATCGTGCAGGCGAACGTCAACCAGGCGAAAGGCAGCTTCGACGGCCCGCAGCGCGCCTACACCATCGACGCCAACGACCAGATCAAATCCGCGGACGAGTACCGCCGGATCATCGTCGCGTACCGCAACGGCGCGCCCCTCGTTCTGTCGGATGTCGCCGACGTGCTCGAGGACGCGGAGAACGTGCGCCTCGCGGCGTGGATGAACGAAATGCCGGCGGTGATCATGAACATCCAGCGCCAGCCGGGCGCCAACGTGATCGAGGTCGTGGACCGGGTGAAGAAGCTCCTGCCGCAGCTGCAGGCCACGCTCCCCCCGGGCGTCGACCTCGCAGTGCTCACCGACCGCACGGTCACCATCCGCGCCTCGGTGCGCGACGTGCAGATCGAGCTTTTCATCGCCATCGCGCTGGTGGTGATGGTGATCTTTCTGTTCTTGCGCACCGCGGCCGGCACCATCATCCCGAGCATCGCAGTGCCGCTCTCGCTGGTCGGCACCTTCGGCGTCATGTACCTCGCCGGCTTCTCGATCAACAACCTGACGCTGATGGCGCTCACCATCGCCACCGGCTTCGTGGTGGACGACGCCATCGTCATGATCGAGAACATCTCGCGCTACATCGAGCAGGGCGATCCGCCATTGGAGGCGGCGCTCAAGGGCGCCGAGCAGATCGGCTTCACCATCATCTCGCTCACCATCTCGCTGATCGCGGTGCTGATCCCGCTGCTCTTCATGGGCGACGTGGTCGGGCGCCTGTTCCGCGAGTTCTCGATCACGCTGGCGGTGGCGATCCTGATCTCGGCGGTCGTTTCCCTGACGCTTACGCCGATGATGTCAGCCCGGCTTTTGAAAAAAGAAATTTCCGGGGAGGAAAGGAAGAGCCAATGGTTCGAAAAGCTGGTGAACCGATACAGCAAGGCGCTCGAATGGGTGCTCGACCGGCAGACCGCGACGCTGTGGGTCGCGCTCGGCACGCTGGTCCTCACGGTGCTGCTCTACATCGTCGTACCCAAAGGCTTCTTTCCGCTGCAGGACACCGGCGTCATCCAGGCGGTGACGGAAGCGCAGCAATCCATATCTTTTTCTTCAATGAAAGAAAAACAAAATGAAGTCGCGCGGCTGGTGCTCGAGGACCCCGCGGTCGAGAGCCTGTCCTCCTTCATCGGCATCGACGCCGGCAACACCACGCTCAATACCGGGCGCATGCTCATCAACCTGAAGCCGCACTCGCAGCGCGACGGCATGGCCGAGGTGATGCGCAGGCTGCAGGCGCGCGCAGCGGATCTGGAGGGCATCGCGCTTTACATGCAGCCGGTGCAGGACCTCACCATCGACGACCGTGTCACGCGCACCCAGTACCAGCTCACCGTCGAGGCGGGCAGCAGCGCGCAGCTATCACAATGGGTTAGTAAGTTATTGAAGAAACTTCAAACCATTCCACAACTCGCCGACGCCGCGAGCGACCTGCAGGACCAGGGCTTGCAAGCCTTCGTCGACATCGACCGCGACACCGCGGCGCGCCTGGGCGTCACGCCCGCGGCGGTCGACAACGTGCTCTACAACGCCTACGGCCAGCGCCTCGTTTCGACCATCTTCACGCAGTCGAACCAGTACCGCGTGGTGCTCGAGGTCAAGCCCGAGTTCGCCAAAGGCCCGCAGGCGATCGCCGAGCTGCATGTCCCCTCGCTCTCCGGGCAGCAGGTGCAGCTCGGCACCATCGCCAAGATCATCGAGCAGCCCACCTCGCTCGCGATCCACCATCAGGGCCAGTTCCCTGCCGCGACGATCTCGTTCAACCTCGCGCGTGGCGCCTCGCTCGGCGACGCGGTGCGTGCGATCGAGGGTGCGCAGGCCGAGATCGGCCTGCCGCCCTCGGTGCGCACCAGCTTCCAGGGCGCCGCGCTCGCGTTCCGCGCCTCGCTCACCAACACGCTGTGGCTGATCCTCGCCGCGGTGGTAGCGATGTACATCGTGCTGGGCGTGCTCTACGAGAGCTACATCCACCCGGTGACGATCCTCTCGACCCTGCCCTCCGCCGGCATCGGCGCGCTGCTCGCGCTGCTCGTCGCCGGGTCCGACCTCGGCATCGTCGGCGTGATCGGCATCATCCTGCTGATCGGCATCGTGAAGAAGAACGCGATCATGATGGTCGACTTTGCGCTCGACGCCGAGCGCAACGAAGGCAAGGCACCGCGCGAGGCGATCACCCAGGCCTGCCTGCTGCGCCTGCGGCCGATCCTGATGACGACGGCCTCGGCGCTGCTCGCCGGGCTGCCGCTGATGCTCGGCACCGGCGTCGGCTCCGAGCTGCGTCATCCTCTCGGACTGACGATGGTGGGCGGATTGATCGTCAGTCAAATGCTGACGCTTTTCACGACACCGGTGATTTATCTTTGGTTTGATCGCTTGGCGAAAAGATGAATATCTCGGAACCTTTCGTCAAACGACCGGTAGCCACAACCCTCCTCACTCTTGGGGTCCTGCTGGCGGGCGCGGTGGCGTTCAAGCAGTTACCGGTCGCGCCGCTGCCGCAGGTCGCCTTCCCGACCATCGCGGTGTCGGCCAGCCTGCCGGGGGCGAGCCCCGAGGTGATGGCGGCGACCGTTGCGATGCCGCTCGAGCGCGCGCTCGGGCGCATCGCGGGCGTGACCGAGATCACCTCTTCCTCCTCGCTCGGCCAGACGCGCGTCGTATTGCAGTTCGAGCTATCGCGCGACATCGACGGCGCCGCACGCGAGGTGCAGGCAGCGATCAACGCCGCGCGCAGCCTGCTGCCGAGCAGCCTGCCGAGCAACCCGACCTATCGCAAGGCGAACCCGGCCGACGCGCCGGTGGTGATCCTGGCGCTGACCTCCCGGCAGTACAGCCAGGGCCAGATGTACGACTTCGCGCAGACCGTCCTCGCGCAGAAGCTCTCGCAGCTGGACGGCGTCGGCCAGGTCGACATCGGCGGCAGCTCGCTCCCCGCGGTGCGGGTCGAGATGAACCCCGCAGCGCTCCTCAAGTACGGCATCGGACTGGAGGATGTGCGCGCGGCGATCAACGCCAACAACGCCAACCGCCCCAAGGGCGTGGTCGAGGACGGCGCGCACAGCTGGCAGATCTACTCCAACGACCAGTCGAAGAGCGCCAAGGAGTACCTGCCCATCATCATCTCCTACAAGAACGGCGCGGCGGTGCGCCTTAGCGACGTTTCGGAGGTTGTCGACTCGGTCCAGGACCTGCGCAACTACGGCTCGGCGAACGGCAAGCCCTCGGTGCTGCTCATCATCCGCACCCAGCCGAACGCGAACATCATCGAGACGGTCGATCGCATCATGGACCTCCTGCCGCTGCTGCGCGCGTCGATCCCGGCGGCGATCGACCTCGACGTGATGATGGAGCGCACTTCGACGGTGCGCTCCTCCATAACCGAGGTGGAGCGCGCGCTGGTGATCGCGATGGCGCTGGTGATCCTGGTGGTGCTGCTTTTCCTGCGCAACTTGCGCGCGGCGGTGATCCCGGCCGTGGCGGTGCCGGTGTCGCTGGTCGGCACGTTTTCGGTCATGTACCTCGCCGGCTTCAGCATCAACAACCTCTCGCTGATGGCGCTCACGGTGGCGACCGGCTTCGTGGTCGACGACGCCATCGTGGTGC
>WNFI01156900.1_pt1 | contig 32350 bp, 24 predicted proteins | sample 5400471 | NCBI WGS metagenome assembly WNFI01 (sample SAMN13153348, study PRJNA577476) | soil metagenome | isolation source: 100 cm saprolite on Douglas fir-dominated hillslope | place: USA:California | collected 2013-09-17 | reverse complement strand
CGGGCCAGGTCTTTCTGGATCTCCGCCATGCGCGCCTTCAGCGGCCCGCAGCGCAGCTCTCGTACGCAATCTTCCGGGGCCACCCCGCCCACGGGCACGGCCCCGACCGCGATCTCGTTGAGCAGCCGGCGGTCGTCATCACCCAGCCCGTCCTCGAGGCTCGCGCGGGTGACCGTCTTGCCCTGGGCCGCATGGGCCCGGGCCGTGCGCAGAATGGCAGCCGACCGCAGCTTCTCGAGGTCGGGCTCCTGAAGCTCCAGGAGGGCGGCCGGGAGGGCCTCTGATCCTTCGACGATCAGGGTGAGCAGAAGTTTCTCCGCGGGCAGGAGCCGCCGGTCCTGCGGGGCCGGCGGCGGCGTGGCCGGCCCGCTCGCCTCGACACGGGTTTTCACAGCCGTCGCGCGCGCGGAGAGGGCGCGCCGCAGCTCTTCGCGCGTCGCCCCTTCGTCCAGGCCGCCGCGCTCGACGATCGCGGGCAGCCAGGCCATGCGCTCGACCGCGTTGTCGATGCGGGCCAGCACGGGCAGCAGGGCGTTGAGATACGCCCCCTTGCCCGCGGGCGACTTCGTGTCGTTCTCGGCCGCGGCCCGCTGGATCAGCCACTGCATGGCCGGCGGCGCGGCCTCCAGCCGCTCGCGATAGGCATCGCCGCCGTGCGCCTTCAAGAAAGTGTCCGTGGACCTTCAGGCCCTCCTCGAGCAGCAGGTCGAGGCTCTTGCGCGCCGCGTTCTGTCCGGCGTCGTCCTGGTCGAAGTTGACGATCACCTTCTCCGTGAACCTCCGGATGAGGCGGGCGTGAGCCGCGGTCAGGGCGGTGCCGCAGGTCGCCACGACCTCGCCGACGCCGTTCTCCAGCGCACGCGCCACGTCCAGGTACCCCTCCATCAATACGACGCGCCCCTCTCTACGGATCGCTTCCTTGGCCCAGGAAAGTCCGTAGAGAGTCTTGGATTTCTGGTAGACGGGGCTTTCGGGCGAGTTGAGGTACTTGGGCTCGCCGCCGTCGAGCGCCCGCGCCCCGAAGCCGACGATGCGGCCCGAGTCGTTCAGGATCGGGAACACCGCGCGATTGCGGAACCAGTCGTACGGCCGGCTGGACTTCTGCCCCTCGCGCACGAGGCCGGCGGCCATGAGGGTGGCGACGGGGAAGCGCCCCTTCAACGTCTCGAACAGGTCGCCCCAGCTGTCCGCGGCCGCGCCGGTGCGGATCCGCTCGAGCGTCTCTTTCTTGAACCCACGGCCGAGCAGATACTCGCGCGCCCGGGTGCCGGGAGCGGACCAGAGGTTGCGCTCGAAGTGCTCGGCGGCGGCGTCGAGCAGCGTGAGCATCTCGTCCCGCTCCTTGCGGTCCGGTCCCTGCTCGTACCGGTTCTCCGGCACGGGGATGCCGAAGCGGCGGGCCACGAGCTCGATCGACTCCGGGAAGCTGACCTTCTCGTGCAGCATCGCGAACTTGAACACGTCGCCGCCCACGCCGCAGCCGAAGCAGTGGAAGGCGCCGCGATCCGGGTTCACGTTGAAGCTCGGCGTCTTCTCCTGGTGGAACGGGCACAGGCCCTTGTACGACGTGCCCATCTTCTTGAGCTGCACGTGCTCGGACACGTACCGCACGATGTCGGCGGTGCGTCGGACTTCGTCCACGAAGCTGTCGGGGAAGGGCATCTAGTCGCGCAGCTCCACAACCGTGACCCCGCCGCGTCCTTCGGACGCGACGTTGACCTTGGCGACGTGGGGATGCCCTTCGAGGAACTCCGCCACGGCGCGACGGAGAATGCCCTGGCCGAAGCCGTGGATGACGCGCAGCTGACTCCGCTCAGCGATGGCGGCGTTGTCGAGTGCCTTGTCGAGCTTCGGCAAGGCCTCGTCGACCGTAAGCCCCACAAGGTTGATTTCAGAGCTACCGGTGGCGCTGGGTTTATCCGCGGCGCGGCCAGCCGAGGCACTGGAGCGGCTGGTCGCGCCGCGAGGGCCCGCAGGCCCACCAAGCCCAACGAGCTCCGTCCGCGGGACTCTCATCCGCTTCCCCGAGATGGCGAGTTCCGCTTCGCCGTCGTGAAGGCTCATGACTTCGCCGGTGACGCCCAGCGACCGGACTTTCACGCGACTGCCGATCGAGACGACGGCCTCCGCGACTTCCTCCTCCCGCTCGACCACCCCGCCGCTCTCCGCGATCACCTCCTCCTGCGCCTGGCGCACCAGCCGCGCCACCGACGATTTCGCCTTGGCCACCGCCGCGGCGGAGGAGCGCCGCTCCTCCTCCAGCTTGCGGATCGTGTCCTCGATGGACAGCGCGGCCTTGCGCACCGCCTCCTCGCCGCGGCGGCGCAGCTCGCGCGCGAACGTCTCGATCTCCGTCTTCTTGCGCGCGGTGATCTCCCGCTCCGCCAAGGCGACGCGTGCCTCCGCCGATTCGATCTCGAGACGGCGCCCGGCCAGGTCCTCTTCGGCCGCGCGCAACGTGGCCTGGTCCTCCTCCAGCTTCTTGAGGAGCGCTTCCGCTTGCGCCTCCTTCAGGTCGAGGCGTGACCGCGCGTCCTTCACCGTCTCCGTGGGCAGGCCCAGCCGCTCCGCCATCTCCAGGGCCAGCAACCGGCCCGCCGTGCCCAGCTCCAGCCGATAGGTCGGCTCGTAGGTCGCGGGGTCGTAGCCGAAGGAGGCGGGGGCGACGCCGGCGGTGGCCTGCGCGTACGCCTTCATGAGCCCGTGATGGGTGGTCGCGATCACCATGGCTCCGCGCGCGCGGAACATGTCCACGATCGCGACGCCGAGCGCGCCGCCCTCCGTGGGATCCGTCCCCGCGCCGACCTCGTCGAGCAGGACCAGCGCGGGCAGGCCCAGGTCCTTCGTCATCGACACGACGTTGGCGAGGTGGGCGGAGAAGGTGGACAGGTTGGCCGCGATCGACTGCTCGTCGCCGATGTCCGCGTACACGCGGCGGAACACCGGCAGCGAGGACCCGGGAGCGGCGGGGATGTGGAGGCCGGACTGCGCCATGAGGGCCATCAGCCCTACGGTCTTGAGCGCGACCGTCTTCCCGCCCGTGTTCGGGCCGGAGATGACGAGGACGGTTGCGCCGTCCTTCACCTCGATCGTCACCGGCACCGGCTCGCGGGTGGAGCGCCGCGCGATCCCGACCCGCTCGACCACCGACGTCATCAGGAGCGGATGGCGCGCCTGGAGCAGGCGGAGCCCCGCACGCGCGTCCACGATCTCGGGCGGGATCGCGTCCATGTCGCGCGCGACCAGCGCCATCGCCTGCACGAAGTCCAGCTCGCCCAGGATTTCGACCGACCGCGAGAGGTGCGGCCCGCGGTCGCGCACGCGGGCGGTCAGCCCGCGCAGGATGCGCACGACCTCCTCGCGCTCCTCTTCCGTCATGGACACGATGTCGTTGTTGACCTCGACCGCGGGCATGGGCTCGACGAAGAGCGAGGCGCCGGAGCCGGACGAGCCGTGGATGATGCCGGGGATCTGCCCGCGGTGCTCGGCCTTGAGGAGCAGGACGTAGCGGTCGTTGCGGGTGGTGACGAGCTTGTCCTGGAGCAGGCGGTCCGCGTCCTTGCCCTGCAGGTACGACTCCATCACGGACTGGAGCTGCGACTTGAGGCGGGCGAGGGTGCGCCGGATCTCGCCCAGGCGCGGGGACGCGACGTCGCTCAGCGCCAGCGGCTCCAGGAACGTCCCCGCCACGCCCGCCTCCTGCAGCGCGGGCGCGATGTCGGGCAGATCGTGGTAGGGCTGCCGGCCGAGCGCGCGGAGCACGGCCGTCCCCTCGGTGGTCCGGGAGAGAGCGGCGCGGACGGCGCCGGTTTCGGTGTGAGGAGTGAGGGCCTGGACTCGATCCTGACCCGCCGCCGAACCGGCGTGGCTCAGGACGAGCGCCCGAATAGCCTCGAATTCCAGTGTTCGGAAAGTATTACTGTTCATGCCCCCCGGCGTGCACGCCGGAATGAAGACGTAAGCCTCCGCCGCTCTGCGATTTCGCGAGGGTCGCGCGGACGGGAATCCTGTCCTTCACCCCGGCCTGAGGTCCCCTCGCCCCCCGAAAGGCCTCACCGCCCGGACAGGACTGCCTACAAGATGAGAACCATCAACACTTTTGTCAAGTTTTCAGCGGTTTTTTTCCTGCAGACGGGCGGCGGAGCGGAGGATGGTGCAGGCGAGATGCCCCGCGCCGAATCCGTTTGGCGATGAGCCCCGCCACGACGGAGGGCAGGGCGCCTTCCATCCCGGCCACGACGATCACGACGTCCGCCTCGCGCAGGTCGCTGGTCCGCCCGAGCAGGCGGTGGATCCCGGCGACGCCGACGTCGTAGATCCGAGTCACGGAGGCGCCCTGGAAGGTGGCGGTGACGGCCGCTTCCTCGGCAATGGCGAGGTCCGAGGTGCCGGCGCAGACGACGGCCACGCCGCCGCGCAGCGGGGCCACCGGCGTCACCTCGACGGTGATGGCGCGCGCGCTCTCGTGATGGACGGCGCGGGGCAGGCGGGCGGACACGATCCGGTGCGCCTCGGGCGTCGTGCGCGTGATGAGCACATTGTGCCCGCGGGCGGCGATGCGCTCCGCGATCGCGGCCACCTGGTCCGGCGTTTTGCCCGCCCCGAATACGACTTCCGGCCATCCCGTGCGGGCCTCGCGCGCGTGGTCGATCGTCGCGAAGCCGAGGTCCTCGGTCGCGTAGCCGGCCAGGCGCGCCCGGGCGTCGGCGGGGCTGACTTGTCCGTCGCGCACGGCCTTCAGCAGGGCGTCGAGCTCGGATGCGTTCACGGTCGCAACCAAAAGTATTGCGGACGGTTGACGAGTTCGGCGGCTTGAACAGATACTACGACTATAGGATCAGTGCCAGGGCGGCACAAACTCACCGATATGGTGAGGCGGCTGATCCGGGCCGCGCACCCCCGAACTTGGACGTCGAGGAGGATCGAGTCCGCAAATCATGAGCCCTCTTGAATTCGCGATCCTTGGATTCTACTTCCTGACGCTGGTCGTCCTCGCCGCGTTCGGCTTCCATCGCTACATCATGGTGTTCCTGTATTTCAGGCACCGCGGTCGACTCCGTGTGCCGCATCCGGTACCCGAAGGAGCTCCTCGAGATCCAGGTCCTGGACGATTCCGTGGACGAGACGCAGGAGATCGCGAAGGCCGCCGTCGACCGCTATCGCGAGGAAGGCTTCGACATCCACTACATCCACCGCGGAGACCGCCACGGCTACAAGGCGGGGGCGCTGGACTTCGGCCTGCAACAGGCCCGGGGCGAGTTCATCCTCATCTTCGACGCCGACTTCGTCGCCCCTCCGGAGATCCTCGAGAAGACGCTCGGCCACTTCGACGATCCGGGCGTCGGGATGGTCCAGGTGCGCTGGGGCCACATCAACCGCGACTACTCGCTGCTGACCCAGGTCCAGTCCGTGCTGCTCGACGGGCATTTCATCCTCGAGCACGGCGGGCGCAATCGATCGGGACGGTTCTTCAACTTCAACGGCACGGGCGGCGTCTGGCGGCGCGACGCGATCCGGGACGCGGGTGGCTGGCAGCACGACACCCTGACCGAGGACCTGGACCTCTCGTATCGCGCGCAGATGAAGGGCTGGCGGTTCGTGTTCCTGCAGGACGTGGTCTCGCCCGCGGAGATCCCGGTCGAGATGAACGCGTTCAAGAGCCAGCAGCATCGCTGGGCCAAGGGCTCGATCCAGACCTGCAAGAAGCTCCTACCCAAGATCCTGGCTTCGGACCTGCCCCTCTCCATCAAGGTGGAGTCGACGTTCCACCTGACCGCGAACTTCGCCTACCCGCTCATGATCGTGCTCTCGATCCTGATGTTCCCGGCCATGGTCATCCGCTACAACATGGGCTGGTACGAGATGCTGATCGTGGACGTGCCCCTGTTCATCGGCGCGACCATGAGCGTGTGCTCGTTCTACCTGATGAGCCAGCGCGAGATCTTCGGGGACGAGTGGCCCTCCCGCCTCAAGTACCTGCCCGCGGTGCTCTCGGTGGGCATCGGCCTCAGCGTGAACAACGCGAAGGCGGTGATCGAGGCGCTGCTCGGGATGGACTCCGAGTTCACGCGCACCCCCAAGTACCGCGTCGAGGCCGCGAGCGACGACTGGAGGCTCAAGCGGTATCGCGGCAGCCTCAACTTCGTGCCCTTCGTCGAGCTCCTGCTCGGGGCGTACTTCACCGTGATGGCGTACTACGCGGCCAGCAACGAGATCTTCGGCACCCTGCCCTTCATCCTGCTCTTCCAGTTCGGATTCCTGTACGCGGCGCTGCTGTCCCTCTTCCAGGGCTTCGGCAAGCTCAGCATCGTCCGGGAGCAGGAAGCCTAGCCCGCGGCCGCACCCAAGCGCCAACGGCGTGCGCCCACCATGCGATGGTGTGGTCGCCTTCGCGGGGACTTATCTCAGGGGGGGAACTCACGCTCCACCGCGCCGGGCGTGAGCTCCCCCCCTGAAACCCCCCACCGCTGCGCCGCCGCTGCGCGGCGCCGCGCTCCTGATTCGTTCGTTCTGTTGACGGCCGACCTGACCACCACCTCTCGTCTGTCAGCCGCTTGAGTCTTCGCTGCGCGGCCTATACTTCCTGAGCGATGGACATCCGCGGCAAGAGCGTCCTGATCCTGGGCGGCTACGGCCTGGTGGGGCAGGCGGTCGCGCGGCGGCTGCTCCAGGAGCACCCACGGGAGCTCACGATCCTGTCCCTCCATCGGCATGAAGCGGAGGAAGCAACGGCAAGCTTGCAGAGCGAGGCGCAAGAAACCGCTCTGCACGCAGCATGGGGCGACGTCTTCGCGTTCACCGACGTCAAGGACCGGCCGCGGCGTGAAGTGTTCAGCGACCGCGCCCTGCGCGCGCGGCTGATCGAGAGCCTCCTGGAGCCGCTGTCCGATGCCGCGGCCTCGCAGTACTTTCTCCACCAGCTCATCACGGAGCGGCGGCCGGACATCATCGTGGACGCCATCAACACCGCGACCGGGATCGCCTACCAGGACATCTACAAGACGAGCCGCAATGCGTACCAGGTCCTCAAGGACGGGGGCGACCTGCGCGAGAGCCTGGAGACGCTGCTCGTCGCCGACTACGTGCCCCAGCTCATCCGCCACGTGCAGGTGCTCTACCAGGCGATGGTCAAGTCGGGCACGCGCGCCTACGTGAAGATCGGCACGTCGGGCACGGGCGGGATGGGCCTCAATATCCCGTACACCCATTCCGAGGAGAAGCCCTCGCGCGTCCTGCTCTCCAAGAGCGCGCTGGCCGGAGCCCACACCCTGCTCCTCTTCCTGATGGCGCGCACGCCCGGCGGCCCCATCACGAAGGAGATCAAGCCCGCGGCCGCCATCGCCTGGAAGCGCATCGGATACGGCGAGGTCCTGCGCGGCGGCCGCCCCGTCCCGCTCTACGACATCGACCCCGCGCGTGCCCAGCCCGTCGCTTCCGGCTCCGTCTTCCGGCCGCACGACGCCGCCGCGGGCACCGCCACCGGCGAGACCCTCAAGAGCGTGTTCATCGACACCGGCGAGAACGGCATCTTCTCGCTCGAGGAGTTCAGCGCCATCACGACCGGCGAGCAGATGGAGTTCGTCACCCCGGAGGAGATCGCGGACGTCCTGGCCCGCGAGCTGCTCGGCGGCAACACCGGCCACGACGTCATCAACGCCCTCGACAACGCGGTCATGGGGCCGACCTACCGCGCGGGCCTCATGCGCCACTGGGCGCTCGAGAAGCTGCGCGCGCTCGAGAACGAGAAGGGCGTGTCCAGCGTGGCCTTCGAGAACCTGGGCCCCCCGCGCCTGAGCAAGCTCCTCTTCGAGGCGCACCTGCTGCGCCGCGAGTACGGGTCGATGGACCGCGTGCGGGACAGCGCGCCCTTCGAGATGGCGCGCCGGGCCGCCGCCTGCGTGACCAGCGACGCCACCTGCCGGCGCGACATCATCTCCATCGGCATTCCCATCCTCCTTCCCGACGGGCGCGTGCTGCGCGGGCCGGAGTGCAAGATCCCCCCCACCACCCGCGACGACGAGACGTTCGAGGTGACGGCGGAGCGCCTGGAGGCCTGGGCGGGCGCGGGCTGGGTGGACCTGCGCGAGGCGAACATGGCGCGCTGGCGCGACCGCTTCACCCGCATCAAGGGCGAGATGGACTCCATCCCGGAGCGCGACACCTCCTCCCGGTTCCTGCGCGACCGCCAGTTCTGGGGCGAGGAGGAGAAGATCCAGCCCGGCAAGATCGTGGGCTGGATCTTCGCCACCGAGGAGAAGGGCGCGCGGATGAAGTGATGGCGACTGCCACCGCCGTCCGCGCGGACGTCGCCCAGGCCGGGGTGCGGCGCGTCCTCTGGATCACGCTGCTCCTGAACGTCGATGCGCCGCCGGACGAGGGCCACCCGTACGGGCACCGCAAGTTCGAGACCGCGGCTACGCTGCTCATCGGCTTCGCGCTGCTCGGCCTCGCCTACAACGTGTTCGAGCAGTCGCTCAGCGCCACCGGCCGGTCGCGCCTGCCCGAGATCGGCGTCCTCAACTGGGTCGTGATGGGCGTGACCCTGGCCGTCAACCTCTTCGTGGCCGCCTACGAGACGCGGCAGGGCCGCAAGCTCGCCAGCGCGTACCTCATCGCCGACGCCGCGCACACGCGGTCGGACATCTACGTGACGCTCGGTGTCATCGCCTCCTTCGCCGGGGCCAAGGCGGGCGTGCCCTGGATGGACAGCGTGGTGGCCATCGGCATCGCCGCCTTCATCGCGATCCTGGCCGTGCGCATCATGGTGGGCTCCTTCCACACCCTGACCGACCGCGCCATGATCCCCGGCGAGACGCTCTCCCGGGTGGTCATGGAGGTGCCCGGGGTCCAGCACTGCCGCGAGATCCGGACGCGCGGCGGCCCGGGCGCGGTCTACGTCGACATGATCGTGCACGTGGACGGCAAGATGAGCCTGCGCGCGGCCCACGACGTCGCCGACCGCATCGAGGAAGCGGTCATGTCGAACCATCCGGAGATCGTCGACGTGGTCGTGCACCTCGAGCCGGCGGAGCGCCGCCGATGAAGCGCGCGCGTCCGCCGGCGCCCGTGGAAAGGGGAGACGCCCCGATCGCCCTCGAGGCCTCGGACCTGGCTCCGGTCGACCGCGGCGTGCCCGCTCGTTACCTGGGCCGGCTGGGCTTGACTGCCCTGTGCGTGGAGCTGGACGAGGCGGGGGTGACGGAGGCGTTGCGGGCGCGCGGTTACGCCGACCTGGGCGTGCGCATCGAGGTCGAGGGAAGCGAGCATCGCCTGCTCGTGAGCCCCGCCGGCGGCGGCGAGAGCCTGATCGACCTGCGCATGGCCGAGGAGGCGCGGCCGGTGACCGAGCCCGCCCTGCGGGCGGGAGGGGTGGAGGTGCTCTCCGTCCTCGTCGTGGAGTGGCTCGCCCTCCAGGATCCGCGCGCCGTCTTCACGCGCGAGCGGCCGCGGCTGCCCGGACAGACGTATCCCGGCCTCGGGCTGGGCCGCCAGCTCTACACGCGCGTGCTGGGCTGGGCGGCCCAGTGGGGCAAGGACGCGCTCGTGAACGTGCCCGCGTACTTCCACAACGTGACCTGGTCCCCGGGCGACATGGTGGCGGCGCTCAGTCCCCCCGTGCGCGAGTACCTGTCTTCCGCGGAATACTCACACGCGGTGGCGACGGCGCGGGACGGTCGCCGGTTCCGTCTGGCCGCGGTGCCCTAGGCGCGGGCCTATCTCTTCTCGCCCCCGCAGTCGTCACAGGGGCACAGCCCGCGCAGCAGCCGGAAGCTGTAGATCCCCGTGTTGTGGCCGTCCTGCCACGTCAGCCCGAGCGCATAGTTGCCCACGCCTTCGAGATGGGTGAGCTCCTGCCCATGGAGGTCGAGGTACTTCGCCACCGGGTCGTGGCCCTGGCATCCCGCGCACGGGCACCAGCTCCGCAGGTAGTCGAGGGGATAGGTCGAGGCGTGACCATCATCCCAGGAGACGACGACACGGCGCGCGCTCTTCTCGTGGCGTACTTCCGTGGGTTCGGGGTGGGGAGTCCAGGCCGGCACGTCGCGATCGTATCAGGCGAGGAGGGGACGCGCTGCCGGCGTCAGGGCAGGTCGAAGCGGACCTCGTGCGCCTTGAGGTTCTGCCCCACGTGATCGCGGATGGTGAGGCGGGCGGCGTAGGAGCCGGGGGCAGGACTGTTGGTGAAGGTGAGCGTGTTCGCGAACTCGGCGGCCGCGCCCGTGGCCTGGGGCGTCCGGTCGTGCAGCGTCTCCAGGCCCATGCGGCTGAGAGCCGGGAGGCGCTGCCCGTCCGGACCGATCGTCTCGAGGTCCTCGGCCAGGTCCATCCGGTACGCGTCACCTTCGGGCTTGACCGAGAACCCGGTGACGCGCACCTTCATGTCGACGCGGGTGCCGCTGCCCGCCGGCTCCTTGTGGACGAAGAGGGTCTCGATCTGGAGGGCGTCTCCGGGGCCCCCGCCGCCCCCGCCGCCGGCCTGCGCGGTCGCGGCCGACTCGCCCTCGAACTTGATGTCGTCGATCTTCCAGTCACCTTCCTTCACGAGCTCGTAGCGGACGGTCTCCTTGGCCCCGGAGGCGGCCATGAGGTATCCCGCGAGTTGGGCCTTGTCGTTCTGGACGTTCCGCGTGGTGAAGGTGGAGTCGCTGTTCTCCTTCAGGCCGGGGTGGCGCGCGACGAACGCCCCGAAGTCCGCCTCGGTGTGCGACTGCCGGTACGCATCGCTCATGCGCTTGTAGGCCGCATCCATGTTGCCGGCCTTGATCTCGGTGATCTGCGCCCGCACCGCCTCGACCGCGCCGCGGGTGGCGAAGACCGCGAACCCGCCGACGAGGCCGACGAAGACGAGGACGAGCGCGAGGCAACCGCAGCAGCCGAGGCCGATCCAGAAGACGGGGGAGCGTCCCTTCTTGGGTGCGAGCGGGGGCGCGGCCATCGGAGGCACGGGTGACGCGGCGCCGTAGCTTCCGGGCAGCGGCGGCGGGCCCGGCGGACCGCCGCCCATGCGCGGCGGGGGCGGCGGCGGAGGCGAGCCCGGACGCGGCGGCAGCGGCGGCGGTCCGCTCCCCGGGGGCGGATGCACCACTGGCGGCCGTGGGACCAGGGGCTCGGACTGGATGACGGTCGCCTCCGGCATGGCGCTGGTGACGACCGTCGCGCCGATGTCGTCCTCCGCGCCTTCGATCTCCACCCGGTAGGAGACGGCGCCGAAGCGCAGCTCCTGGCCCGATTGGAGCGCGCTCTCCACGATGCGCTGGCTGTCGACGAACGTCCCGTTCGCGCTTCCCTGGTCCAGGACCGTCCAGGTGTCGCCACGGCGCTCGATGCGTGCGTGCTTGCGGGAGACGGACCCGTCGCTGACCACGAGGTCGCAGGTGGCGTCGCGGCCCACGAGCGTGCTGTCGTTGTTGACCTCGACGGCGGCGGCTCCGGAGGCGGGGACCAGACGCAGGGCGGCCATGGACTCCTCCTGAATCGGCGTGAATGTTACCCTGAACACCTGGACATGACAGGAGGTTCTTCCATGAAGCGCGTGATCCTCGCCTTCGCGGCGGCGGCCGTGTTCTCCGCCGTCTTCATCTCACCGGGCCTGGCCGCCGAGCAGGCCGTCACCTTCAAGAGCGGCACGGAGACGGGCCCGGGGCTGCTCGTGACGCCGGAGGGCAAAGGTCCCTTCCCGGCCGTCATCGTCATCCAGGAATGGTGGGGTCTCGACGACTGGATCAAGGACCAGGCGCGCGCGCTGGCCAGGGAAGGGTACGCCGCGCTCGCCGTCGACCTCTACCACGGCAAGGTGACGAAGGACCCCGAGGTCGCGCACCAGCTCATGAGCGGGTTGCCCGAGGACCGCGCGATCCGCGACCTCGAGGGCGCCGACGCCTACCTCCAGTCACGCGCGGACGTGAAGAAGGACCGGATCGGCGTCATCGGCTGGTGCATGGGCGGAAAGGACACCCTGCAGCTGGCCACGCTGGAGCCGGGGCTCAAGGCCGTCGTCGCCTACTACGGGGCGCCCCCCACCGAGCCCGCCGCCCTCGCCCGCATCAAGGCCCCCATCCTCGGCAACTACGGCGGGGACGACAAGGGCCCGTCGCCGGATCAGGTGAAGGCGTTCGAGGAGGCCCTGAAGAAGGCGGGCAAGAGCGTCGACATCAAGATCTACCCCGGCGCTCCCCACGCCTTCGCGAACCCCAACAATCCCTGGAAGGGTTATCGCGAGGACGCGGCCAAGGACGCCTGGGCCCGCACCCTCGCCTTCTTCGCCAAGCACCTCAAGAGCTGAGGGACGTCAGAGGGCCGCGGTGGGTTGCGGCGCTTCCGCGGCGGCGACGTCGGCGGGGGGGAAGCAGAGCCGGCGGAAGTTGCACCGCCGGCACATCGTGGGCCGGTCGATCATCGGGAAATCCTCGAGCCGGCCGAGGTTGAGCACCGGATCGACGAGCAGTCCCTTCATGCGCTCGGCGCTCTTCTCGATGAAGGCGCGCGCGTGCTCCAGCTTGCGGCCGTCGACGCGGCGGCGCACGTAGCGCGGGATGGCGAGGTAGGCGAGCTCGGTCTGGATCTCTTCCGGGCTCGCCGCCCAGCCCTGGCGCGCGGCGTAGAGCGCGTAGCCGGCGAGCTGGATCTCGTTGAAGCGTCCCTCGCCGCGTCCCGTCTTCCAGTCGACGATGACCACGCGGCCCTGCTGGTCGCGGAACGCGAGGTCCATGCGCAGGAAGACGGGCACTCCTCCCACCTCGAACGAGACGAGGTCCTCGACGGTGAGCCACGAAGGCCGGCCGACGGCCAGCGCCTCTTGCAGCACGGGGCTCTTGAAGAAGTTGCGCAGCGAGCGCATGACCGTGCCCACCACGATCTTCTTGTCCTCGGCCTCGACCGTCGTGGCGTACTCGTGCTCGAAGAGGCGGAAGCGCAGCGACGCCGCTTCGCTGTCGCGCCAATCGCCGAGGAGACGCTCGTGCACGGCGGCGTGGACGATCGCCTGCTGCTCGGCCTCGGAGGGCAGCGTGTCGCGCGCCTTGAGGAAGCTTTCGATCGTCTCGTGCACGACGCTGCCCGCCCACAGCGGAAGGGCGGACAGCTTCTTGAGGCGATGGATCTCGGGGTCGTCCGGGGCCAGGTAGTACGAATAGAAATACTTCCGGCGGCAGCTGTTGAAGGTGTCGTGCCGCGAGACGGACCAGGAGAACTCGTGAGCCACGAGGGAAACTTAGGCGCAGCCGGTGCCGCGGAAGGCCCGTTCCCCGAGCCTGGGCATATAATCCCGATCTCCCTCCCGGACCTCGAGAGCGCGACAGAGCCCACCATGAATCAGCGACGGCGACCAGAACGGCGAGCCGAATATCGTTCGGCCACGGCCCCTCGGCCCGCCGCCAAGCGGACGTTCACCGCGGCGGAGGGCTTCCTCGAGGGCGCGTGCAAGGACGTGCAGACCGTGGGTCCGGACTGGCTCCCGGCGCAGAAGGCCATCGACGGCGTCCGGGTCACCGAGGTGCGCAACGTCAACAAGGGACAAGGCGTCCTCACCGAGATCTTCCGCGCCGACTGGCGGCTCGACGACGGGGTCATCGCGCACGTGTTCCAGGTGTGGCTGGCCCCGGGGGAGGTCTCGGCCTGGCATGCCCATCAGCGTGCGCGCGACCGCCTGTTCGCGAACCGCGGAGCGGTCAGGATCGTGCTCTACGACGCGCGCACGGCCTCGCCCACCCATGGCCAGCTCAACGAGTTCCGATTCGGCGAGCATCGCCCGGCCCTGGTGGTCGTGCCGCCCGGCGTGTGGCACGGCGTGCAGAACCTCCGCGGCGAGCCGAGCAGCGTGTTGAACCTCGCCGACCAGGCCTATGCCTACGGGGACCCCGACCATTGGCGGCTGCCCGCGGATTCGCCGCGGATTCCCTTCTCGTTCGGTGCCGGCGCCCGCTCCGGTTGAGCTCGCGGTGACGCGGGCGAGCGCGCCGCCCGGGCATGCGGTGGACGTCGTGCTTCCGACCTACCGGCGGCCCCACACCATCGGCTTCGCCATCGCGTCCGTCCTGCGCCAGACCCACCGCTCGTTCACCCTCCACGTCGTGGGCGACGGCTGCAGCGCGGAGACGGAGGCGGTGGTGCGCGCCTTCGACGATGCCCGCGTGCGCTTCCGCCGCTTTCCCAAGGCCGCGGGCTTCGGATACGTGCATCGCAACGTCGTGCTCAAGGAAAGCGACGCGCCCTACGTCGCGTACATGACGGACGACGACCTCTGGTTCCCCGACCACGTCCACCGCCGCGACGTCTTCCGGCAGGTCGGGTACTGGAACGATCGCCTCTTCCGCTTCGGCGACCGCGAGTTCTACAACCGCGTGCGCACGTCGGCCGTGCCCTCGCGCTACCTGGAGCGGGTCACCGTCCTCCGGTTCTACGCCCAGTACTGGGACGGAAGGTACGCGCCCACCGGTCCGCCGCCGCAGCGCGAATACCTGGAGACGATCCAGGATCCCGCCTGGCGGGAGGCGGTGCACGCGGCTCTGGGCGCGCACCGCGACTGGGGCGTCCGGCGCCGGCAGGCGGCCGATTTCTTCGCCTTCGCCCTGCGCTCTGGCCCGAAGTTCGCCCGCTTCTGGTACGAGAAGCTCCGGAGCCCGAAGACCGCCTACGCCTGATGTCGGCGCCCCCTGGCTGGCGGGCGGCGCTCGCGGCCGCGGCCCTGGCCTTGTCCGTGCGCGCCGGCCTCTTCGTGGCCGCGTCCCGGGTTCACCCGGACAGCTTCATGACGCCGGACTCCTACGGGTACGACGCGCTGGCACGCACCCTCCTCCACGACGCGCGCTTCGCGGCGTCTCCCGTGGGCCCGCCGCAGACCCGCCGCACCCCCGGCTTCCCGCTGCTGATCGCGGCCATCTACGCCGTGGCCGGAGAGGATCCGCGCGCGGTCGTACTCGTGGGGATCGGCATCAGCGTGCTCACGGTCTGGCTCACCGCCTGGGTCGCGGGCCGGCTCTGGGGCGCGCGGGCCGCCCTGATCGCGGGCGTCCTCCTGGCCCTCGACATTCCGTCCGCGACCGCCTCATGCCGCCTCCTGACGGAGACGCCCTTTGCCGGCCGATCGGCCTGTTTCTCGTGATCCCCGCCGCTCTGTGGCTCGTGCTCTGCGGCCGTACGCTGCGATGGAGTCCGCGCTCCACCGCGTGGCTGCTCGCGGCCCTGGCCCTGCCCTGGACCTTGATGGTCGGCGGATGGCAGGTGCGCAACCGGGTCGCCGCGGGGGCCCTCGTCGCCAGCGACGGGCCCGCGAAGTTCGTCTATCTGAGCCGCGGATCGGACATCCTGGCCCAGCGCGACGGGATTTCCGTCGAGGTCGCGCGCGCGCAGCTCCTGCAGTCGATCGACGACGAGGTCAAGCGGACGGGTCGGCCCGCCGAGCGGCTCTACGCGCGGGCCGCCCTCGCCCTCGTCGCGCGCCATCCGATCCTGTTCCTGAAGACCCAGGTGCGCTGGCTGCCGGAGTTGCTCCTGGGCACGGGGGCGGCGGGCCTGTCGCTGGCCTTCGACCTCGGTGATGGTCCCGATCGCCCGCGCGCGTGGTGGTGGGCGCTCAGCGCGGGCGCCGCCCTGCATCTGCTCGTGCTGTACGCGGGAGCCGCGTGTGGCCTGTGGAGGATGCGCGCGGAGGCCGTGCCCGTCCGCCTCCTGGCCGTCCTGCTCGCCGGGCTGGTCGCCTATTTCGTCCTGTTGTCCGCCGGACCGCAGGCCTACTCGCGGTTCCGCGTTCCCTTCACGCCGCTCCTCGCCCTCTGCGCCGCGCGGGGGCTGGAACGCCGATCACGGCCTCAGGCCGCGGTGAGCGACCCTTCTTCCAGCCAATGCGCGAGCAGCCGGCGGGTGCGATAACTGTCGGTGGCGATCGTCGCTTCGCACGCGAGGGGGGTCGTCCCCTTGCTCGCCTGCGCCCAGACGAGACTGACGAAATCGGGATCCTCATCCGGCAGTGGTGTGCCGCGAACGCCGGTCGGCTTCAAGGTGACACCGTCCGCCGCCAGGGTCGCGGCCCGCTTGTACTCGTCGTGGCGCCGCACTCCCTCGAGCAGCAGACCCACGACATCCTCGGCGGGGGCGCCGCCCGCCAGGTCCTCCACGTTGGGTCGGCTCACGAAAGCGAAGGTGCCGGGGAACGGTCTTTCGAAGAGCTGGTAGACGGCATCCACGCCGCGCAGGTTGCCGTAGCGCGATTCGCGGAACTTGCCGTCCTGGATGATGACCGTGGCCTCCGCCCTGCGGTCCGCGTTCATCAGGGTCAGAACGCCGGTCAAACTGGATTGCGCCAGCGTCTGAAGGAGGCCAGGGAGGCCGAACAGGTCGAGGTCTCCGGCCAGGCCAGGCGCGTCCGGCGGCTTGGCGGAGGCCCCCAGGGTGGCCATCGCCGCCTTGGCGCTCTCCGCGATCTTCTGGCCGGGGTTCTTGTCCACGATCTCCTGGAGCGCGTCGCGCACCTCGGGCAGCGGGGTCCCGGAGAGGGCCTGGATGAGCCATCCCAGGCGATCGTCGTTCCTCTTCACGAAGCCGAGGATCGCGCGCGGCTGCTCGGTGCGGACGGCGGCGATGAGACGGGCGACGAGGTCCTTGCTTTCGGACAGGTCCTGGCGCCCCGCTTCCACGAGCCGGGCCATGGGAGTGCCGAGCCGCGCATCCGTCTTGAGGCCGTGGTCGACCAGCGCGCGCCACGCGCGCGGCGTCGCATAGCGCGCCAGGGCGACGGAGGTGCGATCGAGCAGCGTCTCGAGGTCTTCCCGCGAATAGGCCGCGGTCTCGGGCTGCATCAGCATGTTCTCGAATACGCGGAGATAGGTGATGAGCGCGCGCTCGCATTTGTCATGGCGGGTGGCGGCCAGGTAGGCGATGACCTGCTTGACGAGCGGCGGCGGGCTGTCCTTCCCCGACGTGCGCATTACGAGGTTGACCTCGTCGTCGACGGAGAGGCCGGCCGGCCGCGGGATCACGCGCAGGAGATAGACGAGGTTCATCTGGAAGAAGGGGTCGGGGTTGGCCCCGGGCTCGACCGAAGCGGCCAGGAGGTCGTGGGCGTGCTCGCGGGCCGACTCGCCGTGCGCCTCCAGCAGGGCCAGCAGCTGGTGCCGCCGCTCGCGTCGCGGCTCCCCGTTGAGCTCCGTGAGAAGCCCGGACGGGCGGAGGGCGACGAAGAAGCTCATGACCTTGCGCAGCGAGGTGCGGAGGTCGGTGCGCTCGGCGTACTTCGCGAGGCGCTCGCCGTCGAGGTACTCGTTCCCGTGCTCGCGCAGGACGTTCACGAAGCCGCTCTCCACCTTGCGATCGGCCGCGAGCTGCTCCGCCAGCTCGAACATCGAGACGGCGCGGCCCAGATGGCCGGTGTTGAACTGCTCGATGGCCACGTGCACCAGCTCGCGGAATCGCTTGCCCGCCTCCGCCGGGTCCTCGGCCAGCGACACGATCTGTCGCATCGCCTTGATCTCGAGGCCGGCCGCCGCCGGCGCCGCTCCGGGCGCGCTGGGCAGGGCGCCCCAGCCGGGCAGGCTCTGGGCGAGCGTCCCGACCACCTTGTCCATCGCAGTGTCGATCCCGAGCTCCCGCAAGGGCGCCAGGTGCGCATCCAGCTCCTGCTGGTTCTTCGACTGCACGGCCGCGGTGGTCATGAATTGCGAGGCGACTTCCGCGCGCTGCTCGGGCGGCGCGGCCGAGGAGCCGCCCTTCGACTGCAGCCGGTCGAGGAAGAGTCCGAGCTTCCGGAGGCCAGTCGCGACCTTTCCGGAGAGTCCTTTCGCGTCTCCCGGCTTGGCGGCCGGGGGAGCGCTCGCTTCGCGCCGCAGCACCTCCACCCCGCTCAGGCTGGCCGCGCTGGGCGGGGCCATGGCGAGCTTCTCGAGGTTCTGGCGCAGCACCTCGCGGTCCTCCGGGGGGCAGAATGGAAGCACCGCCTGGCCCATTTCCTTGACGCGCACGCCGAGGCTCTCGTTCGAGACCAGCTCGAACTGGCCCATCCCCGCCACCTTGCGCACGGCGTGGAAGAGCAGGTCGGCCAGGGTGACGTCGGGCATGGCCGCGGCCTGCTGGCCAGCCCAGGTCCGGACCTCGGCCGCGATGAGCGCGGCGGGCTGCTGCAGGAGCAGCTCCATCGAGTACGCGAACATCAGGGGCGCAATGCGGTCCGAGAGGTAGAGGTGCAGGTCCTCGACCGCCTCGCGTAGATCCGCGCCCTTCGACACACCACCTCCCGCTCCGGTGCCGTGATTCTACATGGCAAGGCGCCTCGCCTCGCGGGTGCGGCTGCCGACCGCTATTTCGGCTGCCGCAGGTGCCAGGCCTTGGGCTGGACGAAGGCCCGGATGCCGGCGAAACCGAGCGTCACGCCGAGGCCGGAATGCCGCCGGCCCGTCCAGGGCAGGCGAGGGCTCACGCGGTCGCAGCAGTTCCAATAGGCCGACCCGGAGTTCACCCTGCCCAGCAGCCGCCGCGCGCGTGACTCGTCGGCCGTGTACACGCCGGCGGTGAGACCGTACTCGGTGTCGTTCATGAGGCGCAGCGCTTCGTCGTCGTCCCCGACCTTCTGGATCCCGATAAGGGGCCCGAAAGTCTCGTCACGCATCAGCGCCATCGTGGGCCGCGCCTCCGTGAACACGGTGGGCGCGAAGTAGAAGCCGGGGCGGTCGAGGCGCGCCCCGCCGAGCCGCAGGCGCGCGCCCTTGGCCTTCGCATCCGCGACCTGCTCCTCGAGCACGCCCAGATGGGCTTCGCGCGCGACGGGGCCGATGTAGGTCTTCTCGTCCATGGGGTCGCCCACCACGAAGCCCTCGACCTCCGCCACGAAGGCGTCCACGAACGCGTCGTGGATGCGTTCGTGCACGTACACGCGTTCCACCGAGCAGCAGCTCTGCCCCGTGTTGTAGAAGGCACCGTCCGCGGTGGCCTTGGCCACGGCCACGACGTCCACGTCGTCGGCCACGTAGACGGGGTCCTTGCCCCCCAGCTCGAGCTGCACCTTCATGAGCCGGCGCGCCGCCGCCTCCGCGATCTGGCGGCCGGTGGCGTAGGAGCCGGTGAAGAAGACCGCGTCCAGCGGCTGTTCCATCAGGGCGCGCCCGGCCTCGCCGCCGCCGACCACCGGCGCGAACACGGCCTCGGGCACGCCGGCGGCGTGCATCGCATCCGTGATGGCGAGCCCGGTCAGGGTGGCGAACTCGGAAGGCTTGTAGAGGACGGCGTTTCCGGTGAGGAGGGCGGGCACGAAGACGTTCGACCCGACGAAGTACGGATAGTTCCAGGCCGAGATGTTGCCGACGAGGCCGAGTGGCTCATACGTGATCGCCTCGCGCCAGGCCTCCTTCTCGTGCACGACCTCCTCCGCGATCGCCTTCTCCACGGTGTCGAGGAAGAAGCGCAGCCGGCCCTGCAGAGCGGCGAGCTCGTGGCGCGACTGGGTGATGGGCTTGCCCATCTCCGAGGTGAGGCGCGCGGCGAGGTCGTCCTTGTTCTTCTCCAAGAGTCCCGCGAAAACGGCGATGGCCTTCTTGCGCTCGTCCAGGGGCGTGCGCGCCCACTGCGCGTGCGCGCGGCGCGCCTTCTCGACCTTGCGCGCGACGGCCTCCGGGCTGTCCTCGGCCAGGTCGCGCAAAGCCTCGCCGGTGGCGGGGTTCACGATCTTCAGGACGCGCCCACCGCGCGGAGGCCCGGGCGGCGAGGTCTGGGGAGCCGTGGCCTGGCTCACGCGAAGGCCTCCGTGTAGATGCGGCGGAAGTCGTCCTCCCGCACCGGGCGGGGGTTGTTGAGATGACAAGAGTCCTGGAAGGCGAGGCTGGACAGCCGGTCGAGCGCGGCCCGGTCCACTCCCGCCGCCTTGAGGTCGGCCGGGATCCCGATGCGGGCCTTGAGCTCGCGTAGCCACCCGAGGAAGCCTTCGCCGCTCTCGTCCTCGAGGCCCACGACCTGGGCCATGCGCTCGAACTTCTCCGCCGAGGATTCGAGGTTGAAGCGGAGCGCGCGGTCGATCATCACGCCGTTGGCGAAGCCGTGATGGAGATCGGCGACGGTGGAGAGGGCGTGCGCGCAGGAGTGCACGAGGCCGAGCCCCTTCTGGAAGGCGATGGCGCCCATCATCGACGCCATCATCATGTCGCTGCGGGCCTGGATGTCGCCGGGGGCCTCGATACAGCGCGGCAGGGCCCGCGCCGCGAGCCGCAGCCCCTCCAGGGCGATGCCGTCGCAGATCGGGTGGTAGTCCTTGGCCAGGTAGGCCTCGATGCAGTGGGTGAGCGCGTCCATGCCCGTGGCCGCGGTGACCTTGGCCGGCAGGGCCAGCGTCAGCTCCGGGTCCGCGAAAACGGCGCGCGCGAGCAGCCTCGGCGAGAACACGATCTTCTTGACGTGCGTCTTCTCGTCCGAGATGACGGCGCTGCGGCCGACCTCGCTGCCCGTCCCGGCGGTGGTCGGCAGCGCCACCCAGTAGGGTACTTGCTTGTCGATCGGGCGCGCGCCGGGGCGTCCGTCCTCGTAGTCGAACAGCGCCCCGGGGTGGGTCGCCATGAGCGCGATGGCCTTGGCCACGTCGAGGGCCGCTCCGCCGCCCAGGCCGATGATCCCGTCCGCCCGGTGTGCGCGATAGGCGGCCACGCCGGCGGTGACCGCGCTTTCGACGGGGTTGCCCGTGATGTCGGAGAAGAGGGCGGGCTCCCGTCCGGCGGCGCCCAGGTTCTCGATCAACTCCTGGGGCAGGGGCAGCGCGGCCAGGCCCTTGTCCGTGACCAGGAGCGGCCGCTGCACGCCTTGCGACCGCAGGTGCGCGCCCACGTCCTTGCGCACGCCAGGTCCGAAATGGATCAGGGTGGGGAAGCTGAAGGTCGGCATGGCCGTCAAATCACCTCGAAATAACGCCGCCGCTCCCAGTCCGTGACCGCGTCCTGGAACTGGCGCCATTCCCACTCACGCGTGCGCACGTAGTGGTCCACGAACTGCTCGCCCAGGATCTCGCGGGCCAGCTTCGATTCGGAGAGCCCCCGCGTCGCTTCCTGCAGCGTGCGCGGCAGCCGCACCGCCTTCTCCACCATGTACGCGCTGCCCTCGACGGGCGCGTCCTCCAGCGGCAGCTCCTGGGCGATGCCCCAGAGGCCGGCGCCGATCGACGCGGCCAGGGCCAGGTAGGGATTGATGTCGGAGCCGCTGACGCGGACCTCGACCCGCGTGGACTTGGCGCCGGCGGGGATCACACGCAAGGCGACGGTGCGGTTGTCGATCCCCCAGGTGACCTTGGTGGGGGCCCAGTAGCCGTCCACCAGCCGCTTGTAGCTGTTCACCGTCGGCGCGAAGAAGGGCAGGAGGTCGGCCAGCCCGCGGAGCTGTCCGGCGAGGTAGCTCTTGAAGACCCGGCTCATGCGCCGCGGGTCCTTGTCGTCGTCGAAGGCGTTGCCGTCCTTCGTCCACAGGCTCTGGTGCATGTGCCCGCTGCATCCGGGCAGGGCGCTGTTCCACTTGGCCATGAAGGTCGGCATGACCTGGAAGCGCTGGCCGATCTCCTTCACGCTCGTCTTGAAGAGGACGCCGCGATCGGCCGCTTCCAGCGCGTCGCTGGCCTGGATGGCGGCCTCGAACACGCCCGGTCCCGTCTCCGTGTGCAGGCCCTCGATGGGCACGCCGAACGCGCCCAGCTCGTCCAGCATCGCGTTGAAGAAGGGACGGCTGTGGGCCATGCGCACGAGCGAGTAGCCGAACATGCCTGGCGTGAGCGGCTTGGGCGAGACGTAGTGTTTCTCGGCCAGGGACTCCGGGGTTTCCTGGAAGTTGAACCACTCGAACTCGAGCCCGGCCTTGGCGATGAAGCCGGCCGCCTGCGCGCGGGCCACGATCTTCTTGAGGAGCGAGCGCGGGCAGACGGGCAGCGGCCCGCCCTGGCCGTCCTCGAAATCGGCGAGGAAGAACGGCACCCCCCCGTCCCAGGGCACGGTCCGCGCGGTGGAGAGGTCCACCCGGGCCACCGCGTCCGGATAACCGGTGTGCCATCCGGTGTAGGTCGCGTTGTCGTAGCAGACGTCGGCGGAGTCCCACCCGAAGACGACGTTGCAGAAGCCGAAGCCGCCGCCTTCGGCCGCGGACAGGAACTTGTCCTTGTGAAGGTACTTGCCGCGCATCACCCCGTCGATGTCGGTGACGGCGACCTTGACCTTCTGCGTCGGCGAGCGGCGCAGCTCGGCGAGGACGTCCTTCGCGGATGCGGCCATACCAACAGCATAACGGCTGGGACGGTCAAACGGACGGAGACGGAGACGGGGACGCAGACGGACGTGATACCCTGCGCGCCGTACCGTGAGCGGCACCGATCCCGAAAAGGACGCGCCCGACCGCCGGCGCATCAAGCAGATGGAGGTCATGGTCGCGGAAGCCGTCCAGGAGACGGCGGACACCGCCACCCTCGTCTTCTTCACCGGCAACGACCGTCTCGATTACAAGGCCGGCCATTTCCTGACCATCGACCCGCACCAGTTCGAGGGCCTCGAGCGCTTCATCGCCTTCCTGGAAGACCTCAAGGGAAAGCGCGAGCCGCCACGCGCCTACTCGATGGCCTCCTCGCCGCACGAGAAGTACCTGGCGGTGACGGTCAAGGAAGAGCGCTACGTGACCGGCCTGACCCAGTACCCGCCGTTGCTCTCGCCCCTCCTCGTGAAGCGCCTCGCGCGCGGGACACGGCTGGTGGTGACGGGATTCACCGGGCCGTACACCCTGCCCGACGACATCGAATCGAAGACGGACCACGTCGTGCACATCTGCGCGGGCTCCGGCAGCGTCCCCAACTTCGCGATCCTGAAGTACGCCCTCCATCACCATCCCCGGCTGCGGCACACGTTCGTCTACTCGAACCGCACCTGGGACGACGTGATCTTCCGGAACGAGCTGCAGGCGCTCGGGCAGGCGCATGCCGATCGGCTGCGCCTGCTGCACACGCTCACCCGGGAGCCGGAGCCGCAGCGGCACGGACGGGACGTTCGCGCAGGCCGCATCGGGATCGAGCTGCTGCGCGAAGCGATCCCGGATCCGTCGTCGTGCCGCGTCTTCGCTTGCGGCCCCGCCATCACGGTCTGGGACCGCAAGGCGGCGCGGGAGAGCGGAGTCGAGCCCGCTCCCCGTTTCCTGGAGACGGTCCTGGAGGGCCTGAAGGCGATCGGCGTGAAGAACGAGCAGATCACCCGCGAGTCCTACGGGTAGGAGTCCGTCCCGTCACGTTCCTACGCGCTGCACTCTCCCTCCATGGTCGTGACTTCGAACTCCGACTGCTCGCCGAGGTCTACGAAGTCGGCGGGGGCCGTCTCTTCCGCGCGCACGCGCTCGAGATCGGCCAGCGCGCCCTTGACGGTGTCGAGATCGACGCGGCGGAAGAACGCGGTCGCCGTCTCGCCCGTCTCGCGGCTCGTGCGGTAGAGCTCGATCAGGCGCTCGACCGCGGTGTCGATGCGCCGCACCGGCACCTTCGCGGCCAGCCGCGCGAAGTGGGCGCCCTCGTTGTCCACCCCGCCGCCGACCATGAGGAAGTACTGGGGCAGCGCCTTGCCGTCCACCTTGCGCACGCTGCCCTGGAAGCCGATCCCGGCCACGTGGTGCTGGCCGCAGCCGTTCGGGCAGCCGCTGATCTTGATGACGAGGTCGGGGGCGGCGGCCACCAGGTCGGGCCGCGCGCGCAGCGTGTCGCCGAGCTGCCGGCCCAGCCCGCGGGATTGGGTGACGGCCAGGCGGCACGATTCCGCGCCCGGGCAGCTCGCGACGTCGGCCACCGTATTCGCGCCGGCCAGGCCCAGGCCGGAGGCGGCGAGACGCCGGTACAGCTCCGGCACGTCCTGCGCGCGCACCCAGCGCAGGAGAAGACCCTGGCGGACGGTCGTGCGCACCGTGCCATCGCCGTAGGCGAGGGCGAGGTCGCCGAGAATGCGGAGCTGCGCCCCCGTGAGGTCGCCCAGCGGGATCGTGACCGTGACCAGGGCGAAGCCGGCCTGGCGCTGTGGTCGGACGTTCGTGCTCGCCCACTGCAGGTCGTAGCGCACGACCGGCGCCACCGGCCGCGGAGCCTCCGGCACGAGGCCGGGGCCACGCACCTCGGCCGCGCGCGCCCGCGACGCGCACTCCGCGATCGACGGCGCCACCGGCCGCGGCCAGTCCGGCGCGGACTCCACGGGCGGGTGATCGGGCGGGAAGGAGAAGGGCGCCCCGCCCTCGTCGCGGAAGGCCTGCAGCTCCTTCTCGAACTCCGCGCGCCAGGCGTCCCAGCCCAGTTCGCGGATCAGGAACTTCATCCGGTTGCGCTGCTTGTGCTTGAAGTCGCCCAGGCGATGGAAGACGCGGATCACCGCTTCCGCGACCTCGAGGATCTCGCCCGCGGGAAGGAAATCGAACAGCTCGCTCGCCGAAGTGGCCATGGTCGACGTGCCGCCGCCCGCGACCACATGGAACCCGCGCTCGCCGTCACGGATGCGCGCGCGGAAGCCGAGGTCGTTGATGTAGGTGAGCGCGTGGTCCTCGGATGCGCAGCCCTCGAACGCGATCTTGAACTTGCGGGGGAGCGAGGAGCTGAGCGGATGCCGTAGCAGGTAGCGGGTGAGCGCTTCCGCGTAGGGGGTGACGTCGAAGACCTCGTCCGCGGCCACACCCGCGTAGGGGCAGCCCGTGATGTTGCGGACGGCGCTGCCGCAGGCCTCCCGGGAGGTGAGGCCGGCCTCGGCCAGCCGCCGCATGGCCCGCTCGACGTCGTGCGGCTGCAGGAAATGGAACTGCACGTTCTGCCGGGTCGTGATGTGGCCGAAGCCGCGTGACCAGGTGTCGGCCACGTCGGCCAGGGCGACGAGTTGCGCGGCGTCGAGAACGCCCTGCGGGATCTTGACCCGGATCATCTGCACCACGTCCTGGCGCTGGCCGTAGTTCCCGCGCACCAGCCGGTAGGCACGCCACTGATCGGCGGTCAGCTCGCCGCGTTCGAACTTGTCGAGCGTGGCGGCGAACTCGTCGATCTCGGCCTCGTTCGCGAACGAGAGCCGGGTGCGGCCGAGGGTCTTCGGATCGTCGACGGCGGCCATGATGGCTCCTTGCGGTGCGTTGCTTGCTGCGTGCTGCTTGCTTGCTTACTTACTAAGTCAGGGGGGGCACTCACGCTTCATCCACGACGGGCGTTCGCGACCCCCCCTGAAACCCCCCTCGCTCGCCGCCGCCGCTACGCGGCGCCGTCGAGCTCTACGTGACCCTTGTCCTTACGCCTTGTGGAGACCGCACTCTTTCGTTTCCGGGTTTTCCCACCACCAGCGGCCGGCGCGGACGTCCTCGCCGGGCTTGATGGCGCGCGTGCACGGTGCGCAGCCCAGGCTCGGATAGCCCTGGTCGTGGAGCGCGTTGTAGGGGACCTTGTGCGCGCGCACGTAGTCCCAGGTCTGCGCCTCCGTCCACCTCACGAGCGGGTTGACCTTCACGATGCCGCCGTGGCCGTGGTCGATCTCGACCGCGGAGAGCACGGTGCGCGTGACCGCCTGCTCGCGGCGCAGGCCGGTGGTCCAGGCGTCGAGGGTCGCGAGCGAGCGGTTGAGGGGCTCGACCTTGCGGATGCCGCAGCAGAGCTTGCGGTCCTCGATGCTGCGGCGGAAGGAGAAGAAGCCGCGCTCGTTCTGGAGCTGCTCGGTGGCCTCGCGTTGCGGGAAGAAGACCTCGATCTTCGTGCCGTAGGCGTCGCGGATCCGTTCCATCACGTCGTAGGTCTCCGCGGGCAGCCGGCCGGTGTCGAGGGTGAAGACGCGCGCGTCCTTGTTGAGCTGCGACAGCATGTGGATGACGGCCACGTCCTCGACCCCGAAGCTGGAGGCGAAGGAGATCCGCGGATGGAAGCGGTTGAGCGCCCAGTCGAGGATCTCCTGGGGCGTCCAGGATTCCGCGCGGCGCGCGACGTCATCGACTTCGGACACGGGTACAGCCAGGCTCATCGAGATCCTCCAGCAGCGGTGAGTGGGTGAGAGGCGGCCGGCGCGAGCGCCTCCGCCAGGGAGACGACTTCGCCGATGACGATGGTTCCGGGGGCGGCTTCGCTGGGCGTCCCCGCTCCGGCTTCGACTTCCGTCGTGGCCAGCTCGCTCAGGGTGCCGCGCCAGGTCGAGCCCTCCGCGCGCGAGGCCGCCCACACGATGGCGGCCGGCGTCCGCGCGCTCCAGCCGCGCTCGAGCAGGCGGGCGGCGATGGCGGCGCGGTGGCCCAGGCCCATCAGCACCACGACGGTGAGCGCGCCCGGGGCCAGCGAATCGAGAGCGGGCCGCCAAGCGGCCTCGGCATGGCCGGCGACGACCACGAACCCCGTGGACATCCCGCGATGCGTCACCGGGATGCCGGCCAGGGCGGGCGCGGCCACGCACGAGCTGATGCCGGGCACGACCTCGAAGGCAATGCCGGCCTGGGCGAGGGCGAGCGCTTCCTCGCCGCCGCGCCCGAACACGAAGGGATCGCCGCCCTTGAGCCGGACCACGCGCGAGCCGGCCTGCGCGGCGCGGATCATCATGCGGTGGATCTGCTCCTGCGTGACGTGATGGCGGCCCGCGCGCTTGCCGACATAAAAGCGCCGGGCCGCGCCCGCCAGCTCCAGGACCGCCGGGTCCACGAGGGCGTCGTAGAGGACGAGGTCGGCCTCGGCCAGCCGCCGCGCGGCCTTGCGCGTGAGCAGGTCGGGGTCGCCCGGTCCGGCCCCCACCAGGGACACGAGACCGGTCATTGGGCCGTCTCCGCGTAGAGCTCGTTGAGGGCCTGCAGCAGGAGCGGCCGCCGCTTCGGCATGGGCACGCCCTCCGCGCGCCACTTCTTGCGCTGGGCGCGCGCTTCGACGAGCCACCTCTCGAGGTCGTCCGGCAGCACGCTCTCGAGCGCCTCGCGGAGCAGGCCGGCCAGCGCGGGCGCTTCGCCATTGCTGGAGACGGCGACGGTCACGCCGCCGCGCGTGAGCACGCCCCCGGCGTAGGCGCTGCACGTCTCCGGGTTGTCGACGGCGTTCACGAAGACGCCGCGCGTCTCCGCGGCCGCGCGGACCTCGCGGTTCACCTCGGGCGGCGCCGCCGCGACCACGAGCCAGGCGCCGTCGAGATCGGAGGGACGGAACGTCCGGCGGACGAGGGTGAGGTCCGATCGCTCCAGCTCGGGAACGAAATCGGGCGCGATCACCGTGATGTCGGCGCCCGTGTCGAGGAGGCTCTTCGCCTTGCTCGCGGCCACCGGTCCCGCGCCGACGACGATCACGCGCCGGCCGGAGAGCTTCAGGAAGACCGGGAACAGAGACGGTGGCGTGGTCGAGGAAGGCATGGGCGGGATCGGTTCGGAGACGGAGACGGGAACGGAGACGGGAACGGGAGCAGCGGCCGGAGAGGCGGCCGCGTAGTGCGCGCGCAGCACTTCCGCCACTTCCACGCGCGTGAACTCGCGGGGCAGGTCGCCGCCGGCGCGCAGGATCTCGCGCACGCGCGTGCCCGACAGCTCGAGGCGATCGGCGGCGTCGTGCGGGCAGGTGCGGGTGGAGGCCAGGCTGCCGCAGGCGCGGCAGAAGAACGCGGTGTCGAGCTTGATCGGCGTGATGCCCAGCTCCGCGGGCGTGAAGCGATCGAACATGGCGTGCGCGTCGAAGGGCCCGTAGAACTTGCCGACGCCGGCATGGTCGCGGCCCACGAGGAGATGCGTGATGCCGTAGTTCTTCCGGGCCAGGGCGTGGAAGAGAGCCTCGCGCGGGCCGGCATAGCGCATGGCGGCGGGGAAGGCGGCCAGGATCGTGCGGTCCTTGGGGTAGTAGCCGGCCACCAGGGCCTCGTAGGCCTGGAAGCGCGCGGAGGCGGGCACGTCGTCGCCCTTGGTCTCGCCGACGAGCGGATGGAGCACGAGCCCGTCCGTCACCTCGAGCGCCACCTTGGTCAGGTGCTCGTGCGCGCGATGGATGGGATTGCGTGTCTGGAAGCCGGCCACCTTCTGCCAGCCGCGGGCCGCGATCTCCTGGCGCAACGCGCGCGGCGTCAGCCGATAGCGGGCGAAGGGGAGGTCCGCGGGCAGGGGCAGCACGCGCACGGTGCCGCCCACGAGCGTGCGCGGGCGGCCGAGCAGGTAGGCGACGCCGGGGTGGGACGCGTCCTCCGTGCCGTACACGGCGCGCGATTCCTGGAGCGGATCGCGCGTGTAGACGTCCTCCAGGCGGAGGATGCCCCACACCCGGCCGCCGGCGTCGAGGAGCGCCGCTTCGCGGCGCGCGCGGACGGCGTCGCGGGTGGCCTCGTCCACGGCGAGGGTGAAGGGCAGGGGCCACACCGTGCCGTCGGCCAGGCGCAGCCGATCGAGCACCGACTGGTAGTCCGCGGCGCCGAGGAACCCGACGAGGGGGCTGGCCGCGCCGGTCGCGATCAGCTCCAGGTCGGCCTGCTCGCGCGCGTCGAGCCTGATCTCCGGCAGTCCCTCCGCGCGGTGGCGCAGGTCCTCCACCTCGTCCGCGGGGACGAAGCGGTCGACGAGCGTGCCGCCGTGGGGGTCAACCAGCCTGGCCGGGCACGGAGCCGGCGAGCACGGACGCGGCGAGCAGGACGTCGACCCGCCCCGCCTGCAGGTGGCCGAGAGTGGCGAAGGCGGACAGGATGAGCGCGTGGACGAGGTCGGTGCCGACCATGGTCTGCGCGGGGAGCGGGAAGAAGAGGGCGAGGACGCACAGGAGAAGCGAGCCGCTCCCGATGCTGGTGGTGCTCACGAGGAGGCCGGTGGCGAATCCGAGCGCCGCCGTCCAGCCCGCGGCGGGCGCCTTCGTGGCGCGGACCCGGGCCGCGAACTGGAGCCGTACCAGCGTCGCCACGCCCGCGACCACCAGCACCGCCCCCAGCGCGCGCTGGAGCGCGTGCTCCCGCACGCCCGCGGGGAGATGGTTGAGCACGAGGATGCCGAGGGCCGCTCCGGGGAGCGAGCCGGCGAGGAGCCGTCCGACGGTCGGCCAATGGACCTGCCCGCGCAGCGCATAGGCGCCGCCCCCGAACAACTTGGTGACGCTCGCGATCAGCACGTCGGAGCCGACGGCCAGTGAGGGCGGGACACGGAGGATGAACACCAGGGCGGGAGTGAGCAGGGCGCCGCCTCCCGTCGAGGTCACGCCCACGACGAACCCGGTCACGATCCCGATGAGGGGAGCGGTCAGATCCATCGTCCCGTCCGTCCTGTTTGCGTCGTCATCTGCGTTCCGCCTCCGTTCGTACAGTCGGTCCAAAAAGCAAAAGGCCCGGGGGCTTGAACCCTCCGGGCCTCGCGTCCGCCGTTTTGTGTCTCAGTCCCTAGTGATCAGCGGACCTCGTGAACACGGCGGCATCGCGGAGGCAGAGGGCCTCCCGCATGTGACAACAACAACAACACATGATGCGCGCGACGTTCACGTCATGGGTTATACGCGGTGGGGGATCCGCCGTCAAGTCAAAAGGTGAAATCGACACAATTGTCGTGTGTCATTCAGCACTTTGAAGGGCGCTTGAAGCGGCCGCGCCACCCGCGCCCCGGTTGTCCGTTGCCGCACCGCCGACGGCCTTCCCCGGCGGCGCGTCGGTGACCGTGAACAGCTTCCCGTCCCGGAGGTACATGCGGCGCTGCTCCTCGCCGTTGAGCGGGCGCGCGCCGCGGCGGCCGAACACGCCGATCTGGTTGCCGTGCTCGTCCACCGCACGGTCGCGGTCCACGCCGCGCGAGAGGGCGATGGCCGGCCCGTGGGTCGCGTAGGTCGCGACCAGCTTCGGGGTCGGGCGGGGGCTGAACCCGTAGGCGCCCGGCGTCTCGTTGGCGGAGATCGCGTCGATCACGCGCAGGCCGTTCTTGCCGTCCGCCACGTACGCGAAGATGCTGCCGTTGGTGGCGCCGAGCTTGACGTCGTGCGCGTCGTTGATGGCCCCCCCGGCGTTGAAGGTCTGGTCGAGGCGCGGCTTCTCCGGAGACTTGATGTCCACGATGGCGAGGCCGTCGGGGCCGGCGGCGACATAGGCGTACGTCCGCGCGACGTACAGGCCGTGCGCGTGCGCGAACGGCACCTTCGACCCTTCGACCACGCGGGGCTTGTCGGGCACGGTGACGTCCACGACCTTGAGGCCTTCCGAGTCGAGCACGAACGCGTAGCGGAACTGGATCGCCACCGCGTGGGGCTCGCGCAGCGGCGCGGCCAACTGGCCGATCACCCGCGGCTTGACCGGGTCCTCGAGGTCCAGGACGACCAGGCCGCGGGGCGTGGTCACGAAGCCGCTCGTGCCCGCGATGGCCGCCGACGTCGCCCCCGTGAGCACGCCGTCGGGATTGAAGGTGGCCATCCGCTTGATGAAGTTGTCGCTCGGATTGCCGTTCATCAGGGTGTGCAACGGACCGACGACCACCAGCCCTTCCGTGCGGTCGGTCACGAAGGCGTAGTCGTACAGGGGGTGGACCTTCTGCTCCTGGTTCTGGGGCAGCACTTCGCGCTGCGCGTCCACGGTCGTGTTCGTGGGGAGCGCGACCGAGGTCGCGTCCTTCGTCTTCACGTAGAGGCGCTGGCCCAGCGGTGACACGGGCGCGCTCACGATGCGCTCGCTGAAGCCCTTCTGGTCGACCTGGGCCACGTCGTAGATGCGCAGCCCGCCGCCGCCGGCGGCGAAGAGGTACTCGCCGCGGAGCTGGAGCGACCGCACGTCGCCGCCGTGGTGGTAGGCCTCCTTCAGCCGCGCCCCCGCCGCCTGGTGAGCCTTGAACTCGACCGGATAGGCGAGCTCGTGCAGCTTGCTGCCGATGACGGCCTGGGGCTCGTCCCGCTCCGTGACCGCGACCGCCTCGAAGCCGTGGTGCTCCTCGCCCACGTAGGCGTAGCGGCCGATGAAGTTCATCATCCCGGTGCCCTGCATGAGCAGGGAAGCCATCCAGGCGTTGTTGTCGCCGGCGCGCGCCACGTGGCACTCCGTGCAGCCGCGGGTCTCCTTGGCGCGCACGGTGTGGGGCACGTAGGTCGAGAAGGACGTCCCGCTGAATCCGCCCGCGGACGTCGTCTGCTGCTGCGAGTAGAGCCACTCGCGGTTCTGGTTCTGCGAGGAGACGATGACCGCGCAGGCGGAGCGGGCGGGGGAGACGCGGTTGCCGCTGACCGTGCCGTCCTTGGCCAGGAAGTAGATGTCGTCGCGCAGGGTCTGGAAGTTGTAGGAGGTCCAGTTGCGGCTGAGCCCGCCCTCGTTGTGCAGGTTGGGCTTGCGCTGGTTCGCCTTCATGGAGAGGTGGCAGCCGAAGCAGCTCGTCGTCCACGAGGAGTGGCAGGCGAAGCAGCTCATCTTGTTGTTGGCGTGGGCGAGCTTGGTGGGGTCGGCGCTCGCGTCCCCCCAGGTGCTGCCGTCCATCTGCATTGTCTTGGCCAGGCGCGCCTTCTCGCTGTAGCGCGGGTTGCCGGGGGTCACCGCGTCCACGACCTGCGGCACTTCCCACTCGACGTTTTCGTCCACCATCGAGCGCTGCGTGATCTTGCCGCGGCGGCTGGTGAAGCGCGGCTGTCCCCAGGGCGTGCTCAGCGAGGTGAGGTCCATGGCCGAGGAGGCGGGGCCGGAGGTGGTGAGGTTCGCCGGACCCGCCACCGTGCCGTGGCAGTCGATGCAGTCGATCTCGACCGCCGCCCGCGGCTCGCCGTAGAGCTTGCTGTTGCCGTGCACGTCCTGCTTGAAGTGGCAGTCCACGCAGTGCATCCCCTTCTCGAGGTGGATGTCCTTCATGTGGACGGCCTTCTTGAACTTGTCCGCGTCGCTCTCCTCGATGGTCTTGCCCGCCTCGTCCAGCAGCCGCCCTTCGCGGTCGCGCTTGTACACCGCGCGGAAGACCCAGCCGTGGCCGTGGAAGTCCGCGAACTGCGTCTTCTGGGCCTTGTCGTTGAGTCCCGAGACCTCGGTCAGGAAGTTGCGGTCGGACCAGAGCCCCTTGAGGGCGGCGCCCTCGGGGTTGTCCTGCTCGATGCGAGCGCGCTCGGAGGCGGAGAGCTTCTTGGGCTCCTTCGGGTACATGAGCTGGCCGTCCGCCTCGTTGTCCCACCAGGTGTAGCCCATGTACGTCGCGACCATGCTCGTGCCCGGATGCATGTGGCACGTCATGCACTGGCTGGAGGGGATGGAGCGCGTGAAGGCGTGCTTGAGGGGATGGCCGGGCTCGTCGCGCGGGATCGTGGTGTCCGCGGACTGTGTGAGGCCGCGGTTGCCGAACTGGGCGTAGGGCCCGCTGTTCGCGGGGGAGCGGTCGTTCGCGTACACCGCGTGGCAGGCGGTGCAGCCGCTGGAGCGGAAGTCGCCGGGGTGATCGTTCGTCCCCAGCATGGAGAGGAGCGGATCGAGCAAGCGCGTCTTCTGCGCGCCCA
>WNFI01068135.1_pt1 | contig 32355 bp, 30 predicted proteins | sample 5400471 | NCBI WGS metagenome assembly WNFI01 (sample SAMN13153348, study PRJNA577476) | soil metagenome | isolation source: 100 cm saprolite on Douglas fir-dominated hillslope | place: USA:California | collected 2013-09-17 | reverse complement strand
CCGGCTCGCTTTAGCCTGTCGAGGAACCTACTACTCCCCGTCTTCGCTCTATTAAGTTGAGTTGCGATCTTATCGTGAACTCAGGAAGGTGTCAAACGGCCGCCATTTTGCGCGGCGGCCAAACACTACTAATGTCACAGCCGCGCGCCAGATCGCCGTTTTCAAGTTCGGACACCGCCGGCACACGGCTGAGACATCTGTTCATGAAGTTCTCGCCCTGGCGTGCCGATCATGGGGACAACAAACAAGCGGGAGGACACCATGACCATCACGACCACACGATTCAGCGCCGCCAAGCTCGCGCGGAAGGCGCTGCCGCTGCTGGCCTTCGTAGCGGCGCCGCTGGCGACGGTGACCGCGCTCGCAGTCCCTGTCACCGGCACCGCGCTACCGGGGGCCCTGACCGCGAGCTACCCGGTCACTATCCCTCTGACATCGGCCACCCTTGGAGCCCCCTCCGTCTTGAGCCTCAACGTGGCCGGCGGCGCGATCCTGGTCAACGACAACCGCGGCGCCACCGGGGGGACCTGGAGCACGACGGCCACCATGACCGCGTTCACTGGTGTGGTCGCGCCCGCCAACACTGTCCCCGCCAGTTCGTTGAGCGTCAACCCGGGCGCGGTTATTCCGGCACTGACCAACCCGGCAGGCTCAAGCGCCACCGCGGGCGCCGCGGGCCAGACCTTCGCTGGCACCGTGACGTTCATGTCTGCGACCGGTGGAAACGGCACCGGCACGTACGGTCTCAATCCCAGCTTCACGTGGGCTCCCCCGGCCAACACCGTGGCAACCGCCGTCACGGGAACGGCATACCAGGCGACGATGACCTTCACGACCCAATAACCTAGGGGCGTGGAGCTACAGCCTCGACGGGGGCGCCTCGGCGCCCCCGTTTTGCGTCCGGCGGCGTGCCTGGCCCTGGTCGTCGCGGTCGCCGCGCTTCAGGTCACATTGCCGGCTGCGGCGGCAAGCCCGCCCCGAAGTCTGGGCGAATCCGGGATCTCGGTCGAGCCCGCGGTCGGCGTCAGCGTATCCCTGTGGTTGGTCTACGAGGTCGATCCCGGCCGCGCCGTGGCGGACGACGTCATCGTCGCCAACGGTTCCGACATCGCCCGCGAGCTGGATCTCTACCCCGCCGACGCCCACACCACCTCCGACGGCGCCTTCGTCGCCGAGCTGCAACAGACCAAGCCCAAAGCGGTGGGGGCCTGGACCACTCTCAGCACCTCCCACTTGTCCCTGGGGCCCCATACCCGGACTCAGGTCCACGTGGACCTGGTCGTCCCGGCACAGACTGAGCCCGGCGAATACGAGGGCTCGGTGCTGGCGCAGTTCGTGTCGTCCACCGACAAGCAGATAGCGATCGTCCACCGGATCGGGCTCCGGATCTACCTGACGGTTCGCGGCGCGCTGACCGAGACGGGCCACGTCGACTCGGTGAGCGCCGGCCACTGGTGGCAGCGGGGCTGGCCCGGCGACCCGGTGAATCTCGAGACCAACTTCGTCAACACCGGCAACGTCCACCTCAAGCTGACCGGGAAAGTCCACGCTGGTAGCCGATCGCAGCCGCTGACTGACGGCGGCTTGTACGCGGTGGTGCCCCGTGGATCTCCTCTGCGCATCGCGACCTCGCTGTCCGGCCACCCCTGGTTCGGCTTCGAGCGCATCGAGGTGGACGCCGACTACACCAACCACTCCACAGGCCACTCAACAGGCTCGACCTACGCCTGGTACTTCCCCTGGAAGCTGGTACTGCTGGTATTGGCGATCGCGGTGATGGCCGGCTACACCGGCAATCGCGTCTGGCGACGCCTCCGGCGGCCGGCGCTGGCGGTCTCCATGGACGGTGTCACCATGCGCATGACGGTGGTCGATCCCGCCGAACATCCTGATGGCCTGCCGTCTGTCGCCGAGGGCGAGCAGCTGGTAGTGGTGGCGCTGCGCGTGTCGAACAGCGGCGATGCCGCCTTCCCCATGGTGGCGGCCGAGCTCCAGCTAATCGATCGGGGAAACCGCGCCTATTCGGCCGACCCGGCCGCCGGCGTGGCGCTCGAGGACCCGGGCGACCGCGATGTTCCTCCGGGCGGCAGCGACACCTTCGTCCTGGGATTCCGGCTGCCGGCGGCGGCCCAACCCCAGGCGGCGGTCTATCGGGCTGGCGGTCGGAGCCTGTTGATCGAGCGGGTCGGCTGGCGAAGGTAGCCGGATCCGGTCAGGGCGACCAGTACGGGTCCGAGTCGCTCCCGCGGCCGGCTCCCTCCGCCCCTTCCTCGAAAGCGCCCGCCTCGATCTGGTCGGCCATCTCGTCGAATTCCGGCCCCAGCTCCTCCCCCATCTCCTGCCGCATCCGCCGGGCCCAGCGGGCGACGCTGCGAGGGTCGTCCTGGTCGACGTCTCCCAGCGTGGATGCGTCGGCCAGGGACTCGAGCCGGCTCTCCTCTCCGCGCAGCAGCGCGACGCTCGAGATCAAGCGCGTCATGCCGCGCTGCTGGCACACCGGGCAGGCCGGGTCAGGCTCCACCGCCGAGAAGGTCGCGAAATAGACGCTCCGCCGCCGGTGACAGGTTGGGCATCCGTATTCGTATATGGGCACCCACAGATCGTCGCAGACCGTCGGCAATCGCGGTCAATGTCAGGCGCGCCTGGTTCTAGCGTCTACTCTGATGACGATGGACGCACGCCAGGAAGGCGTCTCAGAACCGGGAGCACAGGCGTGGTATCCCGCCGTCAAGAGAGCCCTCGACCTCGTGGTCGCGGGCGCGGTCCTGGTGATCGGGGCACCGCTGTGGCTTGCGGTCGCGGCGGCGATCAGGCTCACCAGCCCCGGCCCGGCCCTGTACCGAGGCCCGGTGGTCGGCCTCGACGGCCACGTCTTCACGTATTACAAGTTCCGGTCGATGCGCCCCGGCGACGACAGCCACCATCGGGAGTGGCTTCGTGACTTCGTCCGGGCCGACAGACCGTTCCTGGATACCGAGGGCGAGCCCGTCTACAAGGCCGTCAACGACAACCGGATCACGCCTGTGGGGCGGTTCCTGCGGCGCTTCTCCCTGGACGAGGTGCCTCAGCTGATCAACGTCGTGATCGGAGACATGAGCATCGTCGGCCCCCGTCCGCCGATCCCGGCCGAGTTCGAGGTCTATGACGAGGCCGCGCGCCGCCGCCTTACGGTCAAACCCGGGATCACTGGCCTCTACCAGGTCACCGCGCGCAGCCGGGTGCCCTTCAGCGAGATGCTCGCCATCGACATGGACTACATCCGGCGGCGGTCTTTGGGGCTGGATCTTTCGATAATGTTGCGAACCGTGGGCGCAGTTCTGCAGGGTGAGGGGGCGGCCTGAATTGGGCGCCGGACGCGTGCTGATCACGGGTGGGGCGGGCTTCATCGGGGCGCACACCGCCACGGAACTACTGGGCCGCGGCTACCAGGTCCGGCTCTTCGACGCGCTACTGCCACCGGTGCACCAGGCCGGCTCGGCGCCTGCCTGGCTGCCGCCGGAAGCCGAGGTGGTGGTCGGCGACGTCCGATCCAAGGATGACTTGAGCCAGGCCCTCGATGGCGTGGACGCGGTCGTCCACCTGGCCGCGTATCAGGACTACCTGCCCGACTTCTCGACCTTCTTCCATGTCAACACCGTAGGCACCGCGATGCTGTACGAGATCGCGGTCGAATCCCGGCTGCCCTTGCGCAAGGTGGTGGTGGCGTCGTCCCAGGCGACCTACGGTGAGGCAGCATATGAGTGCCCTGAGCACGGCAAAGTCCTGCCACCGCTGCGTGACGAGGAGCAGCTCAAGCGGGGCGACTGGCAGGTCAGCTGCCCGATCTGCGGCGGGCAGGTGACGCCGATCCCAACCGACGAGAGCTCGGTCAATCCTCACAACCAGTACGCACTCAGCAAATACACGCAGGAGCTGGTCGCCCTCAACCTGGGGCGCCGCTACGATATCCCCACCACCTGCATGCGTTTTTCCATCGTCCAGGGCCCGTGGCAGAGCTTCCGCAACGCCTACTCAGGGATTTGCCGGATCTTCACGATGCGGGTGCTTGCGGGCCGCCGACCGGTGGCGTTCGAGGACGGCGGCCAGCTCCGCGACTACGTGTGGGTGGGCGACGTCGCCAGGGCAAACGCCCTGGTCCTGGACGACCATCGGTCGGACTTCGAGGTCTATAACGTCGGCGGCTCCGAGAAGCTCACGGTCCTGGAGTACGGCGAGGTGGTGGCCGAGGTCCTCGGTCGGCCGGAGCTCAGTCCCGAGCTGCCCGGCATGTACCGCTTTGGGGATACCCGGCACGTCTTCTCCTCCTCGGAGCGTCTGCGCGCCCTGGGCTGGGAGCAAACGCTGGGCGTTAGAGAGATCGTGCAGAGATACGCCGACTGGGCTTCGACCCAACCCGACGCCGCCGACAACCTAGACGCCTCGCTCGACCGCATGCTCGGCCTCGGGACGGTGCGACGGGTGGACGCGGCATGAGGCGGGCAGCGCCTCGGCTCCTGACATTGGCCCCCGGCCGAGCCCCCGGCCCAGCCCGCCGCCGGTGGTGATCAAGCCACCGTCGCCGGTCAGCGCCCCGACGCCCTCGCCGTCCCCTTCCCCCCCTCCATCGCCGAGCCCTTCCCCCATCGATTCGCCATCTCCCGACCCGTCGCCAGTGATCGCACTGGCGACGTCGCAGCTCTGGGGAGGCGATCCCAAGTCGATGGTCCCGGTCTACGTGACCATCCTTATCGGGATCCTGCTGGTCGTGGGGGTGGTGGTGGTCGCCCTGCGATCCATTGGCATCGGCACGCGGATGCGCTGACGGTTGGCGGGCGACTCCAGCGGAGCGGGGCGGCGCCAGAGCAGGAGGGCCAGGCGCCGGCGACGGCGGCGGATCATGATCGCGGCGGCGGGCCTATTTGCGGCGGCGGTGCTGGCGGAAGGGGTCTCGCTGGCGCTGTCGGTCCATGACCTCCAGCGCGGGGCCCAGATCCTGCAGGACGCATCGATCGCGCTGGGCGGGTCGCCGGCCGAGTGGACCCCCAAACGCATCGATTCCTCCAAGGTCTTGGCCACCGAGGCTGAGCCGATGCTCGCTGATGCCGCCGATCGACTGCAATCCAATCCGCTGCTCAACGCCTTCGGCTTGATTCCTGGGATCAGCCCCCAGGTCACCGCGCTCAAGGACCTTGCCGCAAGCGCCGTTGATGGCGGTCGAGCCTTCCAGGACAACTTGACGATCGCCCAGGCATACAACGCCGACTCGGCCGGCAGCGGACCGAAGGGGACGCGGGTGGTGAACCTGCTGAAGGCGTCGGAGGCCCCGCTGGCGGACGCTCACGCGCGGCTGGCGCCGACGGTGGTCAGGCTCGAGGCCGACCTCAGAGGGCCGCTGCTGCCCCCCCTGCGCACCCAGCTCGGGCATGCCCTAGACATGCTGGCCCCAGCCAGCACCCGGGTCGACGGTGGTCTGATCGCGGCCAGGTACGGCCCCGCGGCCATTGGCGGCGAGGCCCAGAAGACGTACCTCCTGCTGCTCGAAAACGCCGCCGAGCTGCGCCCGGCTGGAGGATTCGCCGGCGCCGTCGGCACCATCACCTTCGACCACGGCGCTCCCGCCGGCATCGACATCAGCGACCAGGGAGCGATCAACCCCAAGCTGAAGCAGCGCTTCGATCCGCCCTATCCGATGTCGCGATACCTGATCTTCTACAACAACTCACTGGAGATCGGCGATGCCGGCTGGGACCCCAACTTCCCCTCGACCGCCAAGCTGAGCGAGGCGATGTTCCTGTCGGCAACGGGCAAGGCGGTCGACGGGACCATCGCCGTCGACCCCTATGCCATCGGCGAGGTCATAAGACTGGCCGGACCAATCGACGTCCCCGGGTACGGCACCTTCACGGCGGACAACCTCTTCCCCAAGCTGGACCATATCGTCAATGTCGCCACCGGCCCCGGGTCGGGCAAGCAGGCATTGCCGCCCATCATCCACGCCATCCTGCAGCGCGTATTGGACCTCCCCTTGAACCGCTGGGCGGAGCTCCTCAACGTCCTCGGCGATCAAGCCCAAACGCGCCACCTGCAGGTCTACCTCCACGACCAATTGCTGGCGTCAGCTCTCGATCGCACCCACGCCAACGGTGAGATGCTCGCCGGCAAGGACGACTACCTGATGGTCACCGACGGCAACGTGGGAGCCACCAAGGGCGACTACTACTGCCACAAGAACTTGACCGTGCGGGTCGAGGCGCCGGCGTCGGGCATCAGCCGCCACGAGGTGCTCCTCGACTACTCGATGCCCCTGCCCATCAACGCCGATGACGTCGCCCTCAACCCGGGCGGAGCGTATCGGGATTACGTCAGGGTCTGGGTCCCGGAGACAGCCAACCTGACCTCATTCCAGTTCTCCATCGACGGCAAGCCCAACCCAATCGGCGGGCTCGACGCGCTGGGGCTGGAGCATGGTCACCGCTCCTTCGGCGTCTTTTTCATCCTCGAGCGCGGCCACAGAGCCCAGGTGCGCATTGACTACACGGTGCCCCTGATCCCAGGCTCGTCATATGACCTCTACGTGCAGAAGCAGGCGGGCGTGCCCAGCCTGCCCACGCGCCTCGAGCTCAGCTACCCGGGCGGCGGCCTGGTGAGCGCTGCGGACCTCAAGCGGGACATAGAGTTCACGCACTCGTGGTGAGCACGCTGCGCTCGAGGAGGTCGCTGTTCAGGGTTCCCATCCTCCTGGTGGTCGCGGCGATGCTCCTGGCCGTCGTCGGGTACGTCGCGCTGCGGCAACTGGCGCCCCACAAGACCGGCCTCGCGGCCCCGCGGCACATCATCGCCAATGACGTGTCGATCCCGACACCGCCGCCGGCCCCCTCCGTGGTCGCGACCAGGGTCATGGTGCCCGAGCTGCAGATCGACCTGGCGGTCGTACCAGGGGACGGCTACAACACCCCGCTGTACAAAGCGGCGGAATATCCCGGGCTGGCGTGGCCCGGCCAGGGGTCCCGCTCGATGCTCTACGCTCACGCCCGCAGCGGCATGTTCGGACCGCTGTTCCGCGGTGCAGTGGGGCAGCACGTCGACGTCACGCTGTCCGACGGGCGCGTCCTCCACTACGTGATCAGGGAGTACTACGCCCACTGGCAGAGCACCGATCTGAAGTGGCTGGAGCCCGCCAAGGGCGAGCAGCTGATCCTGGAGACGTGCACCACCTACAACGTCAACGACCCACGGATAATCGCGGTCGCGGAACCGCTCTGATCGGGGCGGAGCCCGCTAGAGCCAGGCTCCCGGAGGAGATCCCTTAGGAGCGCAGCTTGCGGAGCGCCAACGCCCCCGTGCCCGTGACGGCAGCCAACACTCCAGCCAGGATCAGCCAGACGGGCATGGTAGGTGACGGCGCCGGCGGGTCGGTGGTGCTGTTGGGGAAGCCGCCGGATTCCACCAACGTTACCGTCACCGTGACTCCGTTCACCTCGGATGCGGCCAGCACGAACGACCCAGGGCACTTGGCAGGCAGGGTGACCGTGGTGGTCGCCACGCCGCTACTGTTGGTTGTCGCCGAGGTCGGAGAAATCGTAGCGGTGCAGCCCGCCGGACCACTCTGTTGGGTGAAGTTCACGGTCTGGGCCACGTCAGGCTGAGCGCACCCGGTCCCGCCCTTGAAGGTGGCCGTCAGGGACGATGACACCTGCCGAGATCCCGAGTCGTCGCATATCGAACTCCTTCCTAGCGCTGTGGCCGCGCGCCCACCCTATCAACTCAGCACCGGCACGTCAACTACTTAACACGCCGCTTGACATGGCCTCTATTGCCAGATAGCTTGAACTGGTGAGTTGGGGCCCCCGGTGGAACTAGTCCAGTTCGCACGCGTTTTACGGCGCTGGGCCTGGCTGATCGTGCTCTTCGCCGCCATCGCCACTGTTACAGCAGCGGTGGTCAGCTACGAGTTGCCCGAGAGCTACCAGGCGAAGGTCGTCGCCCTCGTGAACCCCAAGCAGGTCCTCCTGCCCGTAACCGATACCAGCGGCGGCGCCACTGCCTCCTTCAGCGCGGACCAGCTGGTGGCCACCTACGCCCGGCTCATCAACGCCACGACGGTGCAGCAGAAGCTGATCGCCGACGGCGTGCCCCGGACGGCGGGCGAGCTGTCCCAAAACATCACCGCCAAGACCGACCCCAGCACCAGCGTGGTCGACATCACGATCAAGGATCGGGACCCGCAGGTGGTACAGCTGATCGCGACCGATATCATCCCCGCCTTCAACGCGTCGCTCCAGGGTCTCCAGGAGAAGGTCGCGGCGCCCGGCAGTCGCACGCCGCGGCTGGATGCGCTGGTTCCCTGGGACGTGCCGGCCACTGCGCCCACCACGCCCGAGAGCCCCAAGCCAGTGCTGAACATGCTGTTCGGCCTTGCGGCTGGGCTCGCCATCGGGGTCGGGTTCGCGTTCTTGCTGGAGCTGGCCAACCGGGTTCTCAAGCCGACCGTCCACCGGAAGAACCCCGAGCAGGTGGCGCTGGTCGCCGTGACGCATCCACACGACCCGGTCGCCGAGAACTATCGCGCCATCCGTACCAACCTGCTGTTCAACTCGCTGCAGCGCAAGCTCCAGTCGATCGTGGTGACTTCGGCGATCCCCGGCGAGGGCAAGACCAGCACCTCGTGCAACCTGGCGGTGACAATGGCCCAGGCGGGCAACCGCGTCGTCCTCGTGGACGCCGACTTCCGTCGCCCTTCGCTCCACAAGATCTTCCACAAGCCCGCCGTCGGCCTGGGCAACCTCTTCCTACAGAATCGGCCCGAGGACGAGTTGATCGTGTCCACCAACGTCCAGAACCTGTGGCTGGTTTGCAGCGGACCGACCCCACCGAACCCTTCGGAGCTGCTTGGCTCGGAGCGGATGACCGACGTCATCGCTGGGCTGCGCGAACAGGCGGACGTAGTCATCTTCGACACCCCGCCAATCGGCGCGGTGACCGATGCCGTGGTCCTGGCGGCCCAATGCGACGGAGTGATCATGGTCGTGGAGCGGGGCAGGACCGACGTCGCCTCGATCAACCGCGCGACGGAGAAACTGGAGAGTGTCCACGCCAACATGCTCGGCGTCGTCCTCAACAGGGTCCGTGCCGGCGATGGGGACTACTCCTACTACCAGTACTACAGCAAGGCGGCGTCAACCAACGGCAAGCACTCGACCGCCACCCTTCCGACGCCGTCGCCGGTCCCGGCCAAACTCCCTCTCGCCGAGCCCACTCCGCTGCCGGCGCCTTCAGTCCGGGCGGTAGAAGGCTTCGAGGTTCCGTCCGACGCCCCGAGAGCGCAATCCGGCGGACAGTCTTAATGACGCTGCGACTCAAGTCATGTATCAGGGACCGGCCGATGCCACACCATCGGGTTGGCATCGCTACAACCACCCGCAACACGGGGATGTCGCTCAGGTGATATTCCCCGACGCGACACCGGAGCAGCATCGGATACTCATGAAGTCGACCGGCTGTAACCATCGCCAAGGAACCCGGTGACAAGGTCGCCGGGTGAGTACCTCGGCCAGATGTCGGGCGTGCTCGCCGAAATCGATTCCCTCGAGGTGGAAGCCTTTGTGAACATGCTCTGGCAGGCATGGGAGCGGGACTCGTCGGTGTTCATCTGCGGAAACGGCGGTAGCGCCAGCACCGCCAACCACATGGCCCTAGATCTCGGCAAGCAGACCATGGTTCCGGGGCGACGCCCGCTGCGTGCCATCTCGCTGAGCGCCAATGCGGCCCTGATCACGGCGTGGGCCAACGACAGCGACTTCAGCCGAGTATTCGCCGAGCAGCTCGCGGCCCAGGGGCGGCCGGGCGACGTGGTGATCTGCATCTCATGCTCTGGTGACTCGTCCAACATCGTCGGCGCGCTGGCGGAAGCCGAGAAGTCGGGAATCGCGACGGTCGGACTGGGCGGCTTCGACGGCGGTCGGTTGCGTGAGATGTCGAACGTGTACGTTCATGTTCCGTCGCACGATTACGGTGTGGTCGAATCGGCGCACATCGCCATCGAGCACTGTGTCGCGGCGATGCTGAGCGGACGAGCAAGAGAGTCTCAAACCCGCGCGGAGGCGACGGGCAAGCCGGTGGTCATGGTCGACCGCGACGGCGTGATCAACCGCAACCTCGAGCAGGGAGTCTGTCACTGGAACGATTTCGAGTTCCTCCCGGGCTCCCTCCAGGGACTCGAGTTGCTGGCGCGCCAGGGCTACCGTGTTGTGGTGGTGAGCAACCAGGCCGGGGTGGGACGGGGCCACCTAACACCCGCCCAGCTGGCCGATATCAACCGCCGTATGTCTGCCGAGGTGCTCGCCAACGGGGGCTCAATCGAGGCGATCTACGTCTGCGAGCACCGACCCGAGGACAATTGCGACTGTCGCAAGCCAGCGCCCGGGCTGCTCCATCAGGCTGCAGCCGAGCTGATGTTCCCACTGTCCGAGTCGTATTTCGTTGGCGATCACCCAACCGACGTCGAAGCGGCCGAGGCCGCGGGGGCTACGCCAGTGCTCGTCACATCGGGACGAACCCAGGCATCTGATCCAGCGGCCCAGAACGGGCATCTGGTCGTCCGCAATCTACTGGAAGCAGCCGATCTGATCGTCGCCGGCGGGGCGACAACCAACCACAAAGGCTCCCGGACCCGGTCGGGCTGAGGCGGCAGGTGTCGCCCGCAGGTTGGAAGGGCTAGGGTGCTGATCGTAAGGGCCCCGATGCGACTGTCGTTCGCCGGCGGTGGTACCGACCTGCCGTCCTATTACGAGCCGTTCGGAGGCATGGTCGTGTCGACCGCGATCGACAAGTACGTCTACGTGATCATCACGCCCAATGGCCAGGGCAGCCTGCAGGTCTCGTCGTCGGACTACTCGACCTTCATCCGTCACTCCGGAGGCGATGAGGTTGCCGAAGACGGCAAGCTGCGGTACGCCCGGGTCTTCCTGCGCGAGTTTGGCGTCAGGTCCGGTTGTTCCGTCTTCATAGCCAGCGAAATGCCCCCGGGGAGCGGACTGGGATCGAGCTCGTCGCTGGCGGTCGCGCTCACTAAGGCCCTTGCCACGCTGGATGACCTGACCTTGGCCAAGGAGGACGTGGCGGCCCGCGCCGCGGAGATCGAGCTGACCAAGCTCCAGATGCCGATCGGCATGCAGGACCATTACGCCTCCGCTTTCGGCGGGCTGAACGCGATCCACTTCTCGGCCGATGGGACCAAAGTCGAACCACTGGATGTGAGCGACTCGACACGAAGCTGGCTGGAAGCCTCGGTGCTTATCTTCTTCACCGAGCAGGCTCACCACTCCGGAGACATCCTTGCCGAACAGACCCGACGGAGCCGCGACGACCCAGAGGCCCTGGCTGCTCTCCACGCGATCAAGGCCCACGCCGGCGAGGCCAAGAGAGCGATCCTCGAAGATCGGCCACAGGACCTGGGGCCGATCATGCACGAAAGCTGGACCGCCAAGAAGCGGCTGGCTGGCCAGATCTCGAACTCATTCATCGATGGCGCCTACGCCGCTGCGTTGGAGGCGGGCGCGACCGGCGGCAAGATCGCAGGGGCGGGTGGTGGCGGGTTCCTGATGCTTATCTGCCCGGTCGAGACGCAGGGCGAGGTAACCGACGCGCTTTCCGACCGCGGACTGGTTCGCAGCGATTTCCACCTCGACAGCGTCGGTGCGCGAGTGTTGGTGAACAATGCGGCCGCCTGAGTTGACGCCGGGAGAGCTGCTGCCCTGGCGCCGAGTCTTTGCCCTGCTCACCCTGAGCGATGTCTCGATGGTTCTTCTCGGCCTCGTTCTAGGGCACGAACTGCGCTACGTCAATAGTCTGGATAACCTCTTCGCCCGCGGGACGCCGGTGATGCCGATGTGGTACCTCTTTCCCCTTGCCGCGGTATGGCTGGTGGCGTTCCGCCTCTTCGGTTTGTACGAGCGTCCCAACCTGGTTAGCGGAATCGGGGAATACCGCAGGATCCTTACGGCTGGCGGGGTAACCACCCTGGCCATCATCGTCTTCGCCTATCTGCGGGAGCAGCCGACCATCGCTCGTGGGTTCTTACTCATGGCGCTTGTCAGCACAGTCGCTCTGGTCTCCCTGGGACGCTTCTGGGTCCGCCGGTACGTCTACGCACAGTGGCGCCACGGACGACCGCTCGATCGAGTGATCGTGGTTGGGACCGGCCGTCAGGCGACAGCGGTCGCTCGTCAGCTGGCCGACAGCGCCTCGGCTTCGATGAGGGTGCTTGGCTTCGTTTCAGAGTACATGCCCAAGGGATCGGTGCCCTTTGGGTCTTACAAAGTTCTTGGCGAGCCGCTGGATCTGGAGCAAATCGCCACTGAAACTGGCGCTACACGCGCCCTCGTTGTCGAATCCGGCATGTCATGGGAGAGCCTGCAGGCGATGGTCGGGATCACGCGACGGCGAGGTGCGCTATCAATAAATTTGATCCCTGGGCTGTTCGACGTGCACGCCACCCAGATGTCCCCTCTGCAGCTCGGTCCGGTGTTGGCGCTTGCCCCCAACCCCGCCCGGATCGCGGGAGTAAATGCCGCGATCAAGCGGACGCTGGACCTGGCAGTAGGGATCCCCCTGGTGTTGGTTGCCCTGCCAATCGTCGCGACGTTCAGCCTTGCCGCTGTGCTTTCAGGCAGAGGTTTGGGCCTGCAGCCGGAGCGCGTCGTCGGGCCGCGAGAGCATTTCACGATGTGGCACTTAGACGGTCCGGAGTGGGCGCGGCGAGCCCATTTGACGAGACTGCCGAACCTCCTTTTGGTTCTCCTCGGCAGGATGAGCCTGCTTGGCCCGCGACCGGTGTTGAAGAGCCGTGCAGAAGCCTACTCCGGTGTCATGGCGAACCTCGAGTCGGCAAAGCCGGGCTTCATCGGGCCCTGGTGGCTGGTTGACAAGGCGCGGCCTGAGGACATCGAAGCTGAGCTCGGCCTTGACCTGTATTACCTCAGAAACTATTCGGTTTGGCTGGATATCCAGATACTCGTGCATGTCGCAAGGGCACTAGTCACTCGGCGGTGGGACCTCGAGCCGTCCCCAATACCGGTTGCGCGCCTCGACGATGCCGACCAGACATTGGCCGGGATAGCCACCGGGCGAGTCAGAACGGACCCCCTCTGACTGAACTTCAAGGCTTATAGGCTTCCGGATGCACGCGGACGTACCGCGCTCTTTGGACGAACTTGGGCACAGCCGTATTAGACGGATCCTGATCGTCTGTCCAGATCAGAACCCCGTCGGCGGAGTACGACAGCACTGCCTTCGGCTGGCGGAGCAGCTGGCTCGCGAAGGAAAGGAGGCGCTCGTCGCGGATCAAGTCGAAGCCGTTGAATGCGCCACGGCAGACATAGTTCATTTGCACTACGTTCCATTTGCTTTCGGAATGCACGGGTTGGCGGTGCTCCCCCTGGTTCGACGCCTCCAGCGCCTGGGCCCGCTGGTCGTCACCTTTCACGAACCGAGAACGACGTTCCGAATGGCGGCGCGGGAGGCGGTTCTGGCGCCACTGCAGGCAATCCCACTCGCGGGCGTTAAGGCCATGAGCAGACAGATGATCATCCCTACCAGAAGATGGGCGCGGTTCTTCCCTGCGGACAGGGTTACGTTCATCCCGGCAGGGTCAAGTCTTCCTCCTGAAATCGAGCCCGTGAACGAGGCGTCTGCCGGCGGCCAGCTCCGGGTCGGAATGCTCTACTCGAGACACCCAGGGCGGTTCACCGCCCTTGCAATAGAGGCCTGCCAACAGGTGGCTGCCCGCACCGGGGCAGCTACCCTTTGTATTGGCGGCTCGATCCCGGGCATCGCCAGCACGCCCACCTTGGACATCGCGGCCTTCGGGGCCGAATTGGGTCGGTGCCAGATCATCGTTCTCCCGTATGCCGACGGAGTTACAGGACGGCGAACCAGCTTTATCTCGGCCCTGCAGGTGGCGGCGCCGATCGTCACGACCACGCTTCCGGACCAGCGCGATTTCGACGACACGACCGCATTCGTTGCGTCGGACGTCCGCAGTCCTCGCGAATTCGTCGAGCTGGCTCTCGCTCTCGCATCCGATCCGGACCGGCGGCGGGATCTGGCAGCACGTGCCCGGTCCCTGTTCGCCGAAAATCTGAGCTGGGCCACCCTTGGAGCTCAACATCTGGCCGTCTATCAGCGGGCCGCGGCATGAATCAGGCAGCTGACGTCCTCTCCAACCGCGGACCCACTAATGGGCCACGGCTCTTTCTGACGCTTGCCGCAGCCGCCTACGTCGCCGCCCTGGCAGCCCTTCTGTCGCTCGGCCAATACAGCCTGCTGGCTTACCTGGCGGTTGCGACGACGTGCGTAGTGGTCTTCATGGCTCCGACCCAGTACGGCCTCGCTCTTTTTGTGTTCTTCGCAAGCGTTGCGGGTTTCCTGAAGGAGGTGACCAACTACGCGACAGCGGTTCACCTGGCCAATGATCTTGTGTACGGCTGCCTATTGCTGGGATTCGGATTCCGATGCCTGTTTCAGCGGCAGTCGATGTGGGTCTGGGCGGATCTGGGTTCGCCGATCGCCATTCTTTGGAGCAGCGCCGTCTTGTTATCGTTTGCGCCCTGGACGACGCCGCTGCAAGCGGCCGGCGGCTGGAAAGCGTATGTTTTGCCCGCGTTGCTGGTGCCAGTTGCAGCAGTGACGTATTCGGTCCCCGGTCGCTTGCGACCCTTGTTGATCGCGATCATTGCGGCTGGCACGATCAATAGCATCGCGTCAATCATTGAACTCCAGATCGGACCCCACGCGATCGGAGCTTGGGGCGGCCCCGGATTTGCGGGCGCGGTGGGACCCAACTCGATCATCTTCGATGTAACGGGGCACTCCGGTTGGCGCCCCTTTGGGCTAACACAGGATGCGGGCACAGCGGTAGCTGTCGAAGCTCTGGCTGTGATCGTGGTGGCAGCCCTCGCCGCCCGTGCGCGCCGAGGTCGCGTTCTGCTTCTGGCATTGCTCCCTGTCCCTCTTGCGGGTGTCGTGCTGAGCGGAGTCAGGGTCGGCATCGTGATGACACTGGCTGGAGTCCTGGGTGTGCTTCTGATGAGGGAGCGCGGAGGATTCGGACGGAACGCATCACGGGCGCTGGTGGTGGCGGCGACGGCCGGGCTGGCCGCCCTGGTTCTGTTTACCAGCGCGCCCTTTCTAGTCCGCGAACGGGCGACGACGCTGACCGATCCCGCAACGTTAATGGGCGCGCGAGGCTTCCTCGTCGCACAGGTCGCGCCCTTCCTGGTTCAGCATCCCCTCGGAGCAGGGATGGGAAAGATTGTCCCAGCAGGGCAGCTGCTCAGCACTTTGGCCGGTGTCGCCCCTGACGCTTACGCCAGCGAAAACATGCTCTACGCGATGTCGGTCGAACTGGGAGTCATGGGCGCCGCCTTTGTGCTCGCCTTCTGGTACATTCTGGGTCGGGGCGCGATGCGGCGAATCCGGCAGGGGGCCGGAAGTCAGCAGTCTGAAATTGGTTTTGTGGTCTGCATCGCATTCGCAGCCTCAGCATTTGCCGGGCCGCTGATCGTTGCACAGCCTGGCAACCTATTGCTTTGGATCTTTGCCACGGCGGCGCTGCTGAAAAACGCAGGCGACCCACCGGACCGGTAGTCCCGGCGTGAGCGGGCTAACCGATGGCCGCGGAGGCACGAGCATCGCATTGGTCGCCGATTCCCCGTGTGAGGACTGGCCGAGCATGAATGCTTATGCGGCAGCCCTGCGGCGCGGCTTCGAAGAGGAGATCGCCCGTGGAGAAGCCATGATCCTCCAGCCAGCCGATTCCGCATTTCGAAGCCGATCAGGTCGCAAGCTTGCGGCCGCGTCGCACCGATATGTGTGGCTACCGGGAAGGCTGCGTTCGTGCTCTGCCACTGTGATCCACCTTCTCGACCAGAGCTACGCACACTTGATTCCGGGCATAGCGGATAGGCCTCTAGTCGTTACGTGCCACGACCTGATCCCTCTGTCGGAACCGATAAGGTCTATAGGCGCCTGGTTGTACCGGCGCAACATCGCCAACCTTGCGACAGCGAGCCGGGTTATCGCCATTTCGGTGTCTACGCGAACACAACTCGTCGACCGGATTGGGATCGATCCCGAGCGCATCGAGGTCCTGCCGCACGGCATCGACGAGCGCTTCTTTGCGGTACGCTGGGCCGGGCGGATGGACCCAATGCGAGTGCTCCATGTGGGGTCCAACGCGAGCTACAAGAGGGTGGGCAGCCTCCTGAAATCACCTGAACGCGAGCTGTTGCGGCTTGGGGGAGTACCGCTAACGGAATTTGGTTGGGTCACGGACGAGGGATTACCGGACATCTATGCCCGGGCATCGGTCCTGCTTCATCCGAGCTCTCACGAGGGACAAGGGAAACCGGTGGTTGAAGCCATGGCCGTGGGGCTCCCCGTCGTTGCGTCATCGATTCCCGCCTTCCACGAAATTGGCGGAGACCTGCTCGCGCTGGTCGAGGGCGACGACCCGACGGACTATGCGTCGTCCATCAATAGTCTGCGCGCCGACGAGTTTGCCAAAAAAGAACGCGCCGAGGGGGGACGAGCAGTTGCTCGGAAGTATCGATGGGAGTCTCACGTATCCCGGCTGCGTGAGATCTATGCCGAGGTCGGCGGCGCTTGAGCCGGCCCACAGTGTTTGTGTCCATGACGGGTGTGTTAGGCGGTGCGGAGGTCTACCTGGCCCGGCTGCATCGCGCGTTTAGCGCCGAGGCGATTGATGTGAGGTCGGTCGTCCCAGCTGATACGGCACTCCACCACCTCCTGTTGTCGCAGGGATCGACCGTCCTCACCTGGCCAGGCTTACTCGGCAGACTGACGCAGCGGCGCTCGGGCAACCGATGGGCCAGCCGGGCTTCGGGCTTGCTTGCGGCTCCGATTGCAAGCCGATGGCTACGCAATCACCAGCGGCGAACCGGATGCATCTTGCATTACAACAGCACGCGCGCGCTGGTTGTCGGGGGCTTTCCATCCATCGCCGTCGCCGAAATGAAAGACGTGATTGCGCCACCGTTCATGTCGCGAACGGCGGTCCAGCTGGTTGTACGGAAAGTCCGCAGCTCGGTGAGTGTTGCTGTTGCGAACTCCGACTTTGTCGCGAAGAGCCTCCTTGGCGCCGGGATCCCAGAGAGCATGATCGTCACGATTCTGAATGGCGTGGACCTTGCTGCGGTCAAGCCCGTAACGCGTTCGGAGCGGCGATCCATCCGGACTCGCGAGGGCTGGGAGGAAGATGATTTTGTGATCACGGCAGTAGGACGCTTGACGCGGTGGAAGGGGACCCACCTTACCATCGCAGCGCTCAAGCAGATGCTTGAAACGATTCCTACGGCGAGACTCATGATCGTCGGGGACCGCGCTTTTGACGACAACAAGTACGTCACCGAACTTCATGACCAAATCGGTCGAGACGGAACCGAGAGCCGGGTTCACTTTACCGGATACCGTCATGACGCCGACCGGCTTATGGCGGCGTCAGATGTGGTGCTGCACAGTTCTACATTTCCAGAGCCGCTCGGACTGACTCCGATCGAATCCCAGGCTGTCGGCGTGCCGGTGGTTGCCTCGGCCGCTGGCGGGCCCCTCGAGACCGTTGATCACGGTGTGACCGGTTATCTGTTCAAACCGGGCGACGTCAAAGACCTTTGCACCGGTTTGAGTTGGGCGCATTCAATTGACAGAGACAAGGTGGGAGCAGCCGGCCGACGGCGTGCTGAGCAGTTGTTCGATATCCGGGATAAGGCTGCACGCTACACCCAGTTGTATCGGGCCCTCTGAGTGCGTACGAATATCCACTCCCTAGGAGTGGCCCTGGTGCACGACTATTTGATTGCACCGGGGGGAGCAGAAAGGGCGCTCGATTCACTCGCCGAGATCTTTCCTGAGGCTCCGATATATACCGCCATATATCGTCCTACAGTAGGCCTCGAAGCCTTCGCAGGTCGCGATATCCGTCCGTTGTGGACGGACAAGCTTCCAATCGATCAAGCGAATTATCGGTCGGCAATCCTGGCATTTGCGATCGCATTTGAGGGACTCGAACTGGCCGATTTCGACCTTGTCCTCTCGTCGAGTTCCGGATTCGCAAAGAGCGCCGGCGGCGCCGCTCGAGTCAGATGCTCGTACTGCTACACGCCGCCGAGATTCATATGGCCATGCGGCCAGACATCCGAGGCGGCGTCCGCAACGGAACGAGTCGGGACGGCCCTCATCCGCCCCGTCCTGAAGCACTTCGACCTTAAGGGGGCTCGACGGGTTGATTCTTATGCGGGCATCTCGCGTGTTGTCGTCTCACGGATTCGCGATTTCTATGGGCGTGACGCCACACTCATTCGGCCACCGATGTCCCTGGTTCGCACTGATTTGGATTCTCCTGGCGATCGCGAGGGGTTCTTAACCGTGGGCCGGCTGTTGCGCTACAAGGGCTATGACCAGACCATCCAGGTGTGCTCTGCAGCCGGGTACCCGCTGACGGTAGTCGGGACAGGTCCCGACCTGGGCCGCCTTGAGTCGATAGCCGGCGAGACCGTGAGATTCGTCGGGCGGGTCGAAGAGGCGGAGCTCGCGCGACTCTATGCCAGCGCCAGTGCTCTGGTGGTCACGGCCGAAGAGGATGCCGGCCTCACACCTCTCGAGGCGAACGCCTTTGGCTGCCCGGTGGTTGCGGCTGCGCACGGTGGCAACCTGGAGTCTGTCATCGACGGAGAAACCGGAATCCTATTCGCCCCGGGGGATCTGACGGCGCTGAGATCAGCCCTTGATCGCGTCCCGGGCATCGGATTTGACGCCGAAGCTCTTCGACACCATGCCAACCGATACGGCAAGGAGAGATTTCGGAGCGAGATCCTCGATTGGATCACCGAGGCATTCCCCTGATGCGAATTGCCCTGGTGCACACCACCCTCCCCAACCCATTGCGTCGCAAAGAAGGAGGCGTGACCATGTTCGTGCATCGCCTTGGCAACGCCCTGGTTCGTCGCGGGGAGGAAGTCACCGTCTTCAGTGCCGATCCGCGGCCGGAGGACGCCCTCTACACGGTCAGCTGTCTGCCCGCGCCCGAGTGGGTGACACGCTCATTTTTGGGCCAAACATTGGTGCTGCCGGTTCTGATGAACCGTATCGATTGGCGCGGCTTTGATGTTATCCACACGCACGGCGACGACACTTTCTTGTTCTCCCGGAAAAGAGTGCGCAGCATCCACGGATCGGCGCTAGGCGAGCTGCTGACCGCCACTCGGTGGCGGCGGCGTCTCGGACAGGCGCTGCTCTATCCCCTTGAGCTCTTTTCCGCCGCCACAGCTTCGGCGGCGATCGCCCAATCCGAGGCGACCAGGCGCCACTTTCCCTTCGTTAGGGACAGGGTTGACTATGCCGTCGATACGAACGTCTTTCGTGCCGGACCCAAGAGCGCCAAACCCTCGATCCTTTTCGTTGGCACCCTTGGGGGCCGCAAGCGAGGCGCGTGGCTGGCCAGCGTCTTCGAGCGCTCAATCCGGCCCGCCCACCCCGAAACGGAGCTTTGGATGGTGGCCGATGACAAGGTCGGGGGGGCCGGCGTCACCGATTTCGGGAAGCTTTCGGAAGAAGATCTGGCGTCGTTGTACCGGTCCGCATGGGTGTTTTCCTTGCCCAGCCGATACGAGGGTTTTGGGCTGCCGTACCTCGAGGCAATGGCATCGGGCACTGCTGTCGTCGCGTCGAACAACCCGGGCGCCGACGAGCTCTTGGGGTCAAACCGATACGGTTTCACCGTCTCGGATCGCCTCCTTGCCGAAACCATCTCGAACCTTATCCAGGACACCGAGTTGAGGCGCGAGTACGAACGGCGAGGTCTCGAGCGGTCAACTGAGTTCAGCTGGGACCAGACAGTTGACGCGTATTTGGAAATCTATGAACGGTTCCGCTAGCGGGGCTGGCCTCTATTGCACGTTCTGATCGTGATGCCAGTGGCAGAACAACGGGGCGGAGCGGAGGCGACCCTGTTGCACCTCCTGCGCGAGCGTCCGGTCGGAGCGACCTGGGAGGTCATCTTCCTTGAGGAGGGCCCCATGGTTGACGAGGTAGGCCGGATGGGCTGGGAGGCAACCGTCGTTCCCGCGGGCCGCGCGCGTGACGTCCACCGCCTGCAGCGCACGGTGAGAGCGATTTCTTCGATCGCCAGGTCAAATCGCGCAGAGACGATACTCGGCTGGATGGCCAAGTCGAACCTGTATGCCGGCCCGGCCGCGGTGTTGGCCGGTATCCCGGGGGTGTGGTATCAGGTTGACGCGCCAAAATTCGGAAACCCCCTTGGACGCGTCGCCATGGCGATGCCGGCCAACGGGGTGATCACCAACTCGAAAACGATCGAACAGCAGCAACAGCGCATCTGGCCTCGGAGGCGCACTCGAGTCGTCTATCCGGGGGTTGACGGCACGATCTTCAATGCCGACAATTTGCCGTCGCCCCAATCCGCACGAAGCCAATTGGGCCTGCCACCCGATGGGCCACTCATCGGTATGGTCGGGCGACTCCAGAGATGGAAGGGCATGCACAGCCTGGTTCAAGCCATGCCGGCGGTGTTACGCGAGCACCCAGGCGCCAACTGCGTGATCGTGGGTGGACCTCACCCGTTCGAGCCAGATTACCCTGCGTTTCTAGACTCCGTGATCAAGGATTGCGCGGTGAAGGATCGAGTGCTCCTGACCGGATACCAGCCTAACGTTGAGATGTGGATGCAGGCCATGGACATCGTGGTCCATGCCTCGAGAGAGGAACCCTTCGGGCTTGTGGTGCTCGAGGCGATGGCCCTGGGGAAGCCGGTCATTGCCGCCAACAGCGGCGGACCTGTTGAGATCATCACCGATGGCGTCCAGGGGGTGCTCTTCTCTTACGGTGATTCGGAGGCTCTCGGGCGCGCCATTCGGCGATTCGTCAATGATCCTGGTTTTGCCGAGCGCGTTTCGAAAGCTGGGCACAGCCGCGCTCTCGATTTCACCACCGATCGCTACGCCTCTAATCTCGTCGCCGCAATTAAAGACCTTGTCGGCGCGCGGCAATGAATTCGGGATCGGGCCGGCCAAGCGCGGTGGAGCTACCTGACAGCGGCATGTCCGGTATGTGGACACACACCAGGGTCGCCGAGCTCATTGATCCTCCAGAGGGTGGGCCCGTTGTTGACGTCGGCACCGGAACCGGCGCTTTCAGCGACTGGCTCCTGGACCACGGATATGCGGTCACTGCGGTCGGCGTCGATCCGGCTCAGTACCGGGGAAGAGCGCCGTTTCTTCAACATGATGCGGACACTGGCCTCCCTTTCGACAGCGGCACGCTGGAAGGCATCGTCGCGATTGAGCTGATCGAGCACCTGGAAGCGCCATATCGCTTTGTCCGCGAGGCTGCCAGATGTCTGCATCATGGCGGCTGGCTGGCGGTCACAACGCCAAATACCATCAGCCTCAGCTCCAAGGTGAGTCTCGCGTTTCGCAACTATCCGATCTACTTCGGCCCTGACGACTTTGCTCGCAATGGCCACATCAGCCCGATCAGCCTCATCGACCTGCGGCGCATCGCCTCAAGAACCGGGCTCTCAGTGCAGGTCGTCACGTACAACATCGGTCGGTTGCCGATTCCGCGATTGCGTCACTGGCTTCCGTTGAAGCACCGCTTATTCCGCAACCAGCACTGGGGCGAATCGCTGGTGGCGGTGTTGCGGAAGACCTCTGATCCCTCAGATCGCTTCGAGCGCGGATAACTCCTAGGGCGTATCGTCACCTGCGGCGCTCAACACATCCACGTCCCCTGGATGATCCGCACCGACTCAGGATCGGTGCGGGATCCTAGCTGAACCGCCGTCGATCTCTGGCGGAGACCGTCGAGCCGCTCGTAATCCAGGTGCAGGCGGTCGCCGAGAAATGCCGACCATTGGTCACGGCTAATGTCGAGCAGCGCAACGGCGTAAACCGTGCCGCCCTTTCTCCCAACCCGGCACAGCTGACTATCCAGGCTGCCGGTAAGACCAGATTGATCACCTGGGTGATGGTAGGCGGCATCGATGTAAGAGAAATATGGCTTCCGCATCAAGGCCTGGTATTCAGCGCCCACCGTCTCGAACCCGGTCGAAACGACGAGGTCAGCGGGACGGACACGTGCAGCAAGGGCGGTGGCTTCCGTCAGAGCGGAATCGGAGTTGAAATGGTCCGGGGCGATGTGTTCCGTCAGATCCGCGCCCACCACCGTCCCGACTAGGATCAGCGCAGCCACCCACCGCCACCCAATCGGCCGCGTCGATATCACAAGGGCGACCACCGCCCACCAGCCTGCGACGGGTGCCAGCCACAGCTTGGTGTAGGTGTTGTCCCAGTACGCCGCAAAGGCCAGGGGTATGAGCAGCCACAAGGCCACCGCCAGAAGGTACGACCTGATACCGGGGTCGGAGCGCCAGTCCTTGTAGACCCACGCCCCCGCCAACACAAGCGCGGCGGCTGCTACCGCCGTGACGAGCAGGTTGAAAAGTTGCGGCTCGTGCAAACCGCCCTGCAGAATTCGGGCGCCGCCACTGAAGCCAACCAACCCCCACTGAGAGTTGGCGAGGCCAAAGATCAAGCCAATCACGTGTGCCGCACTTACGCGCCCGTAAGCACCGTTAAGCGTTGGATCCGCCAGAACAGGGTCGTGAGAGAGGCGAGCGACGGCAACGATGGCCGCCGCGCAGCCGAGGAGAACAGCCCCGAATGCCCACAGGCGGGAGCTCCTGGCAATTGATCGGAGTAGGGTCAGGGGCGGGCTGCGATGGGTCCAGATCGCGGGATCGAGGAGCCCCACCGCCACCGCGGGCGCAAGCAATATGGCGTTGAGGTAAATCGCGGCGGCGAGCCCGAGTAGAAGCGCAGCTCCAATCGGGGCGGCCACCCCGGTCGACCCACCCCGCCGGGCGAATGCAACCAGGAGCGCCGCCACCGCCAACGGAAACGACGGCATAACTTCGGTCATATCCGTTGCATGAACGGCAAAGGCGTAGCTGCCGGCGAGACCCAACGTGGCTAGGGCCGCCGCACCGGAGCGAGCCCGCCACGTTAACAGCAGGGCATAAAACATTGCCAGTCCGGCGGCGGCCAACAACGCATTGAGTGCTTGAAGGCGTGCGATAGCAGTCCCGACGCCGGACGGCGTGCCCAGCAGCTGCACCAATCGGTTCCAACCCCATTGCAATGCCGGATACCCAAGATGGCTGACACCACCCCCAGGAGGGGTGGGCGATTCCGTGATGAGGTGGAACCAACGGATGCCGTCCCCGATGTAGTGGACGGAAAGTAGCGAAAGGTAAACAATCGCTGAGGAAGCGAAAACGACCAGGGTCGTAAAAACGATGCGTGTCGCTGGGCGATTGGCGGCGGGATCTGTTGCTCGCTTGGGAGCATCGAGAGCGCTGTTGATCACGACTGGCTATGGTAGCTGTAAGTTTTCGCTGCGCCGACTGACATGGGCGCCATCACGGATGTGCTTCGATGAGCCAACTTCGTGTCCTACTTGCCCAGCCGTTCAAGCCGGACCTCACGCTGGGATCCCCCAAGGCAGTGGTACGCCTCGGAGACGCGCTCGAGCGTCTGGGCGTCGACGTTCACCACATGTCGCTGACCGATATGTCTCGCCCACTGCGCCATCCGCGACTCTCGATATTGTCCTTTCCCGTCGCTGTGGCCTTGGCCGCACGACGGATCAAGCCCGATATCGTTGACGTCGCCAGCGGTGACGCCGTCGTCGTCAACCGGATGCAAGGAACAGGTCAGGTAGGCCGGTCAGAGCTCCGGGTCATGAGCCGTGTCCTTGGGATGGAACATCTAGCGTGGCGGGACACCAACAGCTCGGTCAAACTCGGGGAGGATCGGATATCAAGAAGGTATCGAGCTTGGTTTGCCCTTCGCCTGAAGCAGGTGGAGTCCTCGATTAGCCACAGCGCCGGTGTGGTCTGTTTGGCGAGTGCTGACAAGCAATTCATCTTGGAATCCGGTTGGAGACGCGACACTGACTCGGTGTTCGTAATTCCACCGGGCGTTGACAGCATCTTTCACGCCGGCGCGAAGCCAGCACCCCAAACGCCGAGGCTCTTCTTCCTCGGCGGTTGGACGGGTAGGAAGGGCACGGCTGACCTTGTGGCGGCATTCCATCTGGTTCGCGTCAAGATGCCGACAACCGAGCTGGTCGTCGCTGGCGCGCATGTGCCTGGCGACAGGGTGCTCGGCGACTTCGCCAGTGACGACCGGAGGTTCGTGCGCGTCGAACCAACCGTTTCAGAGCAGCGACTGCGGGAGCTGATGGCCACGAGTAGCCTCTGTGTCATGCCAAGCCGATATGAGGGATTCGGCATGGCGTTCCTGGAAGCTATGGCTGCCGGTCTGCCGGTAGTGGGCACTGCAACTGGCGGAATGGCCGACCTCATCCAGGACGGTCTAAATGGCGTCTTTGTGCCGAAGCGGCAGCCCGCTGCTTTGGCGGCCGCTATTCTGGACCTGCTGATTGAACCAAGTAGGCTCGATAGCATGTCCGATGCCGCGCGCGCCACGGCCCAGCCGTACTCTTGGGACGCCTGCGGGCAGGCCACTATTCGAGCCTATGAAGAGCTGATCAGAACGCCGCTCCCCGGTCGCCATATCCGTAATCTGGTCACCTGACATGGCGTGAGAGGCAGCAAGATCATCGCTCAAGTTGGTTATCGGCCTTACTTTCACTCTAGGCATCAGCTCACGATTCTGACGAAATACGCCGGGAGGGTCCTCGCGTCCGTCGACGAAAAGGTCATATTCATGCAAGGCGGCGTGGGCGTCTGATGGAGCCGATTAGACTGGCGATGATCGTCAACAGCCGCGGCGGGGAGGCGGGCATCATGGCTCGGCGGGCGACCGCGTTGGCGAAGCATCTGTCACCAGAGTGCATGGCAGACGTCCAAGTGGCTCCGACACGGAGGTGCCTGCTGGCGGCAATCCGGCGATCCGACGCGGTTTACGTTATGAACCCGGGAAGGATCGGCTTTCCAGCATGGGTCCTAGCCCGGGCGATGCGGAGGCCGGTCTTCGCTGAAGTCGGCGATCCGCAGGCGGCCCTGTATAGGGCCCAAGGGCGTGGCTCTGCAGCCATCGCCATCGGCTCATCTATCGACCGGGTCGTTGCTCGCGCCTCCACCGGTGTGGTCGTACGAGGAAGGCGCTTAGCCGGGATCCTTGGCGTTACGGTCCCTTGGATCGAGGTGCCGGACGGAGTCGACTTAGAACGATTCCGCCCGGGCGGAACCCCGAGCCTTCGAAACCGTCTTGGACTCCCTGTATCCACTCCGATAGTCGGGGTACTGGGCTCTCTGGAATGGTCGGAACGCTTCCAGATGGCCTACGGATGGGACATCATCGAGGCATTGAGGGACCCAAGGGCGCGAGGCTACCAGGCGATGATTGTCGGTAACGGAAGCGGCCAGGCGCATTTGCGAGGGCTGGCGCAATCCCTGGGGGTTGCAGATCGAGTGATCTTCACGGGTTCCGTGCCGGCAGACGATGTGCCGGCCTATATCTCCGCTATGGACATCTGCATGTCGACCCAATCCAATGACGATGTCGGTCGCGGCCGGACGACGGCGAAATTGCCGGAGTACTTGGCGTGCGACCGATATGTCCTGGCAACCGATGTTGGAGGGGCGTCAGACGTCCTGCCGAGCGAGATGCTCATGCCGTACGTGGGCGTCAAGGACAGAGATCACCCAAAGCGTCTCGCGATGCGGCTGGCTGAACTTGCGCCCCGGCAGCCTGAGCTCCGGGTCGGAGCCGGGACAAGGGTGCTCGCGGAGCGCCACTTCAACTATGAGGTCTTGAGCCGGCGGATCTCGATGTTCGTGCACGGGCTGGTCCACAAGCAAACGGCAAGCGCGTAGCTTCGTTCAGACCGTCTACCGCGGCGAGACGTGCAGTCTGAGTTGGTTGAGCCTGGAAATGTACATGTCGCTTGTGGTCTGGGCTGATCGCTCCCACCTGAAATCTGTGCTGCGTCTTTTGGCCCAATGTCGCGCGGCGATGAGACGTTGCGGGCTCGAGAGGAGGTCAACAACCTTCCGGGCCATCCCAGCCGCATCCCCCGGCGAAACGAGATAGTCCGACGTGAGCATCATTGGCGCACCAGGAGCGTTGTACGCCACGACGGGCAGAGCAGCCGCTAGCATCTCGAGCACGCCGAACCCAAAGCCTTCAATTCGGGATGGGAATATGCCGACGGAGCAGTCGCTGAGTAGACCGGGCAGGTCCTCGGGCCTGAATTCCCGGTAGATCTCGAGATGGGCATGGAGTCTCGCCGGAAAGAGATCCATGACGTCATTCGTGGTGAGGTTCCTCACGCCCATCAGGCGAATCTTGACGTCTGCGATCTCGCCGCTGACACGCGTCATGATCTCCGAGATATCGCTCGCGCCTTTCCTCGGATCCAGCGTGCCGACAAAGGCGATCCGAGGACGCCCAGGTAATACGCTGGGATCATTTGATGAGAACGCCCGCAAGCGCCTCCCCGTGAGCCCAGGAGGAATGACCACGATTTTCTCCGGCCGTAACCCCCTTCGTTCGAGCTCGCTGCGGTCCAACTCATTTAGGACGTTGATGAGGTCGCTCGACCGTAGCGTGCGGTCCGCGAGCCGCCGAGCAAACTCTTGGGACGCCCATCTCCGCGGTCCGCTTATCAGCGCCGTCGCGCGCCATGTCCGGGTCTCTAGTCGAGGCAATCGGATCCGGTCGAAATGATGAACCAAGAGAACCGACCGGGCTACCATCAATGTGGACGCACTGAATTGTGTGCGCGAATACGGCAGGTAAATGTGGTCGTAGTCGACCACGTCATACGCAGCAGCATGGATCTGCAGGAATCGTCGCAGAGCAGCTGAGAAGTAACGTATACGTCCTATACCAGACCGGCTGCGCACTCCAGGTGCTATTTCCTGATCGCTTACTACGGTGCACTGCCAGCCGACGTTCCCCATCGCATCAGCTAGCTCCATGATGACCTTGGAGGCCCCAAGACGGACATCGAGCGGATTCTGACTGCAAAACAGGATCTTCACCGCGTAGTGCGGCGTCTCGTTTGCGGATCAAGAAGAGAACGATGGCTGTTGAGTACCGACGGCCCGACAGCCGCAGCGCCGGACGCTGTAGAGTCGCCAGGATGAGGCTGACGCCCTGGACCACCGCTTGGGCGAAGGTTCCGTGGCAAGCAAAGCGCCTCGTCCGCGAAGGGTTGCTTCTCCGTTTGCTGCGCTCTGAGATATGGCCAACAACTGCTGACTTCAGCGCTGATGCTCACTCCGTTGCCACCTCAGCCAACGACCTCATCCGCAGCCTGGTGCCAGAATGGGGCGCCGCCGAGGCAGAAATGGTAAGCGCAGAGTTCGCGATCGTGCGTGAGGATTTAGCACGCCGGCGGCAAATATCACTCATCTATCCCGATGTCTGGGCTTCTCGCGCCGAAACCCAGCTGGTTCTGTTTGCGCTGGTACGCCAGACCAAGCCCGATCTCGTGCTGGAGACCGGGGTAGCAGATGGCGAATCCACGGTCGCCATACTATCCGCCATGGAACTCAATCGACACGGAAGACTTGTAAGCGTGGACATCGCGCCCAACGTTGGCAGGCTCGTTTCGAACAGCGAACGCGCCAGATGGCAGCTTCAGGTCCTGGAGAGGGGCAATGGATTACAGACTTTGGAAGGCCTGGTCGCGGATCTTCCGCCGATAGATATCTTCTTTCATGACAGCGACCATTCATATCGTCACCAGGCCGCCGAACTGCACGTGGTGTCGAACAGTATGGCACCCGGCAGTCTGGTGATCTGCGACGACTCGGATTCCTCGTTCGCGTTCCTCGACTTTTGCCAGCACCGCAAGTTGCCGGGCCGTTTTCTCTTCGACGGGAGAAAGTTCCTGGGCGTAGCGACCCTTAACTCGCAGCCCCGATAGACTCCGATCCTCTAGATTTGACAGATCAGCAAACGGCTGATGGTGGAGCGACGCGTAGTGGAGACCAAATCTCGGCTAACTCGGGTAACAAGGTAAGCAATACCCTTATCCAGTTGGTTCCGCCCGGTATGCGGTTGCCACTCGGGCTGCTCTTAACGGCCCTACTCACGCGATCCTTGGGGCCGCGAGGGCTTGGTGAATACGCCACGGTCTTCGCACTGGTTGCTCTCTATCAGGGAGTTTTCAACGACGTGGGGCTCTCCAGCATCGTCTTGCGCGAGATCTCAAGACGTCCAGAAGGGCGGACGGCCATCATAGTCAGTGCCGCGGCCCTTCAGGCAGTCGTGGCCGGGGTTACCTACGGGCTACTCCTTGCAGGAGTGGCCATCATTCATTACCCTTCCGACATCGCAATAGCGGTCGCTCTATTCGGACTGTCGCTGTTGCTGACGCCGCTCGACATCCTGAGCCTGCCGTTCACTGCCGATCTGAAGCTCGCCAAGCTCATACCCCCGTCACTGATCGGCATCGCGCTGAACTTTGGGTTGGTCGCGGGATCGCTAGCAATGCACGCGAGACTGCCGCTCATAGTCTCCGCAGCCCTCGTGGCGACTCTCATCCAATATGCGATCGTCGCACACATCAGCCTTCAGGGGCTGGCACCCTTAACGAGGCCCTCGCGTGCTCCCTGGCGCTGGCTGCTAGTGGAGTCGCTACCGTTGGCCGCGAACTCCGTGTTGGCGGCGTTCATGCTTCAGGCCCCGCTGCTCTACCTATCCCACTTGAGCTTTTCCGAGGCCGGACTGTTCAACGCCGCCAACCGTCTGCCGCAGCAACTGATCCTGATGCCGTTCGCAATACGGGCGACTACCTTCCCGCTACTCGCACGATCATGGCATCTCGATCGCCGGGCATTCTCCGATCAGCTGATCCGCACGGTTGCCGTCACGCTGATGGTCGGCGTGCCGCTCACTGTGGGGGGGCTGGGCCTGGCGTCCCTGCTGGTTTCCGTGCTGTTTGGGACAAGGTTTGCCGCCGCCGGCCTAACCCTGCAGCTCCTTCTCGTCGTGTTCGCCCTGCAGTTCCCATACATCATCCTCGCGGAGGCGCTTATCGCGACTGGACACCAGCGGGTGAATCTGTGGCTGTCCGTGGGGACGGTCCCACTACTCATATGTGGCCTCGTGGTTGGAGCCAACGCAGCCGGGGCGGTTGGAGCTGCAATGGCGCTTGTCGCGTACAACACGGTCCTCCTAAGCCTCACACTGCTTGCGGCACGCTCAAGGCTCGGCCGAACGAACGTCGTCGGGGACATAGCATTGGCGATGCTTGTGCTGCTGATTGGCGTCCTAGTCGAACGGAAGTTGGCAGGATCGTCTGGGACCGGTGCCTCCCAGGGCACTGCCGCTATGGCTGGAGCAATAGTTGCCGGCCTTCTGATGGTGGCTCTCCATCGGGATATCGGACTCATCGTTGTGCGCGAAAGCACGGCTGCTTTAAGGCAAGCAACGGGGCACGCTCGTACGGGATAAATGGACCGAATCCATCTCGTGGAGAGAACCATTGGCCGCCTGAAGGTACGTCACGGACTTCCATCGGTCGGTACTAGCTCTTGAAGAAATAGCGTCCTGTGTAATCGATGTAGTGGAGGTAGGCGGTTGGCGCCTCGTCGGCGAGAAACTCATCAACTGCCCTTTTACACCCTTCGAAATGCCCGTAATCATCGACGACGATGAGGCCACCGGCGGATACGGAGGGGTACAGGGTTTCCAGGGCCACCCGCGTGGAGTCGTAGAAATCGCCGTCCAACCGCAGGAGCGCTATCGGTCCCACAGATTTTGCAAATTCGGGGAGGGTCTGCTGGAACCAACCCGGATGAATCTGCACATATTGCGTTGGATAGTGCAGCGTGTCGACGAGTAGCGATCGAACATCGTCCGGCGACGCTACGTTGATCCCCGTACTTACAAGAGCCCCCATGCCGGTGCCCTGAACCCAGCGCACGGCGTCCGCCCCATCGACTTCGACTCGCGCATCAGGCATGCCTTGAAACGAATCGAAGAGGTGCAGGACCCGACGATCAGGCGAGTTCCTGAGATTTGCCAGAGCCATCATGCCGGCGGCACCGCCCTTCCACACGCCACATTCCACAAGGCAACCTTCGATGCCAATCCGCTCAAGATACGCGACGTTCTCATATAGGTTCACTAGCCGCTCATATGAGAGTTGAGTCCGATTCACGAGGTAGCCTATCAGCGGCGCGGCCTCGTCTTCGAGGTCATACCCTCGGCGGATGCGCCCCCACTCAGAAGCGGGAGTCGATCGGAACCATCTCGTATCGATCGCATCCGGCCTGAAGATATCCCGCAGGCGGTTTCGGACACCAATGCCAAGATTGATCCGCACAGCTAGAGTCTATTGTCCGAGGGCCGTGCGTGACGACTTCTTGGACGTTCAGGTTCCGCGAGGATTGAATCCGCTCCCGCTTGTCACCGAATCTGACGCACAATCCTGCGGAAGACCATGAAGGCCAGAGACGACACGGCGTTCCTGTGGACGCTGACCCCTGACGAGCTGGAGGCGCTGACGACGCTGGGCCGGCGCCAGCGCTATCCGAAGGGGGCGCCGATGTTCGTCGAGGGCGAGCAATCCGACCGGGTCCTGGCGATCCTGGACGGTCGCGTCAAGGTCTCGCTGGTGACCGCTGACGGCAAGGAGGTCGTCCTCGCCGTACGCGGCCCCGGTGATCTCCTGGGCGAGCTTGCCTTCATCGACGGCGAGCCGCGGTCGGCTAGCGCCACCGCCCTGGACCCCGTCAGCTCGATCGTGATCCCAGCTGAGGACTTCACTCGCTACCTCGAGAAGCACCCACGAATTGCGCTGCTGCTGCTGCGAATGGTCAGCCGCCGGCTGCGGGACGCCGACCGGAAGCGGGCCGAGTTCGCGGCCTTCGACACCGTTGGACGAGTCGCCAGCCGGCTGTTGGAGCTGGCCGACCGTTTCGGCGAGCCGTCGGGGCCCGACGGCATCCTGATCACCCTGCCGCTGACCCAGGAAGAGCTCGCCGGCTGGACCGGCTCTTCGCGGGAGGCGGTCAGCAAAGCGCTGAGCACGCTGCGTTCGCTTGGTTTCATCGAGACCCGCAGGCGCGCGATCACCATCCGCGACGCGAACGGCTTGCGCAAGCGAGCGGTCTGACGAGGCGCTCGCCGGCCTGCAGCGGTCGAACTGCCATGGTCAGCGGGTAAAACTTCACAGACTCCCGGAGGCCGAGCCCGTATAACCAGCGATATGGCTGTCGCCACCGGCAAACGCCGCCGCAGATCGGCGAGCGCGGGAGTTCCCACCCCCATCGTCCAGGAGCCCGTGCGCGGGCAGTTCCCGGATCCCAGGCTGTGGATGCTCACCGGGCCGGACCAGCGACGGGCGGGGCTCGCCGGTCGCTGGCCGAAGCCGCCTGTGACCCACCTCACAGGGATGGAATTCTCGCGGGCCAATGACGACGGAGTGACCTGGGAGCAGCCCATCTCACCGTGGTTCCTAACGTCGGAGGGGGTGGTTCCGGGCGGCTTCCTCGCCGCCCTCACCGATGCGGCGCTGAGCGGCGCCATCGCCTTCCGCCTGCCGCCAAGGACGGCTTACGCCACGTCGGAGCTGGCGATCGACTTCCTCCAGGCGGTCACCCTGGAGAGCGGCACCCTGGTCGCCCACGGCCGGCAGGTGCACGCCAATCAGCGGCTGGCGCTGTCGGAATGCACCGTATGGGACGCAACCGGCGCACCTGTCATCCACGCCACCTCCCGGTGCATGCTGGAGCCCGCGCCGGCGGCGCCCGAGGGCGCCTGGGACCTGGATGCGCCCGGAGCCGTCGACGCCTTCATCGATTCGCTGCCGCTGACGCAGGAGCCGGCCTATGCGACACCCGACCCCTATCGCCGTCCGAACGTCGGCGAGGTCTTGCCCCCGTCAACCTGGAAGCGCCTCACCGGGCGCGTGATACTGGACCAGCAAATCGCCGGCAAGCTGCCGATGCCTCCGATCCACTACCTCACCGGGATGCGGCCGACGGCCACCGCCAGCGGCCAGGCGACCTTCGCGATGCCGGCGTCGGGATGGCTGTCCAGCGGATCGGGCAGCATCCAGGGCGGCTTCCTGGCGATGCTGGCGTACTCCAGCCTGGCGTCCGCGATCCAGACCACCGTCGACACCCATACCGGGCACGTGCCCATCAACCTGCGGGTCAACTTCCTGCGACCTGTCTTTCCGGACCCGGACGGCGGCGAGCTGATCGCGCATGGGATGGTGGTGCACCGCGGCCGCAGCCTGGCCCTGGCCGAGGCCGAGATCCTCGATGCCGACGGTAGGCCGGTCGCGGTGGCG
>WNFI01338280.1_pt1 | contig 32394 bp, 30 predicted proteins | sample 5400471 | NCBI WGS metagenome assembly WNFI01 (sample SAMN13153348, study PRJNA577476) | soil metagenome | isolation source: 100 cm saprolite on Douglas fir-dominated hillslope | place: USA:California | collected 2013-09-17 | reverse complement strand
CGAGCGTGAAGCCAATGTCTTTGCCTCCGAAGTTCTTTTTCAAGGCGAGGCATTCTCCGAGGAAGCCCACGGGCAAGGATTCGGCATCCGGGTTCCGATGAAGCTGGCGAAGAAGTACGGTGGCTCCAATTACGCCACTTTCAGGCGCTATGTAATCACCAACCCCCAGGTTTGTTGCGTTGTCGTTCTGGAACAGCCGATATACACGGAAGACGGCGATTTTTCTGCCGAAGTGCGCCGCGTGGTGGCGTCCAAGTCGTTTGAAATGATTTATGACTGCAAGGCGTTGTCTGCGGATGCCGTTTCGGACGCTCATCCGCTCGGGTCAGTAGTACCTGTCAATGGGAAGCGCATGACCTTCGACAGGGAGATCGTGCTCATCGACCGCAATCGGGATGAGCACATCTGCAGTGCCGAAGCGTTCAATACTACACATCAAATCCTCATTCTGATCCGGGACTTGGGTCTGAAGACAAAATCCGGCATCCTTATACCCGCTGGCAGCTTCTGATCGGTTACTGTAAAACGATACAACGCCACTGACGCGAAGATATTGGACGCCAATCTGGGTCCACGTTGCTTCTGAATGTTGATTGCTCTGATGCACTACCACCGGACGGTCATCGAATTCGCTGGAAGTACTTCTGCAATGAAAAAACTTCAAATCTTCCGCAAGGTGCTTGGATGGTGACCGATAAACAAAAACGCGACATCGAGAGCCATTTAAGATCAATATATCTCAATATATTCTGAAGGCCGTGGGATGTCATAAAGTCATCTACAGCCCGAAGCGGGAACTTCAATCCGCTAAAAGAACAGGTACTCAAAAAAGCGGTCACTCCATTGACCCCGTCTTGCGAATATGAACCGAACAAATTCCGCGACGAAGGCATCTGAGTTTGCTTTCATCTCCGCAAAGGCTGGAGTGCTATATCGATCTTTATAACCGACATCTTTCAGCTGCTCGCGCCAAACTTTATCGGAGAGTCGCGCTACAAAAACGTTGTAAAGACCAAGAATCCGAAAGAACCCGCCATCATGGTTTTGGTCATATACCCAGGCGAGTCTTTCTAATGGCGTAAGTGTCAGCCGACTCCGAACCGTTTTAATCTTATCCGCATCGTTGTATTTGCTCGCTTCGCCGATGAGAAAAAGCAACCCTGAGTACATCACAATTCGACTGTGCCGAAGTTTTATATTTCTCAATGCCCATTTTTCATTTTGCCGCCAGAAATTCGCTTGATAGTTCACGCATATATAGCGGAAATATCTCATCAGGTCATTTGCGAGGAGGGCGAATTCCTTCTCTGTGTCCTCAACCACATACTCTGCGTATTTATCAAACAACTGATCCAGAAGCTCTTCAAATCGGCCATTCTGATAGATGGGGCGGGATTCAAGCAGCAAAAGCATGCGCTTGCCGAACTCGTCCGATTTTTCATCCGCATGGCCGATGGGTTCTATAAGTTCAACTGGCGAACGCGGCTGAGAGAAGACGCCACTTTTGTTTGGCGGTGAAACTCCATACTCGCTAATCGCTTGTTGCAAAATTTCCTTGTCTTTAACGATTGATTCATGCTGCGAGTCTTTAACGACCATTATGTAATCGGCGTCCGACTCAAGAGAGCCTTCCAGGCGACCAAAAGATCCGGCCACGCAGACAGTCTCCACGTTTGCTGACAGATTGCCATTGCAGCGATTCGACAAATATTCTAAAAAACGAACCGAGAATGACCAATTCTTCTGAAGCGCTGGGTAGCGCTCAAACTTCCGAATAGTCCGCGGCCTTAAAGGCAATTCCCATGTCCTGTTCACATCGCCCATGCAACACCTCTTTCCGGATGAACGCTGGCCACCTCAAATCTCTAAAAACGCAGCTATAAGTCTGCGCGTTGGAAAACCTTTGACCCAGAACCGAGCGTGGATCATCCAAGTCATTAATGATTCCAACCAGAAGTCGCATCGGACCAACATGTGTGGCAACAATCGCTCGGGTCTCGCATTGAGTGTCGCGACGAAGGTCTAGCAAAAACGACAAGAGCCTTTGTGCGAGATCGAGGTAGCTTTCGCCTCCATTGGGGGCATATAACAAGTCACCTGCTGCGTAAGCATCGATCCGGCGCCTTGGGGTGCCTTCAAGATCACCCAAACATCTTTCATTCAGACGCGAATCAGCACAGATCGGTCTTCGTGAGATCTTTTGGAATCGGAGAGATTCAGCGACTTGTATGGTTTTGTATGTTCGAGCGAGACATGAAACCCACGCGACATCGTATTTATATCGCAATCGGAACCCCAAACCCAGAGCTTGTACATATCCTCGTAATGTAAGCTCAGCATCAGATTGCCCGGTGATCATCCCGCTCGCATTCGCGGCGCTCTCGGCGTGCCGAACAACATGAAGGTGAATGGGAGGGCCTGACAGCCCGGCAGTGAGTTGGGCCAATAGATAGTCCCACTGATATATGACTCCACGGCGATGCCACGTGTATTGATCACGTGGCTTATCGAGGAGACCTGGCATGATCATTGCGTTATCCTCGTCCGAATCTCGCTCTGCAGCCAAGCAGCAAGGTCATATGTTTGTTGTAACGTCAGGGGGGAGCGGGGTGTCGGAGCCCAATTATGCCCCCATTTTGCATCGCCAAAGATCGAATGCTGCCAAACGCGCTCTGATTTATATCGCGGCACCACTTGCACATGCAATTGAGGGAAAATATTTCCCATTTGAGAATAGTTGAAACGATCTGGCGAAAAAAGTTGGCTCAAGAAACCCTCGTACGCCCTTATGCTCTCGTGAAGAGACAGCCATTCGTCGGTTGTACAGACCGAGAGCGAGCCGGTCTCTGGTCGCTCGAGTCGTAAAATCAATCGACCGAGATATGACTGGTTCTCATGTACCTGCCAGATCCACGGCCCCATACGATAAATCTGAAGCCGAATATAGTCGACGTGTTGCATTGAATCGTATCGGACGGATTCTGCCATATGTCTGGGTTGTCCTTCTGTAATGAGGTCTGCAGCCTTCCCCAGACCGGCCTGCTCCCAAAATCTTAGTCCGTCATCGTTCCAAAACGACATTTAACACTAAGCGAGGCCTCTTGATTATTTTGAGTTTTCCACGAAATGTGGAAAACGAGGCCAATCAATTGCTTACAAAGAACTTGCGCCCTCATAATAAAGGCGCATTTCTTACCTTGCTTCGCCGTTTTTCAGTCATGAGCAGAGCAATCCCTTGTCGTTGCAGTTTGTCTTGATTTGTCCAAATCCACTCGCTGACAATTCTTGACGCAACTTCCGTCTTCGTCTTTCCGAGAATTCCAATATGCGCGACGGATTCCAAAATGCGATCAACATTGTCGGACAATGAAAGTTGAGCTCTCTTGGTCCGAACTGTATTCTTGCTTCGCATTGCCTTTAATTACACCCTAAATAAAGGCCAAGATCAATGGCAAATTTTAGCGGGATTGTGATCTGTGTATCGATTTAAGATGAGCGAAGGGTTGTATCCTTATTCCTTGCAGGGCAATGGGTTCTGCAGGAGAATGCGCCGAATCAAAGGCCGAAAAAACAGGATCGTGGATATGGTGCCGCTTTTTAGCTGCTGCATTGGTTTCTGAAACGAATGTCATTCATTTCGATTTACCGTCGAGTGCCGATTGGACTGAACGGAAGGCTCATCGGAGACAGTCGCATTCTGGCGAGTGGAATTGATTCAACTGGCTGGTTTCGTTCACCGTAGCGGGTTTGAACTCAGGGCGAGAGGAGACACGGACGCTCGATCTCGAGTAATCATCCCAGTATGCCCCGTTGTCGGCAACGCCGGTGCGTTTGTAGAGGCTGCGAAATATCCGGAGATATCTAGGATCAAGTGTGATGGATTTGACATTGATGCACTCACAGAACCATTGGTCGTCGGAACGAGAGCCATGTTCGAAGTGACGGCGCCATCGTTAGCGTTCAGGGTGGACACCAAAGGCTGGGGCCCGCTCTGTTGCCACAACGTCAAAAAGCCGAGCGTGGCTGACGGAACAGCCGTGACATTGAGAACATAGGATTGGGCGGACCCCGGAGCACCGCAGCCGCTAGCTGTAACATTGATATCCTTCAGTCCGCTAAACGGTGGCGAGCTTGGTGGATTGCGAGTGTCCAGTACGCGGCATGGCGGCAAGTTAAACAGCGAAAGCCCGCCTGTGGCGGGGGGCGCGAAATAGCCGTTAACGTCAATGACTAAGTCAGAATCGTTGGTAACAAACACTGAAACAGCCCCGCTGCTGCCTGATGGAACAATGGCTGCATTCGCAGTAACGGCTCCGGTAGGCGCATTCAAAGTTGAGACCGCAGGTTGTGCTTGCCCTGTTGGCCAGGTGGTCAGGAACCCCAAGCCGCCTTTGGGTATCGAAGTATAGTTGAGCGAATAGGCTTGCGCTGTCCCAGGTAAGTTGCAAGAACTGGAAAGCAGCGGGAACGTCCTGACTACGTTCCCTACGAGAGATGGACCGCCCAATGCTCCCGCTGCAAGTCGCGTATCGACCAGACGGCAGGGCGTTACGGGGTAGAAGGACAAAGAGGATGGAGTGCCATCAGGCACAAAATATCCATCAATGTCGAGGATTAGATCTGTGTCATTAGTGACGAAAAAACATACGGCACTGTTAGCACCCGCTGGTACAATTGCCGCGACGGCCTTAATACGGCCGTCCGAGTTAAGGGTGGAGACTGTCGGTTGCGCTTGTCCACACGGAAAAGTTGTCAAAAATCCAAGCGGCCCGTGAGGAACCACCGTAAGGTTGAGCGAGTAAGCTTGCGCTGTCGCGGGTATATTGCAGGCGCTGTTCGGAATTATGAATCCGCGGACCGCTTGCCCACTTATGAAGGGCCCGCCAAAGGGACCGTTCGCAAGTCGCGTATCGGCAACTCGGCACGGAGTGACTGGCACAAAACTAAGGCCAGAGGCACCTGTAGTGAACGTCGCGGACACCGCTGTGTCAGAGTTCATCGTTACTATACAGGCCTGTATACCGGAGCAGGCTCCACTCCATCCAGAAAAAGTTGTTCCAGATGATGGAACAGCTGTCAGCGTTACCATTGTTCCACTGCTAAAGCTTGCCGAGCAAATGGCTCCGCAGTTAATGGCTCCATCATTGCTGGTCACCGTTCCAGTTCCTTTGCCCTGCTTAGTGATCAGAAGCGCGAAGGTTGGTACCGGAGTGATCTGCAAAGTTACATCTGCCGTTTTAGTTTGCTGACTGTCTTGTGCTTGCACCTGAATCTGAGCAGACCCAATCTGCGCGCAGCCACCCGTTGAGACAGTCATCGTTGTTGAATCACCAGTCATAATCGAATTTGGACTGACAGAAATTCCAATGCAATTGTTTGTTCGCAAACTGCCGCTTACCCCAATCCGATGAGACGGTCCCAGAGTTGTGGTCGTACTAATACCATATTGAACACTTCCGCCAAAAGGCGTGGATTGGACCGTCGGCACCACATTTAGCAGGAAATCCTCCGGGCCAGGCTTAATTGACAATGCATTAACAGGTGCATGCTGATCCAGATAGAAGGCGTTAACCAGGACCGTCTGTGGGTCTGCAACAGCCGTTGTGCTGATCGGAAAATCTACAGAAGATTGACCGCCTGGAATAGTGACAGTGGGAGGAAGGGACGCAAGCGCCGGATTCTGTGAAGCCAGTTGAATTAGTGCTCCTCCTGGCGGTGCCGTGCCGATCAAGCTGACAGTTCCGGTTACAATATTGCCTCCGATAATTGGATTCGGTTTGAGATCAAAAAAACTGATTTGCGCGGTTTGCACAAATAACACGGCTGATGTGCGATCAATCTGTCCATCTGTGGAGGTTGCGCCAATGTTCGGATTGTAGGTGCCCAAAGGGGTGGCGGTACCGGTGTTAACCGTAAGAATGCTGGATTGACCGGCTAGCACCGATGACGGGCTAAAAGCTGCAACAGACACAGGCAAATTGAACACATCAAATGTAAGTATCTGCGCCTGACCGGATATTACTGTTGTATTTACCTGATACGTCGCCTGGCCACCCGGAGAAATTAGCTGCGATGGCGGAGTGACGTGAATAGAAAAAAGATTTGCGGGTGTCGCAGCTGCAATTGTAAGAGAGGCCGCTACAGAGCTATTCCCGTATATAGCTGTAATCCTGACCGTGGTAGTACTTGTGACAGCACTTGTCGCGACAGAAAACGTCCCCCTCATTGTGCCCTCCCCGATGAAGACTGACACTGGAATATTTTGAAGAGGACCTGAGCTTCCTGAAGGAGACAATGCAACTACAGCGCCACCGGCTGGTGCAGCTGCGCTCAATGTGATTGTCCCGGTAGACCCGAGCCCGCCTGTGACACTCGATGGAATAAATGAAAAGCTGCTTATCAATACAGAAGCAGCCGTAACGTTCACAATGACAAATGCCGTGTGTGTCTGAGAACCGTTCGTCGCGGAAACGGTAACTTGGTAGCTTCCAACTGCCACACCTGAACCGACGTTTATCGAGAACGTGACATTATTTCCAGAGACGATTGGATTTGCGGCAAAACTTGCCACGATCCCGGCAGGTGCACTTGCGCTAAATGACAAAGACTGGGGGGAACCATTCGATGTTTGAGTTCCGAGTTGAAAGTTTACATTGCCGCCGGCCAGGACTGATGAACTTCCAGAACCAACCACGAACAACTGAAAATCATTTACCGTTGCAGAGCGAACGTGGATTCCAAGAGTCCGCTGGTCACTCTGGCTATTTGTGTCAGTTATTACAGCGGTGAAGGAGAAGTCGCCCGAGGTCGTGGGAATCCCAGTAATTGAACCATTTTCTCCCAATGTTAAACCGGGAATCTGAAAGTTAGGACTACTCCACCGAAATGGCGGGGTTCCATTCTGTGCAAATATAAATGCATTATATGAGCTTCCAATAGAGGCGTCAGGCAACGACGTGGTGGTTATTATGGGCCTCGTACTTGGAGAAGGTGCGATCACCGTGAAAGGAAATCGATTTGAGATTCCTGCGGCCTCGCTGATTTGTGCGCTCCAATTTCCGGGTTGTCCCAAAGTCGCTAGGGCACTTACTTGATTAGCTGTTCTTCCGTTCGACAAAATCTGCGTTCCGCTCAGAGGGCGAAAGCAAGTCTGCTCAAGACACAGCGTTATTGTGAGCGGATAAGTAAAATTATTGCCCAAAAACGTGATCGTCTGGTCCTGCGCCACTGCTGTTGGCTGGGTCGGCTGCATTGCTGTAACTTGCGGCAATGATGGCGGAGGCGGCGGAAGCGGTGGACGTACCATGGCCCACCAAGTTCCCCAATGATTGTTCGTTCCAGCATATTCTTGGACTGTCCAAAATGACAAATCATCTGCCGGATCAACTAGGCTACTTGAGAAATCGCCCCATTCATTTTGCGGTATCCCGCAGCCGGTATTACATGGCCGAAAATATGGTGATTGGCCAGTAATTAGTGTGCCCGGTGCTTCCAATATATTCAAACATTCCGATTGACGGCGATACTGGGATAGGCAGGAAAATGGGCACCTGTGGCGTCATCGATGAATCCGTGCTGCAATATATTTCCCATCGTATCTAACTCGAACCACTGGATTGCAGTATGTTTGGGGATGGACGGTGGTATGATCATGTGAACGCACCATATATGCCCATTACGATAAACCGCATTTCGAATCCTGGAGTCACCCGTCCAGATCAGATGATTCTGCGGATCCAACTGGGGCGCAAAACCGTTGTCATCTTTCCTGGCAAAGCGAGTCCAGTCCGGGGAGACCGGGATTGCTGGTTGTGTGGTGTCCAAATTGATACCGTTTGTGTTATCGATGAGATTTAAAATGCGCAGATGATTAGCCGTCTCGCTTGACAGGTCGATTATTGGAAACTCCTCCGATATCAAATAAAGAGTAGGTGAGCTGCTCGCAGGCTGTACCGGAACCAACGAAAAATGATCCTTGTCGTTAAAAACAGTCGGACTTTGATTTGTGCCGGAATATAAAGGCAATTTCTTGAAAGCAAAAACTCTCGACAGCCGAAATGTGTCTCCGGGCGGCGTCTCTCCAGGTGGCGAGAAGATGTTCATTGTTATGGCTAACAACGTGTCACTAAATCCGATATTGGGATAATCACCTTTTAGGAGGCTACCGGGGATATCCACTTGGAACTTATAACGCCAATAATCTCCGGTCGGATCCCCTGATTTTGAAATGGCCAGGAGAAAGAAGGCACCCTCGTTTTGATCTATAGAAATCAGGATCCATCTGTCCTGGCTGGAATCATATAAAATTCTCGGATCAACCAATGCCCCAGGATTCAATTGAATGAGTGGCTGCCAAAAGCTTTCCAAAGAAGAGTATGTACGTAAAACATTTCCATTTTTGTCCTGAACCCGTATTTGGGAATTCAGGGCAATAACGAGGTGGTTTGGTCCAACCGCTCCCGAAACATCTGGTGGAATCCGGGTGAAATTGTCTTCAAGGGCTGGAAAATCAATACTGCGTGGCGGGGAGACCTGACTATTCTGTGCTAATTTTGCAGAAATAATGCCGATTGCCTGTCCTTCTGATATCTGACATAGTCCAAAGGATATCAAGAAAGTTCCGGCGAAAAATAGGCGAAACATCATCCGCCATCGAAGCATGCCAGCCTCCCCTTAACTCAATCTGAAGTGAGTTTATTTACTTGTTACTCGCAAAAAAGATCACAGTCCGTTGGTGGCTTTATATGGAAAGTAATTCCAATAAGCCGACACTTGTCGGGCCATAATACGACTCCACCAAGTCTGAGGCAGGTACGGTGCGTATTCGGTCTGAATACAAATACAGATACAGATATTCCCAAAAACACCAGCACACTGACTACAATTAATACTGTCCGGATGTTCTTTTGCATAAATTCTTCGATTAATAATACCTTAAGAATAACAAGGAGGATCATTTCGTCAATGCTGCTTAGGCGAATAGGGTGATTTTTAAATTTAGCGACGCATGTTGGAAATCTTTAACTTTGTTAGCCGGGCTCTTTTAGCAGGTTGAATTTGGACCTTTATCCTTAAGGAGATAACCTATTTCAATCATGCCGCTTCAGAAGTCCGGGGCCGTCGGTAGCAAAACTCGGCTTGCCATTCATGGATTTGAAATAAGCGATCCAGAAGGCCTGAATGGCAGCCCGACGGTTTCGACTGAGGTCGGCATATTCCCGGCTCTGAAGCAGCCCTATATAGACCGGCATACCCCGGAGTTCCAGACCCTCTTTTTTGGCAATTTGCTCGGCAAATCCCTTCGCTGGGGTTGGGTTATCCAACCGTTTATCCCTCCTGAAATTGACCTCGCTGTCCTCCTGAATAAGGTCGCTCAATATGACGAGCGATCTTTTAGCGGTGTCGGGCCCTGAGCGAAACTCTTGATCAGCCAGCGCAATAGTCCCTAAAATGTCTGTCTTTGCCCCGGGATGCGCGACCGCAGCGGCTTCCATTGCCTCCAAAGAGACCTTCAGCTTCGCCCGGAACCCGCGCAGATCGCTGTCATATGCCTGCCGGTTGGCTGGCACTTCAAACCGAATAATCCGCCCGGAGGCTTCTGCCTGAGCATCGCCCAGAATAGGAATAATGGTGATCCGGTCCCGCCGGTGGAGACTGCCAACCAGCTCATCAATGGCTTTAAAAGCCTGCTTTAAGGCTCCGCGGCCAATGCTTGCACTGAGATCAGGAAGGATGACGTAGTGCCGGGGCTGGGGCTGCTTGCCGCAGCCAAGAAGGCCTGCGGCAAGCAACAATGCGAAGAATACGTTTTTGCAGTTCATTCGGGAAGGTCCTTTCTGTCCTCTTCGCGGAACCGGCCAAAAGCACCAATCCGGACCTCAGAGGCATTGGCATCCCTGGCCGGAATGGCAAATTGGACATGCTCAAGGTCGTAAAACTCAAGCCTGCTGGGGGCCCGCCACTGCCGGCGGTAATAAAGAAAGGCAGCCCCCCAAGCCACGATCGGGAAAAGCACAAAAAACGGCGAGATAAAGAAAATGAACCAGCCGCAAGTCAGGAGAGCGCAGAGGGCAGCGAAGGTTGCCTTCGCAATCACGGTCCAGTAAGGCTCTTGCTTTGCCCCGTGCTTTCCTCCACGTTCATGGTGCAGGCTGTAGGCCGCTTTCCACTGTTTGCGTTCTTCATCGAGCGCTTTGAGGCCCAACTGCACCGCTGCTCCCTGGGCTTCCAGTTCTTTGGCCGCTGCCGCCCGTCTTTTTGAGAGCGCTTCAAATTTCAGCTTTGCGGTCTTCCACTCCCACCACGTCTGAATCCGGTGAGCGCCGTAATGCGTTGCAGTGGCGGCGATCACCGGCGTCGCCAGCGTGATAAATACAAAGAAGGTGGACGAGAGAATCGGGTGTCCGGAAAGAAAATCTCCCAGCGGGTTTTGGTTGAGGCTCGCGGCAAATGCGATCTGAAAACCTCTCAAAATCCCCCAGATCACGAGACCGAATGCGAGCATGGCCGCGACGATTCGCACAGTCACCTTCCATATTCTCGGGAATGTCTCTGACGTAAAGCTGTCCCAGACAAAGTGGAAGGTCAGGCCAGCAACAGAGGCAATGCCAAAGGCTGTAAAAATCTGCGCTATTTCATTGGTAACATTCAAGATATCCATGGCAGGCGCCAGCAGCAGGGCTTCGGAAATGATTGCGAGGAGAGCAAGCACGACAATGCAAACCGGCAGGACAATGGTCATGGTTTGTTCGCCGTTTTTCTCCTCCACTGCCCTGATCTTGCGCTCTATCGCCGGTCCAACCTCATCGAGGTGCTGGACTTCAGCTTCGAGACCCTTTTGGCTGGTAATTGTATTTTTTTGCAAATTGGATTTCTTTTCCTCGAACTTGCCGTCAATTTCCTCAAGTCCGGTCCGTAAGGGGGTGCTGTGGGCTCCATCGTAAAACCCGTCGCATTCCACCCTCCGGTCTTCACTCAGTCTCGACATCAATGTTGGCAATGAAAATTTCACTTGTATTTCTCCTTTTTGAAAATTTTGGATCGGATAAAAAAACAGGAGCCGTCCTTTTTTAAGGACAGACTCCGGTTCGGGTTTAACTTCACCCGAGAAGTTCGGTTGCCTTGCGCATTTTTTGTAACTCGCCTTCTTCCGCGGCCAGTTCCTTTTTGAGTGTGGCGACTTTTTCTTCCTGCTTCTTGACTTGCTCCAAAATGATTTCGACCGGGCTTTTTTTGATCCACGGCTTTCGTTTTGCGTTATCCTGCCCTGATGTCTGGCTCTGCGCATCAGAGCCAGCCCCTTTGGATGAGTCGACCGTTTGTTTTTTGTCTGCAACCATTTAATTTCCTCCTTTTGTTTCTGGCGTGATGTTTCCGGTCTCGCTTCACCGCATAACTTGAAGCGCTATTGCTTACTGGCCACTTTCTGCGGTTGGTTCGTCTTCACTGCGCTCTTCCGGGGCCGCACCCTCGGGGTTGTGGTCTGAAAAGCTTTCTGCTGCGTTCTTGCAAAGTTCGCAGGTTTTAAGCCGCTGGCCCTCGTGACGGGTCGGTTGGTCCACAACCCTGACCTGGGCTCCCGTGCTCCTGAGCAGATCTGCTTTTGCCTCAGCTTTCTTCGCAGAGAGGTTGTGGGCAACAGACCTGAAAGCGGTTGTTGTTTCGTCAAATGTCAGTACAGTTTTGAGATTTGGCGCAGTCATCTTTTGTTTTTTTCTCCTTAGTTTTTGCTTGTGTTTTTATTTTTGGTGGACGGACAGGCTTGGGCGGTTTGGCTTCACCTGATCCGCAGTTGGCTGAAAGAAATGGGCTTGAAGTAGAGATCGCGTTCGATCTCCAAACCAAGCGGCCCGCGTGCGGCCTCGAGTTCAGAAAGCAGAAAATATCCCCACTCCTGAGCCTGCCCTTCGACGAATCCAAAAAATACGAATTCGCCGTCCTGCTCTGATCCTTCAGTGACAAACCAAGTCCATTCGGAATCCGGCGTAAAGAACTTGATGTGTATTGTCGGGTTGTCGTCTCCTTCCTGGCTGTAGAGCGGCGGCAGGGTTTTGCGCAGCTCTTCGGTAAGCAGTTCCATCTCTCCTCTCTTCTGCGCATCCGTTGTCTCCAAGACCTGACGAATGCAGATGTTTTTCCTATTTCCGGTTGGTACGGGCGGCGACTTTAAGAACCGTGTCGACAAATCTGAACTGATCCTCAAGACCTGAAAGCCCGCCCAGTGCCGCCAGAAATTCCTGCTTCTGCAAGTGGGCAATGACTTCAGCAAAGCGAACTGATATTTCTTTGCTTTCAAGCAGCGCCACCTGCACCAGCGCTTCTGTCAGTTGTTTCTGGTGGATTTGGTCCATCTTCCTCCTCTCTGTTTTTTTGAAGTTCCCGAGAATGCCACTCCTCAAGCTTCCTGATTGCTTCCCGTAAGGTCGGCAGCTCGATATGGCTATAAAGGTCGTTGGTATCTTCATTGCGGCTGTGGCCCATGAGTTCTTTGCGAACATCCTTGATGATCCCGGCTTCAATGAGTCTTGAATTGAACGTTGACCGGAGGTCTTTGAAGCGGTAGTGCTGGACCGCAGACCTTTTCAAAGAGCCTTTCCATGCGGTCTTGATCCGGGTAATCGGATTTCCCTTGAAGGTGAAAATCAGGCCCTCTTTTGCCCGCTCCTTTGAAAGCAGTTCAAAGAGGCGCTTGGTCAAAGGAATTTCGCGGTGTTCTCCCTCGGCCGTTTTTGAATGGGTCACTGAAATGATCCGTCTGGCAAAATCAATGTCCTGCCAGAGCTGGCTCAGGATTTCTCCCCGGCGCATGCCGGTGTCGAGTGCGCAAATGATGATCCATTGCAAGTGAAGCGCCGAAGCCTTTATGATTTGCGCTTCGTCGGCCACGCTCATCACCGGTCTTTTTTTCCGCCTGGGCTTTTCAAGCTTGAGCCGGGAGAGCGGGTTTGAAGGTAGGATCCCCTGATCCACCGCCCAGAAAAGTATGTGGCGAAGACTCTCAATATCCCGGTTGACGGTCGTTTCAGTGAGCTTCTTTTGACTGTGGCGGTAGTTTCTAAACTGCCGGATAAGGGGTTTATTGAACTGGCCGATTTCGTGGTTTCCGAAGAACGGCAGGGTAATTTTGAGTCGTTCTTTATGCCATGCCTTTGGACCTTCTGCCAGAAATCGGGTCGCAAGTTCGGCGAACCTCATTGAGGGTTTGAAATTGTGCTGCTCCACCTGAAAACGAGCCGCGAGGAGTTCTTCTTCGTGCTTTCTATCAATGGCTTGGGCAAGCCGCTTGTTGCTGCTGCCGGTGGATTTCCGGTAACGCACACCATCAACCATGATGTGCGTTTCATAGACGCCGCTTGGCCTGCGCCAGAGGCTCATGCGATTCTCCTTCCGTTCTGCTGTTCTCTTTGCCTTTCCAGAATCCAAGCGACGACCTGATTTCGGTAAAACGTCAGTCGGCCGCTCGGCCCGGACCGAAAGCATGGCAACCCTCTGGGGACATGCTTGTGTCTGACAGTCCAGGCTGAGCAGCCGATTAACGCCGCTGCCTGCTTCACGCTCATGGCTTCGCCCAACGCGTCCATATCTCGTTTCCTTCTGGCCTAGGGTTTTGCATAGGGTTCTATCTGCCCTGGGCTGTTACTGAAAAAACCCAAATTCTGTTCGGCTTCCGCGCGATCCGCGAAAGCCGACTTTGCACATAATCCCGCTTCCGCACTGGCACCCCGCACCCCGCTCCTGTCCGCTTCGGCATCCCTCCTCCGCATACGCTGGTCTGCTCCAGCCCTCCTCATTTCTTGTGACCTTTCCGTTTGAAGATCCACTTGATCGGTTTGCGGATAAAGTTCGGGAGCATCATCCAGATCAGGAACAGAAGACTTAAATAAAGTAGACCATCGGCTTGAGCAGAAGGGGAATTTTTCGCTGGGGGGGACTGAGTTCCCGGCTTCCACACTGCGAGCAGATATTTGCAGAACGCGGATTTGCGTGTCCGCGGCTGCACAGCCTAACGTTGAAGGTTTTGCCGCAGTGCTGACAATATGCGGCTTCGCCGGCTGTGATTCTTCTACAGCTAAAGCAGAGCTTCATAAGTTCCTTTCTAAAAGTGAGAGCTTTGAACTGCCTTCAGGCCTCTGCCAGATGGCGTGCCAAAAACCTTCACACTTAATTTGCTCAAGAGTCGAAAACCAAAAGATCTTTGGGGTCTGCTTGGCAACGGTTTTACGGATCGACTGGAGGCGGCGGTCGGAAGCTGTTACTACGAGTACCCTGAACTGTTCCCGCTCAAAGAGCTTTTTGAATGCTCCTGAGATTGCCAGTTGCAAATACAGACTGGTCTTTTTGGTCCAAACCTTCAGGGATTCCGTACCGCAATCGACCTCTATAAATGCGGGACGGACTCCCGAGGGGGTTTCAATTTCGAAATATCCGTCAGGAATAAGGGGGACGGCCTTTGTCAGCGGTGCGGGAAACGGCAGGAAGCGCACAAAGTTGCAATTCGTCGGAAGCGTAAATCGGGCTGCAATATGAACTTCATTAATGGCGAGCTGGTGGTTAACGAACGGGTCGCCGACCAGCAGGCTTTCCTTCGGGCGGATAACTGGCCGGTTTTCGGTGACTGCCGCCAGTGCCCCCTTCGGGGCAAGGGTATAGAGGGCTTTTGAGCCGCCCTTGAGCGTTCCCAAAAAATACCGCCGAAGAAATCCGTTTGCGCTGAGTTTAAGAAGTCTCGCGTTGGCGCGAGTTTGAGAATTGAAACCTGCAAATTTCATGGCCTGTTCCCGGTCGACTACCCGGGCGTACCGCCCGAGCATCTTGAAGAACTCAAGATCGCGGTGCTGAAGGACCATGGGCCGCGCATTATTCCCAGCCATCAAGCGCCTCCTCTTCTGCGGCTTCAGGCGCAGGAGTTCTGCGCTGAATCTCCTGCTCAATTTCGGAGCGCCGCCTCGCCCACAGTTTTTGGGAGCGTTCAAGAAGGTCTCGGAAATCATTTTTTAGAGGTTCAACTTTGGGGGCCACAGCCTGTTTCCACGGTTCGCTCCCGGTCTTCACCACGAAGTTTCTGAGCGGCAAGTTGCGCAGAAGTTCGGCTAAGTGTTTCCCTCCGTCGAGCGCCTGGGACATCTTTTCGGCATCGCCGCTTGAAAGCTGAAAACAGATGTGGGTACCGATCGCAAGGACCGCACTTCGAAGCTGCGGTGGGTACTGGTCGAGATACTGATTTGCGGCAACAATCCCGATGCCGAACTTACGTAGCTCAGAAAACATCACTTCAAGCGAAGACTCACTTGAGACCAGATTCTGAATCTCGTCTGCGTAAATTGGAAACAGCTCGCGACTGGTTCTCGAAAATGCCGAGCTCTTGAGTTTCGCAAGCAGCACGCTCGCAACGACCGCCGCCTGCTCCCCCAGACGATTTTTGGGGAGTGCCAGAATAATGAAGCAGCCGGAGTCAATCGCCTCAATCAGTGAGAAGGTCGAGCGTTTTTGTCCCAGGATGTGCCGGAAATGCGGATCGGCGGTGAATGCCGAAGTTTTGTTCAGGACCGGATTGGTCATCTGGCGACGCATCGCATCGCTTAGAGCTTCAAAGCGATTTTCAAAATACGAGCGAACTTCTGTGTTGCTGATCTTATTCATGAGCGACAGCCGAAAAGTACCGTTGGTCAGGAGAGGCGCAAGCTCGACCAGCGTCAACTGGTTATCAGAAAGGACATGCAGAGAATTTCTGAGTAGTTCTTCAGTTTGCGGGCCAAAATTTTCAAGATGTGCATGATTTCGGATGACGCTCGAGATTTCCGCAATCTGGATAAAAGTGGAGATGCCGGATCGCAATTCCAGCGGGTTTAGCCCGACAGAATAGAGGGGATCAGAAGGGTCAATGATGATGGTCCTGCCACTGAGGTCCTTGCCGGTGCGCTTTCCTTCGGCCGCAATGACAGAGAGGATTCGCTTGTGGTCGTCATGAAACTTGATTGCCAGAAATCCGCGACCGGTTTTAATGTCCTGTTCAATGAGGCAGTCGATCAGGCTGGATTTGCCGGTTCCGTTCCGTCCGAGCATCAGGGTGTGGCGCGCCCGCTCTTTTTGGCGCAGGAAAATGCGGTAGTTGGTCGGGTGATCATCGCGGATGAGAAACCCCAGCAGCAGGCCGGAAGCTGTCGCTCTGGGGCGTTTGGTCGCAACCCAATTCCAGAGTCTGGCGATGAACTTTTCAAAAAGTGCATTCATGAATTTGATGGTTTCAAGCACAGATTTCACTGCTTCCGGGCTTTGAGCGCTTTCTCGTAGAGCCCATGCAGGCAATTTACTTTTAAAAATGCTGTTTGAGTGTCGAGATTGTGTCGAGCGCTAGGGTTGTGGAGATCTATCCCTTGCGTAGTTTTGGCCGAGCGGCTACTGTCTTAAATATGGTGGCCGACAAAATAATCGGATATGACTTTCACGGGGGTTTTTACGCCGATCTCCCGAATAGGAGAGTTCTTTATCGTGGCCAATTACTTCCCGAGCCATTGACGGCGATGGAATTCAGGGTTTTGGAGTTCTTTTTGGACGTCCCCAACAAGACGATTCCTCCCGAGAAGGTTGTCCCATTGAATGAAGAGAGCCACAACGCCCAAAGGCATCCTGTAGGTGATTACATCTATAAAATCAACCGGAAGCTTGGCCTGAAAGTCGATGAATTGTTCAAAGGTGTCCGAGGCTTGGGTTACCGGTTTGAGTGCCATAACGTCCGGCCCCGATATGAGAGCGACCTTGAAGAGGCGGGCGATTTGGCTGCAACTTCGCACATGCATTTCAATGAGCACACGCTCCCGACTCTGCTGGCCACGGAAGAGCACACCCGAAAGGCTCTCGCAATCAATCCGCACGGTTTACCCGAACTGAATATTGAACGCGCCTATGCCTGCATCAATTTGTCGCATGTCGGGTATTGCAGGAAATTGCCTACCGAGGGCATGCCTGAAGCCAAAGCAGCGGCGGAGACCGCATTGGCCGTAAACCCAAACTCAGCCAGGGCCTACGGCGTACTGGGTTTAGTGGTGCTCATTTATGAATACAAATGGGACGAGGCAGAAACACTTTTGAAAAAGGCTATCGAAATTGATCCGAAGGAGGCCTCATCCCTGCTCAGTTATGCCCACCTGCTGGTAGCCCGAGGAGATTTTGAGCAAGGGCTAATGCATATGGAACAGGCTGCTCGGGTTAGCCGAACTGACAAACTGATTTATTCAAGTTGGGGCTGGCTCTGCCTGTTCGCGGGCGACTTGGTTCGTGCCGATAAACTGATGAAGGACGCTGTTTATCGTTTCCCTGAATTTCCCAAAGCCCACGTCATGCGGGGTCTTGTGCTCGAAGAATTGGGGCAATATGAAGATGCCCTCAAAGAGTTTGAACTTGCGCTGGAACTCGAGAGGATGATTCCGTTCCCGCTGGCGGCACTTGGACATCTTTATGGGAAAATGGGGAAACGCAGACTGGCGCAGTCGGTACTTCGTGATTTTTCCAAGCTTCATAAGGAGGGCCGAGCTGCTTACGTGTCAGGCTATTGCCAAGCGCTCATTTATGCAGGTTTGGGCGAGAATGAACTCTGTCTCTCTGCGCTGGAGAAATCGTACGATCAAAGATGCGACTGGCTGATTCATTTGGCTGTTGAGCCACGGTGGTCCGGAGTCAGAGACGATCCCCGATTCCACAAACTGATGAAAAAGGTGGGACTCCAGCAAGCCAGATCAGCTAAGGCGGCAACGAATTAGCCCGGCTGGCGCCTTCGTGTCCTGAGCCATCATTATTAATTTTCGGCAAAGTGTAATTCGAAATCAGAACCTCCTTATACGTCTTGCCCGCCTTTCGCTGTGAGCTGTAGGCGAATTTCAGGCCAGAGACTTCAAAGTCAGCAAATATTCGGCGCACTTCGGGCTTGTCATTGAGCGACAGCAGGAATCTGCCTTTGAGGTTTTTGAGCAGTGCCGCAAGCTCGACATAATCATCCTCCTTAAAATTGAATTTGTAATACGGCAGGCCGAAATATGGAGGATCAAGATAATAGAAAGTGTCGGGGCGATCATATTTCCTCAAGATTTCCTGATATGGCAGGCATTCGAGCTGGACCTTCAAAAGCCGCTCGTGGGCCAGGTGCAGGACCATCGGAATTCTGTGTGGGTTGTAATTGGAACCATCCTGAACTGAGATCGAGAAATTCTTTCGGTTGATCAAGCCGCCGTAGCAGTTTTTCTGGAGATAAAAGAAGCGAGCGGCGCGCTGGATGTCCGAAAGCGTTCTGGGGTCCTGCATCTGGAACAGTTCAAACCATTTTCGGCTGACCGTGCAAAACTCGAGGTAACGGACAAGTTCTTGGTGGTGCAGCTGGCAAACTCGCAGAAAATTAAAGACTTCCTCATCAAGGTCATTTAATACCTCGACCTTTGACGGCTCCTTGTGAAAGAAGACCTGAGCGCCCCCGCAAAAAGGCTCGATATAACAGTTGTGCTCTGGGATTAGTGAAATTATTTTCCCGGCAATACGATTTTTGCCGCCGAGATATGAAAGTGGACCAACCATAATAGAAATGGCTTTTAATAGTTAGAAAGCAGACGCTCGGTCTGGTAATAAAGACCGAGGATTGCAGCATCAAGGAGTTCTTTTTGGGCAGGAGGGCTGTTGAGCTGAGGAAATATTATGACACCGCGCCGTCTGAGTTCTGACCTCAACCTGAGCGGTGGTTCCCCGTAAGCGTTGAACAGTTCTGCTTCGTCCGCCTTAAATACAGGTATGCCGTGGGTTCGCATCAAAGTCTCCGCCAGACGAGACAAGACAGCCGTGCGAGTCTGTAAATCTTGTGGCAACTCCTCCAGAACCGCTGATTCGACCTCAAAGGCGTCGATGATCCAGTTCAAGAAAGCAGTAATAGCATTGCTGGCACCGTGGGTGTTTGCTTGAAACGAGCGGGTCTGCCAGAATTCAAGCTTTGTGCCTGAGAAAACTGCGGCGGCAATCGCTCTGCGCCCGATCGAGAAGCTGGCAAATTTTCCTTGATTCATATTGGTGGCTGGTTAATTTCCTGAAAAAACACGAAGAAAGCTTCGACCGGCGTTTCCGACTGTCGGGCCCTTCGGTAAGCCTTAAGCAACAGTTCTTCCGGATAATGTTCCGACAGCACCACAAAGCGCGTCAGATCCTCAAGGCCGTTGAGCAACTTCGCGATCCGCAGAGCTAAAAAATGTGGCCGGTTTGCCGGAACGAATGGGCCCTTTTGGCGGGCCGTCTGTTCCAGAATATTTGATGTCATATTTTTATATTTATCTGATGTTTTTGATCTGAGCTTTAAGAACCTCAAGCTTGATTTCCCGATGCATGGAGGGAAAGAGTTCCTCAACGCTCGACCGGTAGACGACTGCGAGCTTAATTGCGATTGGCAATGGCGGCGGTCTTCCGCCGCGCTCGTATTTCGAAAGCGTGGCCGTACATTTGTGGCCGAGCAGGTTCGCAATGTATTTCTGTGAAAATCTTAGCTTTTTGCGTGCAATCCGCAGTTGGTTTGCATCTTTGTTTTTGTTTGAATTCATTCTTCCCCCTTGTAAAATAATTTTGCCAGAGGAAAGACAACTGTAAAAGCCGGCAAAATTTGCCAGATTGTTCACATTTTGAGGATATTGGAGATATCTTGTGAATTGCGCTGAGAACATGCCTTTGGCAAAATTTGCCTTCTGCCACATCATCCGAATATCTGCTATATCAAAGTTTGTATGACCCACAACATCAACGACCAAAACGTCGACCGTCTTGAGCGGCTCCGGCGTCGCTACCCCGGAAAGACGGACCAGGAGCTTTTGGAAATAAGGAGATTCCTTGCTCGTCATCTCGAAATCGCACTCGGCATTTACATTGAGATGACCGAAAGGTCTTCACGGGAAACACCAGAGCAAATATAAAAAGGCCGCTTCACAACGGTGGCCTTTGACATTCGGCGATTTATTTTTTACGCTTTGTTTAAAGGTCGATTCCCCTATCATTAATTTTAAATTTCAACACATATGAAAGAATTCTTTTCTTACGTGCGGGTGTCTACAGCCCGCCAAGAAGAAGAAGGTGTATCCCTCCAACAGCAAAAAGAAGCCAACGAACGCTGCGCCGAGCGCCAACATGTCAAAATCGTAGAGCTGTTTGAAGAGCAGGAAACAGCGGCAAAGCGCGGTCGTCCAATCTTCGCAAGAATGTTAAAGATGCTGCAGGCTGGAAAGGCTTCAGGCGTAATCATCCATAAAATTGATCGTTCGGCAAGAAATCTCCGTGATTGGGCAGACCTCGGTGAACTCATTGACAGCGGCGTTGAAGTATATTTTGCCAACGAGTCGCTTGATCTCCGGTCCCGTGGTGGACGGCTCGCGGCTGACATCCAGGCTGTTGTCGCAGCTGACTTCATTAGAAATTTACGCGAAGAAACGAAAAAGGGATTTTACGGACGACTGAAACAGGGCCTGCTTCCGATGCCTGCTCCGCTCGGATATTCGAATGTGGGCAAAGGAAAACTGAAAATCATAAATCCTCGCAAAGGCCCACTCATTCGCAAGGCCTTTGAGCTGTATGCCACTGGCGAGTTTTCTCTCGATCAATTAGTTAAGGAGATGTATGACCGAGGACTCAGAAGCGAGCACGGCAAAACAGTTGGCAGGAATAGTATGTCACTTCTGCTCAATCGCCGCTTTTACGTTGGCGAAATTGAAATCAAAAAATCCGGAGAACGGTTTCTGGGCGGCCATGAAGCCTTGATCGATATGCCTCTCTTTGAGCGGGTTCAGGAAATTCTTGCAGGCAGGTATTCACGGCGGCTAACGATTCATAATTTCACTTTCCGCAGGCTTCTTTCTTGCGCTTCCTGTAATTATTCCCTGATTGGTGAAACTCACAAAGGCCACATCTACTACCGCTGTCACAGCAACGGCTGCCCAAGAGCACAGGCCAAAGAGCCAGATATTGACAGGGTGCTTGAAAAGCTGTTCTTGCCGCTTCAGTTTCCAGAGGAAGAAAAGCAGGACTGGCGGGAGCAGGTCAAGGAAATGGGCCACGACTTTGACGGCTCAAAAGGCCATCTTGAAGACGTGCTTAAAGCGGACATTGAAAGAATTTCGCAACAATCAGAGCGATTGCTTGAAGCCTATCTTGACGGTGCTCTTGAAAGGAGAACCTTCGAGCAAAAGAAAACAGCGCTGACGATCAATCGCCGTGAGATCGAAAAACAACTAAATAACAGCAAAGACGAATTCATGGGCCACAGAATCAGGTCAGTCGAAGATTTCCTTGAACTCGCCGGAAACGCTTATTTGCTTTACAAAAACGCATCAAAAGAGAAAAAACGTGAATTGATGGAAAATCTTACCTCGAACCATACGGTAAGGCTGAAAAACATTGAAATTACGCTGAGTTCGGCTGCATTAGCGGTCGCCAATCGGCCGAAATATGCAGATGGGGTGCCAACAAGGGAGATTGCTCGGAAGAAACGAGGGTTCCTGTTGAAACTTCTTGAACTGTTGAGTTTGCCCCAGGCAACATCCAAGCGTTTTCCAAGACTGAAGCATCTGAGATATGTCTGAGAAAAACAGAGCGCCAACGCGCTCTGTTTTCATTGCACCAGTAAAATGGATCCATGAGTTCATCGTCTTATGCGCCGAACGAATGGAATGAGTTCCTTTCTGTGGTCAAGAATTACTTAAGCAGTTTTGCAGCGGAGCATTGGCCGATTGAGGCCGACGGATCCGGACCAGAAGGGCGTCTTTCCTTGAATCGTCTATTCAAGAGCTTTCCGGTTCCAGCGGATATCGTTTTGCTGAGCACCAATGGGATTGAATTTGGGGGAAGCACTGAACGTTATGCAACTGCATTTAGATACGATTTTTCCCGGCCCAATACAATAGACATTCGGACGCATGGAATCGTCCCTCTGAATGATTTAGGCTCCCATCCCGAGTTGATCGAAGGCATTCTGGGATTTGAGCCCGACATACAGGATGGGTTACTGACGCCCGCCTCGATTTTCGCTGGAAACTTTCCTTACTGCATTCACGTTGTGCCTTATGATGCCCGAACGCGAGTTGAGGAGTACGGAGACAATCTTGCGGAGTGGCTATCTCATCATCCTTCTGAGCTGCTTGAGGCTTTCTCTGCAAAGACTGATTTTAAATTCAAGTATGGTTTGAGCAGCGATCCACTGTTAACTGACGAGCAGCTTCTTCAAATGGATGAAACATGCGGATGTTTTGTAAAAATGTCGGACGGAAAACCCTTGACTATTTCTGAGCGTCACAAGTCGATTGCCCACATTCAATTGATTCCACAAGTGCCAGATTCACTCAAGAACACTTTTCGTCAGGCTAAGCGATTATATATTTACGGGTATCTTGAGTATGATTTTTTCACTGTTTCTCTCCATTATGCACATCTGGCACTCGATGCCGCGCTGCATGTACGTTGGAGTGCTACATTGCCGCCTTCAGTAACAATTAGCTATTACGACAAAAAGACCAAAACGACGTATCAACATATATTGGCAAATCCAAGCCATGTAAAGATTCGCGAATACTGCCAGCGGGCCAAATGGAGGATTGGGGCGGTCCACGTTGATGGCAAACTGTTTCCGAACACCGTGAGGAATGTCGTTCGTGAATTAGCAGAAAAGAATTTTCTCACAATTTGGCAGCGAAAGACGATTGAGGAATTTGACATTAAGATTCGTAACAGCCTGACTCATCTGGAATCTGCGCCGATACATTTCCCGTCGGGACATGAACTTGAATTAGCTGCGGATACAATTAACAGCCTCTTCGATTCGATGCCTCTGCCGGTAAAAATATGTGCTCCATGATTGTCACTCAATGTCTCTGATTCAGCGTTAAAGAGAATTCTTGCCCGCCTTCTTGGCTTTCGCCCAACGAGCTTTGGCAGATGCAGAGATCTTTTTCCGGGCGGTGACCGACATGGTGCGCTTTGGCCTCTTTCCTGCACTGGTGACTATTGATGATTTCGGCGGTCTTCCACGTCGGCCGTGTCTGGGAAAACCCTCAAGGGCGGAAATAGCACGCGAAAGATTATCGCGCTCTGCTCTGAGAGCGCTCAGAATTATGATTGTGTCCATTGGAAGATTCTATATCATCCGGAAAAGCAGAAAGCCATAACGACAAAAAGGCTCCGGCTCAAAGCCGGAGCCTTTTGAAAAATGTTTCAGGATCATTTCCTGCGTTTCTTGCGGGTCTTTGTCGGCAGAGTTTGTCCTGTTTCCCATGCTTCGACAGCCTGCCCAAGCCGCCGGGTTTCTTTGGACTCCTGCTCATGTAAGTTGCCTGTCAGTTCTTTGTTGATTTCCGCCTGAATTTCTCCGAGCCGGTTGCGCCAGGTTTCTAGTGAATCCAGCTTCAAGAGTTCCAGATTGAGCATCGCTTCAAGGTTTCCGCTGAGATATGCAAAGGCTCTGTTGATGTGATGCAAATGGCGATATGTTCTGTATTTTCTGCTAAATTTGGATTCAGCCATTGTTGCCTCTCCTGTAGGCGACTTCGGTTAGGGATGTGCTCGGTGTTGAAAGCGCCGGGTGCGTCCCGTTGTTGTTTTTATGAATTGAATTCCTTTCGATTCAAACATTGACCGCAAAACTTTTGCTCTTACGGTCCCGCTTTGTAAATATCTGCGTGTAGCGGTGAAAACAGACTTCCGACAATCAGAATGCTGCCATCAGTAAGTGCGACCGACTGGCCGAAAGCATGGTCAGCCGCAGCGTTGTCTGTAAATACCAGAGATTGCGTTGCAGGGTTGAAGACTTCGGCTGAGAAAAGGGTTTCACCAAAAAACGTGCCCCCGGCAAGCAGTATCCGCCCATCTGAAAGGACTGTTGTTATTCCCTCATTGCGGCCAACATGAAGTGAGACTTGGCTGAAAGAGCCTGATGCAGGATCAAAGATTTCGAGAACACCCGCTGAAGAGATGTCGTCGCCGGGAGAAATAAGGATCTTGCCGGAGGTAAGCAGGACCGCGCTGTGGAATCTCCTGCTTAGAGACATGTTCCCGGTCGGAGCCGTAGAGTTGGCAGCCGGGTCATAAAGTTCGGCAGTGGCAAGGTTTGCGGAAATCACCGGATTGAAGCCGCCGGTAATCAGCAATTTGCCATTTGAAAGAAGCGTTGTTGTGTGGGCAAAGCGGGGTATGGTGAGGTCTGCTGCCGCTTTGAACGTGTTTGCCACAGGATCATAAATCTCACATGTTCCCCGGCCCTGATGCAGACGGTCGCCGCCGGCAATGAAAACGGTGGCGTCGGAAAGCAGGGTTGCGGTGTGGTTAAGCCTCTGGCCGTTCATGCTGGCAACTGGCGTAAAAAGGCCTGTGACCGGATCGAAGCGCTCACATGAGGAAAGGGCGTTTCCAGAACTATCGACCCCGCCGCAAATTAGAACCTTGCCGCTTCCAAGCAGGGTGGCGGTATGCTGCTGCCGTCTGCAAGTTTTGTCGCTGAGAAGTCAATTTGGTGATTGACCGTTGGATTGCCGGTGGTCCTTTTGAAAACCTCGGCATTGGTTGCCACTGTGATCGTGGCTTGGGCCTGCTGGCTCGGGTCGTCACTGGATTGGGCAACCACGTGGTATGTGCCGGGGACGCTCGGCGCAATATATCCCATCTTGCGGACATTTAAGGAACTGTCAAAAACGTCATTTACAAAGAGCTGCCCGCCCGCGCTTCCTTCCTGAATGCTCCAAGTGATGGTCCCTGTTGCCCCGCCTGAGACCTGAGCCCAGATGTCATTGGTCGAACTCGGAGCCCAGAGGGCAGTGGTCTGAAAGACCTTCAATGTGAGACTGACCGCTAATGAGGCATTACCGCTGGTTCCCCCGCCCGGGCCTGAATTGACAACGGCAACTGAGTGATTTCCGGCCAGCACTGCGGGGCTTGCCGGAACCGTGGCCTGGAGTTTGCCTGAGGAAATAAATGAAGTCTGGAGATTCTGGCCGTCCAGAGTGATTTGCGAGGTCGGCACAAAGTTGCTTCCGGTTGCAGTCACTGTTGCTGCCGTTCCGGAAGGAATCGCAGTCGGAGAAATTTGGGTGACCGTGGGCTTTGGGTTATTGACGGTAAACGCGATCGAGCTGGCGGAAACCCCGCCACCGGGTGGTGGATTACTCACCGTAATGTTGTCGATTGCACCGGAAGCAAGGTTTCCTTGTGGTATTACGGCGGTGAGCTGCGTGCCTGAGACAAATGCGGTCTTCAAGGATTGCCCATTGAGATTTGCAACTGATGTAGCGATGAAATTGCTGCCGGTAATTGTCACTGTTGTATCCGCGGCGCCAGCAGAAACAGAGCTTGGACTGATGCTCGACACTGACGGGGTTGGATTGGGGCTTGCTTGAGCGGCCGGAGCGCTTCCGCCGCCCCCGCCGCTGCAGGCAATTAAGAACAAAGATACAGAACTCAGAAAACACCATAAAAGCCGTGATTTTCCTGCCATTACTCAGACCTCGTTTTTAATTAGTCTCCCTATAAATAGCCTTCTTATAGGCGGTGGACTGGGGTCAGAGCATACAACGACAATTTCACGAATGCAAGAAATTCTAAAAAAATTAGGGCAAAGAATCGCGGAATTACGTAAGAAAAAAGGGTTTTCCCAAGAGGAATTTGCCCATGAGTGCGGATTTCACAGGAGTTACATGGGCGCTGTAGAGCGCGGTGAGAAAAACCTGACGCTCGTCACAGTGAACCGTGTTGCGAAAGCCCTGAAGATTTCCTTTGCGGAGCTTTTTAGAGGGATATGAAGGACGAAACTTTTTAAACCTGATCATATTTCCTTATCTGCGGTTCTGGAGGTCGGCTCGGTTGATTTAACACCGACTCCCGTCGTTTAATATTCCTCCCGCCTTGAAACCCAAAAACCCTGCAAACAACCATAATCCCAATATATTGTGGTCTGCCTAGTTGACACACACAATATACAGGTTTATGTTTACGTCTATCCGATTTATCGACACATCAGGGGGGACTATTCCAGCCCTTCGTATTTTGGCGAAGTTTGGATCAATTACGAAGTGATCCGCCAAAGAACGCTTCGCGGGATCGATTAAAGGTGAGTGAGCAAAACGCATGTGGAAAATTGAGAAAGTGCAGATTAGCGGTGGATTTTTGCCTGGCTTAGAGCTAAGCCTCTCCCCCGGACTCACTTGCATTATCGGCCCCAGAGGCAGCGGAAAATCCACTTTTGCCGAAATGCTGAGATTTGCAATCTGTGGTTCGACGGGGGCCACAAAACAACGAACAGATTTGCTCCAAGCAAATATTGGTGCCACCGGCCTCATTACTTTGTCAGTCGCTGCTGAAGCAGGTTCAAAATATACCGTCCGGCGCGGGCTAAAACAATCGCCCGTATTGATTACTGCTGATGGTCGCACAATCACGAGCGTTGACTTGGATCGTGGCAGCTTTTTGCCACTTGATGCTTATAGTAGTTTTGAAGTCGAGGCAATAGCAGATGAAGCATTAGGGGCTAAGAGGCGTGCTCTTCTGGACGAATTGGTCGAAGATCAACTCAAAAATGCTCATTTGTCAATTTCGGACAGAAAACGACAACTGGACGCTAACGCGGATCACATTAGGTCATTGCGGCGGAAACTCCTTGATGTAGCAGAACATATTGAGGAAATTGGCGATGTGCGAGCACGTTTAAATGCCATGGAGCCGCAAACTATTGAAGATGACACCTCATCTGCTGAGTACACGAAGGCAGTTAAGCAGCAGCAGTATAATCAACGAGAACAAAAGCAGATTGATGTCATATCCACCGCTTTCACAAATTCAAAAAAAGAAGTCGCCCTTCTCAGCACGCGAATTGAGGCCATTCCTGTAAGTAGCCTCCACGAATCAGCCTCATCGAATGCCGTTATGTTGGAGACCGCCGAAAAACGGCTAGCTGCCATCAAACATGCGCTCAAAGAGCACATTTCTAAGATGGCTGCGGATTTAGAAGCTGCTGAAAAAGTTACTGCCGACATCAAGCGCGCTATGACATCGGCACACACGGATCAGGGTCGTTTGTTCTCTGACTTGCAAGAGGAACACCGAGCGGTCAATGAAACCATCCGCGAAAAGACTGAATTAGAAGGACAGCTTAATGAACTCGAGGAGTTGGAGACAGACAAAGTAAATGCCAACGCCGAACTCGACCAAGCATTGAAGCAACGAGCAAAGCTGAAAGCCGAATATTTATTAGAGCGTGAACAAATATCCAACGTCCGTGAGGATGTTGCAACTCGGCTCCAGGCTGACGCAGGAGGTACCGTCAGAATTCGAGTCATGCGCAATGGCGACGATCTTGCCTATCGTCAACATTTGACTGATGCATTGAAGGGCGCTCGCGTGCGCAATCATGAAGAAATTATCGACAGCCTATTGCGCCTTCGTCCAGAGCAGTTAGCCCAATTTATTCACGTTGGAGACGCCGCCGCCTTCGATGAGCTAGTGGTGCTCGGTTCTGAGCGTTCTCGCAAGGTGCTTGAAGCATTCAAAGAAAACATCGATCCTCTCCAGCTTGAAATTATTGATGTTCAGGACCGCATAAAAATAGAACTGAATGTTTCTTCCGGTGCTGATCCGATTTACAAGGACGCCGCCGATCTTTCACGCGGACAAAAATGCACCGCACTCCTTCCTCTTCTATTGGCCAGACGCGATGCGCCTTTAATTATCGACCAGCCTGAAGATAATCTGGACAATCACTTTATTTATGAAACCGTGGTTAACTCTATCAAGCGCATGAAACAACGTCGACAGATGATTTTTATTACACATAATGCAAACATCCCTGTTTTAGCGGGAGCTGATCAGGTGATCGTTATGAATTCCGATGGCAAGGTGGGTTTCGTCGAGAAAAACGGAACAGTAGACGAGTGCCGCAATGAGATCATCGATTTGCTTGAAGGCGGACAAGAAGCGTTTGATCTTCGCAGCCAACGCTATGCAATCAAATAATTTATATGATCAACTTCGGCGTTTGGTCATCGAAGACCCGAACAGCGCTCGCACCGAATTCCTCCGACAATTTGATGCCAGTTCGGCGGATATCGACGATTTTCTGGTCCGTCTGCAGGCTCCTAGGGAAGGTCGACTTCGCCAACTTGTTGCCAACGCGGTACGCAACCATAACGAAAAAAACCGAATTCTCGAACACCTGTTCAGTTGGGAAGCAACCGAAACTGACGAGTTTACTCGCAGAGCAATTGACGCCGCGCTCCTCGATGTTGATAAGGCTTCATTCCGTTCTCCTATATCATCCTCGACAAATCAGGTTCTTGATATGTACCGATATGTAGGAGAACGCCTTCGACACAGAATGCGAAATGTCATGTTATCCAGCCAAACACAGATTGTTCGGCTACGCAAACTGATGGAAGCACAATCTGATTCGGATGTGGTTACGACTTTAGGAAAATTGAACGATTCGATTGTTGCCTTGGGGCGCGTGCTGGAAGCTAGCGATGTTGACCCTGATTATTTTGACGATCATATGCTTGTATTGGCTGACTGGCTTCGCAATATGAATATGAGTTTTTCAAGCAAATATACACCAGTGTTTTTACATATTGAAGGCACCGCAGTTGACTCCAAAGTGCTTGCAAACGACTATTTGCTGGAGAATTTATTCTGGAATATCTGGCTTAATGCTCATCAAGTAATTAATTCTCAAACTGAAATTACCGTTATTTTTTCGCTCATAAGCGAGAAGGTAGAGCTGCTGGTGCTCGATAATGGGGCGGGTTTCCCCGCCAAGTTTCGAACCATCGCATTTTCGCAATCATTTTCGACAAATTCAATTAGCCGTGGCCGCGGTCTCATGGAAATGCAAGATGCAGTGAAGAAACTTCGTGGAGAGATCGGTCTAAGGACCGTGGAAGACGGAAGCATTCGACTATATATGCGGTTTCCGAGGCAACGATGAGTTACCCACTGACAATACAAGCGTTGATCGTTGAAGATCAAGATGAACCGAAAGAGATGTATGAACAGATATTCGAGTCACTCGCATCAGAGTTTTCTTGCTTCCCCTTTCGTTTTTTGCCCCCACTATTTGTATTTTCATATGAGAGCGCGCAAAAATTCTTGGCTGGAAGCAAAATGTTTCACCTTGTTATTCTTGATCTTCGGCTGCCAGAAAATGACAAAGGTGCGCAATCCGAGCAAATTGAGTTTGGGCAGGCACTTCTCATCAAATGTTTAGAACGAGAGCGGTTCCCGATTCCCTCTCTGCTCGTTATTAGCGGGCACATTGATAAAATCGAGCAGGATAATTTGCACAACAGCGTCAGAAATGGGTTTTATCATGGTCGGGTCTTTGTAAAGCAGAATTACGAACTCATTCAACTTGAGATTAAGAAAGCATGCGAAGCCGCATTGCGCTATTGCGCGGTTGGAGTTCACTTGCGTGACACCCTCGGAAAACTCTTTCCGACCCTCTCGTGCAGGGAGGACGATTTATTGAGGAGATCGGTACTGCAACAGCCTGGGGCAATTGGGGTGGATCTGAGTTGGTGGAATGCAGAGCTGGAATCGAGGGGCTATCGTAGTAGTGAAATATGGAAGAAAGTATTGATCGGTCGCTATTTATTTGCAGATGGAATCGGTCCTTCGAGGCCCAGATTTTTTAAATTCATGCCGAGATCTGGAGCTGAAAATGTAATCCTTGGAGCACATCGTCTCGAGCAGAAGCTCCATCATATAAAGGTATTAAGCGAGGTTCTTGGAGCCGACAGAGCCCTAATTGTTACAGAAAAGGTAGGTGCGAGCGATGAGCGGCCAATCTCTTTGGAGGACTTCTTAGTGCGTCCGGATTGTTCACCTTCTGGAGTAACGTGCGTTGCTGACCAGATAATTAATCAGTTGGATGTGCTAGGCGACCTTCAACCGGCGAGCAAAGCGATAAAGGGGTTATTTTGGTGCCATCACGACAAAGCTGCCCTGAAAGAGCAATGGAATAGATTTGCTGGATATAAAGGGGCAAGCGCCCTAGAGATGAAACCGGGTTGTGTCGAAGATGTATTAGAAATCATGAGCTCGAAAGAGATCGTACGCTTTAACCAACGCTCTTGTAGTCATGGAGATCTTAATATTAGTAATATTGCGTTGGATATTAATGATTCGAATATACCCAATGCTTATATTTTTGACGCTGGCAATAATACTCGCGACGTCGCAGGCAAGGATATAGCAGTTCTTGAAGTGTCCGCGCTCTTGCATCAGGGGCATTTCGATGAATGCGAATTCGCCCAACTCTGCAAAGTTTTATATGCCACTGAATTCATTCCGGACGAGGACGGCCTAGAGGAGCTGAGCTGGAGTTCTCGGAATACTTTGCAGCTCTTGCGTCGATTGAGAATTGGCTTGAAGGACACGGTTAAACCAAGCATATATTCCCTGATGGTCCTTGATTATGCGGCGATTCAGTTGGAAGGCCTTCATTACACATCCGGAAATAAGGTTCAAAATCCGTATTGTGCGGCCATACTTTTTGCGGCGTCAGCTGCTTGGTGTGTGAAACAGAAGATTGGATTTGCAGCCGTGACTTGAGTCGAGCACTTTTATATTTATCAATGTGATGAGCCTGAACAAAAATTCCAGAATCGTGCTGATGAAAAGCGAGGATGACGGTTTTTGAATCGCTTGCTGAAAAAGCTACGGGAAACACACTGTCGCATTTTTACCTGTGGCGGGATTTTTTTAATTCAAAAATACTGGTAAGTTATTGAAAATAAATGGTCGGGGAGAGAGGATTTGAACCTCCGACCCCCTGGTCCCGAACCAGGTGCTCTACCAGGCTGAGCCACTCCCCGACTGCGAACGCTGGACTTACAGTATAGCAGACGGCCACTCGGTGGGGCCGCTCACATCACGCACGTTGGTAATCGAATCGCCCGCCACTGTGAGCTTCGTCATGGAAATCAGCCATCAATCGGCCTAAAATCGGCTTATCGGCGCGTTCATGACGGATTCGTCAGCGCGAAGATAACAGGCGGCTGCTGCAAGGATGTAACGATTCTTCAGAGCATCCGTCTTCAGGAGTAGGGAGAACATCCATGGAATCCGAATCCAAACCGGCACCACAGAATAATCGACCAGACCTGTCCGAACCGGCGCGGCATGTTGCCGGCGCTCATCAACTGTTGACGGCCCTGAGCGAAAAGTTCGGTCATCTGGAAAGACATCCTGAATTGCAGGAGGCCATTCAAAAGCTGGAACTGGCCTTAAATGCATTGAACGTAAGCACGGCGGGGCTGCTGTAAAGCGTTTTATTATAGCCGCGAATTAACGCGAATGAACGCGAATGGGAAGCAGAGGGTTTTGGGGGCTGCGTCCGCGTTTTCGCCATGTGCAGGCCGAGGACGCATCCGGCGACAATCACGGTCAGCACAACCGTCGTAATCGCTATAAAACGATAATCACGCTTCGAAATAAAGACGAAGAGCATCAGCACGACGCGCAGGACGGGCAGGAGAATAAACAATCCGATGCCCATCGTGACGATGCGAATCGGCCCATCGAGGTCAGTGCGACCTTCGATCAGCGCCAGTGCAAGTCCGAGGGCGGTCACCGCCGCAGCCAGCCAGGTGCCGTAGCGCAGCAGACCAGCCAGCAGAAATTCCAGGCGAGGCATCTCAGAGGCGTCGGTGGCGGGGCCTGCGGTTTCGATGTTCTTCATTCCGAGCCCCTGAAAATGTTGATGCCCAATCCGCTGAGGACCATCTGCGCCGCCAGCACCACCAGCACGATCACAAACAGCAGGCGAATTTTGTCGTTCGACGACGCCATCAGGATTTTCGCGCCGAGAATTGAACCCACCACCGCGCCCAGCGCTACCGGCCCGGCCACCGCAGACACGATGTCGCCCCGCATGAAATAGGCCCCGGCGCTGGCCGCCGCTGTGACTCCGATCATGAAATTCGATGTGGCGGAAGAGACCTTGATGGGCAGGCGCAGGGCGGTATCCATGGCGGGAATCTTGAGGACGCCGCTGCCGATACCCAGCAGGGCCGAGATCAGGCCCGCGCCGTACATGAGGGACATCCCCATCGGCAGGCGTTGCACCTGATAAGCGACGTCTCGTTCAGACTGGCGATCGGGATAACTGGAATGCAGCCCGAGCGTGGTTGTCCATCGGCCGTTAAGGTCGGCGTCGTTTGCGGCTTCCGGCTCGCCGCGTCGGGCCAGCATCTGTTTGGCCGATACCAGCAGGACGACCGCGAAAAGAAAATACAGATACGACACCGGAACGATTCCGATCAGAAATACCCCGGTCAGCGCGCCCAGGGTGGTGGCGGTTTCGAGCACAATGGCCAGCCGGATATTGGTCAGCCGGCTTTCAAGAAAGGGAGCGGC
>WNFI01045061.1_pt1 | contig 32453 bp, 25 predicted proteins | sample 5400471 | NCBI WGS metagenome assembly WNFI01 (sample SAMN13153348, study PRJNA577476) | soil metagenome | isolation source: 100 cm saprolite on Douglas fir-dominated hillslope | place: USA:California | collected 2013-09-17 | reverse complement strand
TCGCCGGCGTGAGCGCGAGCTTCAACGTGACGACCTCGGCGGCGCTACTCACCATCAGCGGACCCAACACGGGCGGAAGCGGGACCATCACCGCGCTCGCCGCTCCCGGCGCGGGGCAACCCTCCTCGTGCGGGTTCGCCAGCGCCTCGCAGTTCATCGCGCTCGTCGGAGCGCCGCGCTCGCCGCCGGCGGGCACCGCTCCCTTGGGCGTCGCCTTCCCGTACGGCCTCTTCGACTTCTCCCTGGTCGGCTGCGCGCCCGGCGGCAGCGTCACGCTCACGATAACTTACCCGCAGGCGGTGCCGCCCGGAGCGCAGTACTGGAAGTACGGGCCGACCTCGGCCAATCCCTCGCCTCACTGGTACGTCATCCCCGCGAGCTTCAGCGGCAGCACGGCAAGCTTCACCATCGTCGACGGCGGGCTGGGCGACGACGACCTCACGGCCAACGGCACGCTCGTCGACCAGGGAGGGCCCGGGGTGCCCGCACTTGGCGGCGTTGCGGCGGTGCCGGCGTTGTCGGAATGGGGCCTGCTGCTGTTGACGGCACTCATGGGATTGCTCGGGTTTCTCGCAGTCCGGCGGCGCGCGCTGCTCGATCGGCCTTCCTGAGCTGTCGGAAGAGGGCTACGCGCGCCGTTCACGGGCGGCGAAGTCGAGCATCGCGCACGCTCTATACTGGAAGCCCCCTCACGGCCAACCCGCAGTGAATCCGCAACCGGTGTCGTTGACCCTGCCGCAGGCGATGGAGCGGGCCGTTTCCGCGTACCGATCGGGCCAGTTCGCCGAGGCCGCGAAGCTCTGCCAGCTGGTGCTGCGCGCCGATCCGCGCCACCTCGACGCGATCAACATGGCGGGCGCGCTCGCCCTGCAGCGCGGCGACTTGGCCATGGCGCTCGAGCATTTCTCGCGCGCCGTCGAGGTCGCCCCCGATTTCGCCGAAGGCTTCAACAACCGCGGCGTGGCGCTGCAGCAGATGCGCCGCTGGGACGAGGCGCTGGCGAGCTTCGAGCGCGCCGCGGCGCTGCAGCCGGCCTTCGTCGACGCGCTCTACAACCGCGGCGTGGTGCTGAGCGAGATGAAGCGCTGGGACGAGGCGCTGCAAGCCTACGCGCGTGCGCTCGAGCTCGATCCGCGCAACGCGCGCGTGCACAACAACCGCGGCAACGTGCTGCAAAAGATGCGGCGCTGGAACGAGGCGCTCGCGAGCTACCAGCGCGCCCTCGATCTGCGCCCCGACTACTCGGAGGCCCTCAACAATCGCGGCGCCGTGCTGCGCGAGCTGAGGCGCTGGGACGAGGCGCTGCGCGATTACCGGCGCGCGCTCGCGCTGCGGCCCGATTACGCGGAGGCCTTCAGCAACCTGGGCCTCGCGCTGAAGGAGATGAATCTACCTGCCGAAGCGCTGGGCAACATCGACCGCGCGCTCGAGCTGCGGCCCGGGTTTCCCGAGGCCGCCAACAATCGGGGCTTCGTGCTGCACGACCTCGGCCGCTGGGACGAGGCGCTGGCAAGCTACCAGAGCGCCATCGACGCGCGAGCCGACTACGCGGAGCCGCGCTGGAACATGTCGCTCCTGCATCTATTGCGCGGCGAGTACACGCGCGGCTGGGATCTTTTCGAGTGGCGCTGGAAGACCGAGGACATCGCGCCGCAGTTCCGCGCCTTCGAGGAGCCGCTCTGGCTCGGCAAGGAGGACATCGCCGGGAAGACGGTGCTCATCCATTCCGAGCAAGGCCTGGGCGACACGATCCAGTACGCGCGCTATGTTCACGAGGTGATCGAGCGTGGCGCGCACGTCGTGTTCGAAACGCCCGCGGCATTGCAGTCGCTCATGACGTCGAGCTTTCCCTTGGGCCGCGTCGTCGCGAGGAACGCGCCGGGCGTCGAGTTCGAGCTGCAGGTCCCGCTCGCGAGCCTGCCGCTGGCATTCGGCACCACGGTGGACACCATCCCCGCGCGCGTGCCTTATCTCGCGGTGGAAGACGCGCGCCAGCGTGAATGGAACGAGCGCCTCGGGCCGCGCACGAAAGCTCGCGTCGGCATCGCCTGGGCCGGCAACCCCGCGCAGAGGAACGACCATAACCGCAGCATGGCGTTTCGCCACTTCGCCCCTCTCCTCGGCATGGATTTCGAGTTCCACTGCCTGCAGAAGGACCTGCGCGCCGGCGATGGCGAGGCCCTCGCGCATCTCAAGCACGTGCGCCGCTGGGATTCCGAGTTACGCGATTTCGCCGACACGGCGGCGCTCGCCAACGCGCTCGACCTGGTGATCTCCGTGGACACGTCGATCGCGCACCTCGCCGGCGCGCTCGGGCGCCCCACGTGGATCCTCCTCACCCGCATGGCGGACTACCGCTATTTCCTCGATCGCGAGGACAGCCCCTGGTATCCGACGGCGCGCCTTTTCCGGCAGGCGCGCGTGGGCGACTGGGACGCGGTGATCGAGCGCGTTCGCGCCGCGCTGGCCGAAAAACCGAAATGACGCCTTGCTGATCCAGGCGGACACCCGGTCGCGCGCCTTCCGCTGGAGGTTCGCGGCGATCCTCGCGGCGCTCGCCGCCCTCGGACCCTTCTCGATCGACGCCTACCTGCCGGCGTTCGCCGGGATCCAGGCCTCGCTCGGCGCCACGCCGCTCGAGATCCAGCAGACGCTCTCGGCGTATCTCTTCGCCTTCGGGCTGATGTTCCTTTTCCATGGCGCGCTCTCCGACAGCTTCGGGCGCCGCTCGGTGATCCTCGCCGCGCTCGTGGTGTACACGCTCGCCTCCGCGGCCGCGGCGCTCTCGCCGAACGTGCACATGCTCATCGTGTGGCGCGTTGTGCAGGGCCTGTCGGTAGGCGCCGGCATGGTGGTCGGCCGCGCGATGATCCGCGACCTGTTCGAAGCCGAGGACGCGCAGCGCCTCATGTCGCTGGTCACGCTCTTCTTCGGCCTGGCGCCCGCAGTGGCGCCGGTGATCGGCGGCCTTCTCTTCGCCGGCCTCGGCTGGCGCGCGATCTTCTGGTTTCTCACCGCGGTGGGGCTGGTGCTCGTCGTGGTCGGCTGGAAGCGGCTTCCCGAGACGCTCCCCGAATCGAGCCGCCAGCCGTTCCACCTGGTCGCGCTGATGAAAGGCTACGAGGAGGTCGGAATCCACGCGCGCTTCCTGCTGCTGTCGCTTTGCGTGGGCTTCAACTTCAACGCGTTCTTCCTCTATATCGTCTCCGCGCCGGTGTTCCTCGGCGAGCACTTGCGCCTCGGTCCCCAGCAATACGCGTGGCTTTTCCTGCCGTGCATCCTCGGCATCATGTTCGGCTCGCAGCTTTCGGGGCGCGCGGCGGGCCGCCACCTGCCGGCGCAGACGGTGAAGCGCGCCTATGGATTCATGGTCGCCGCGGCGCTCGGCAACCTCGTGTACGCGTTCACGATGCCGCCCTCCATCCCGTGGGCGATAGTGCCGATCGCGATCTTCGGCATCGGCTTCGCGATGGCAATGCCGTCGGTGTCGCTCATCACCCTCGACCTCTTCCCCACGCGCCGCGGCATGGCGGCCTCGCTGCAGGGCTTCGTCTCCGGCATGGTGAACGTGGTGACCGCGGGCGTGATCTCGCCGGCGGTGTCGCACGACACGCGCTGGCTCGCGGTGGGCATGGTGGCGCTGATGGCCGCGGGGCTCTCGAGTTGGCTTCTCTTCCTGCGCGCCTCGCGGCGCCGATCTCCGCCTGCCACCGAGCCCGCGCCGTCGCTCTAGCGCAGCACTCGCGTCAGTATTGCTCCCACGGCAGGCCGTCGACGCGCCAGCCGTTGCGGGAGTTGCGGTGGTGGGTCTCGTCGAGCTCACCCTCGAAACCGTACAACACGTTCACCACTTTCTTGAAGCCGTTGCGCTCGAGCGCTTCGCCCGCCTCGATGGTGCGGTTGCCGCTGCGGCAGATGAGCACGATCGGGCGCTTGTCGAAATTGGCGCCGGCGATCTTCTTCACCTGGCCCACGAAGTGCGGGTTCAGCTCCCATTCGGCGCCGTCGTACCAGGGCACCATCATCGCGCCGATGGGGTGGCCGACGAACATGTATTCCATCTCGCTGCGGCAGTCGATGAACACCGCGTCGGGATTTTCCTTGAGGAACTTGTGCGCTTCCTGGGGCTGCAGGTGGTCCACGGGGCCCTCCATAAGACGTCGATTATAGAGCGTAGAATTCATGCCCATGAACGCACCCGACACCCCCTTCCCGTTCGACGCCGCGATCAACGCCGGCGCGGACCGCCTCGAGGCGAAAGTCATCGCCTGGCGGCGCGATCTGCACCAGAACCCCGAGCTCGGCAACCGCGAGGTGCGCACCGCGCGCATCGTGGCCGAGCACCTGCGCGCGCTCGGCTTCGACTCGGTGCAGGAAAAAGTGGCTCATACCGGCGTGGTCGGCGTGCTGAAGGGCGGCAAGCCGGGCCCGGTCGTCGCGTTGCGCGCCGACATGGATGCGCTGCCCGTGGCCGAGGAGGTCGACCTTCCCTTCAGGAGCACGGCGCGCACCGAGTGGAACGGCCAGCAATGCGGCGTCATGCACGCCTGCGGCCACGATGCCCACACCTCGATCCTCATGGGCGTGGCGGATATTCTTGCCGGGATTCGCGAGCGCATTCCCGGCACGGTGAAGTTCATCTTCCAGCCCGCCGAGGAGACGCCTCCCATCGGCGAGAACGGCGGCGCGAAGATGATGGTCGAGCAGGGCTGCATGAAGGCCCCCGATGTCGACGCGATCTTCGGCCTGCACGTGACCTCGGTATTTCCCACCGGCATGATCGGCTATCGCTCGGGCCCGCTGATGGCCTCGGCGGACGACTTCCGCGTGTTCGTGCGCGGCACGCAAACGCACGCGGCGATGCCGTGGCGCGGCGTCGATCCGATCGTGGTCACTTCGCAAATCGTCCTCGGGCTGCAGACCATCGTGTCGCGCCAGATGAACATCACGCACGAGCCCTCGGTGGTGACGGTGGGAGTCTTCCACGGGGGCGTGCGCCACAACATCATCCCCGACGAGGTGAAGCTCGAGGGCACCATCCGCACCTTCGACGAGGCGCAGAGGGACGAGATCCACAGGCACGTGACGCGCATCTCGGAGATGATCGCGCTGGCGGGCGGCGCCACCGCGAAGGTGCACATCCACCGCTGGTACGACGTCACCGTGAACCACCCGGGGCTCACCGAATGGTCGATCCCGACCTTGGGGCGCATGGCGGGCGAGGCCGACGTCAAGGTGATCGACAAGGTCTGCGGCGCCGAGGACTTCTCCTTCTACCAGAAGGAAGTGCCGGGCTTCTTCTACTTCGTCGGCTGCACGCCGCGCGAGCGCGACGCCGAAACCGCGGCCCCCAACCACAGCCCGCGCTTCTACGTGGACGAGGATTGCCTGAAGATCGGCATGAAGACGCTTTCCGCGCTGGCGCTCGACTGGCTCAACGCCAACCGCAGCTAGCGTCTTGAATCCGGCGGGCGTTGCCGAGCTTCTGGCGACGGGCAGGGCCCGCGATGCGCTGGTGCACGCCCGTGAAGGCGCTCGCGCCAACCCGGACGATGCCGAGTGGCTCCACCTCCTCGGAGCGTCGCTGCATGCCAATGACGAATCCGAGCAAGCCGTGGCACGGCTGCAAGATGCGATCCGCCTCGCCCCAAACGATCCCCTGCCGCGCAACACGCTCGGCGCCGTGCTGGTCGAGATGGGAAGCCCCGAGGACGGCGAAGTCGAGTTGCGCGAAGCGCTGCGCCTCGCACCCGATTATCCGGAAGCGCTCTTCAACCTGGCGCTGGCGCTCAAGCAACGCGGCGAGCTCGACGCTTCGAGGGACACGCTGCGGCAACTGGTGCGACTCGCGCCCGATCTCGCGCAGGCGCGCTTCGAGCTCGCCAACGTGCTCGCCGCGAGCGGCGATGCGGCCGCGGCGCTGCCGATCTACGCGTCGCTGCTCGACCGCTTTCCCGCAAACCCGCGCCTGGTGGCGAGCCTGGCGGGCGCGCATCAGCGCCTCGGCGATCATGAGGTCGCGAGCGCTCTGTGCGACCAGGCGCTCGCGGCGGCCTCGATCGAGGCGCGCGAGATCGCGACGATCGCTTACACCCTCGCATCCCTCGGGCGCGTCGAGCATGCGAGGGCCGCGGCCGCGCGCGCCATCGCGATGGCGCCCCAGTCCGTGGAGGTGCGCTCGCTCGCGGGCGACGCGCTCGCCCATGCCGGCTATCCGCTCGAGGCGCAGGAGCAGTTCGCGATGGTGGCGGTGCGCCGCCCGCGCCTCGCCTCGGTGCTGCAGAAGCTCGGCAGCGCGAGCATCGCCGCGGGAAACTGGGCGCGCGCCGCGCAGGTCTTCGAGGACCAGAGGAAGCTCGCCCCCGGCGATCGCACGGCGCTGCAGCTCCTCGGCGTGGCGCTCACGGAGCTGGGGGAGCGCGAACAGGCGATCCGCGTGTTCGAGGAAGCTCTCGACGCGGGACACCGCGACGCGGAGATGCTCTCGGCGCTCGTGCAGGTGAAGGGACTTGCATGCGATTGGCGTGGGCTCGACGCGCTCGAGGCCGAGCTGCGGGAGCGCGCGCGCGCGGCAAGCCCGTATCCCGCCCAACCCCAGGTCGGGCTCTATCTCGCCGGCGTGGGCGCCGCGGAGCAACGACTGTGGAGCGAGAACTGGGCGCGTGTGGCATTCCCGCCCGTGGTGCCCGTGCCGATGCGCGAAGCCCGCGCGGGCAATCGGATGCGGCTGGGGTACCTTTCCTCCGATTTCCACGACCACGCGACGGCATTGCTGATGGCGGGGATGCTGGAGCGCCACGACCGCAGCCGCTTCGAGGTGTTCGCCTACTCGACCGGACCCGACGATAGCTCGGGCGTGCGCAACCGGATCGTCGGCGCGGTCGATGGTTTCGTCGACCTGCGCGGCCTGCCCCCACGACTTGCCGCCGAGCGTATCGCCGCCGATCGCCTCGACGTGCTCGTCGACCTCGGCGGTTACGTGAAGAATTCGCGCATGGATCTTCTTGCGTATCGCCCCGCGCGGCGCCAGGGACATTTCCTCGGCTATCCCGGAACCACCGGCGCGCCGTTCGTGGATTTCTTCGTCGCCGACGCGCTCACCGTGCCGCCGGAAGGCGAATCGGGCTTCAGCGAGCGCGTGCTGCGCATGCCCGCGTGCTACCAGCCCAACGATCCGCGGCGCATCGAGCCCGCGCGGCGGCCGCGATCCGATTTCGACATGCCGGACGACGCGCTGGTCCTGTGTTCGTTCAACCAGGGCGTGAAGCTGCGCGAGCCCGCGTTCGATCGCTGGTGCCGCCTTCTCGAAGCGCTTCGCGGCGCGCGTCTCTGGATCGCCGACAACGGCGAGGCGGCCAACGCGCGCCTGCGCAAAGCCGCGCAGGCGCGCAATGTCGACCCGGCGCGCATCGCCTTCGCGCCTTACGTCCCGCAGGAGGACCACATGGCGAGGCTTCGCAACGCGGATATCGCCGTCGATACCTTCCCGTGCAGCTCCCACACCACGGCGAGCGACGCCGTGTGGGCAGGCGTGCCGCTCGTGACGGCTTACGGGGAGACGTTCGCTTCGCGAGTCGCGGCCAGCGTGCTCACGGCGGCGGGCTGCGCCGACTGGGCATTCCCCGATGTCGATCGCGCGTTCGAGGCGACGCTCGCGCTGGCGCGCCAGCCGGAAATGAGGCGCACCGCCCGCGCCCGCCTCGGCGCGGCCCGCGGCTCCCCGCTTTTCGATGCCGCGTCGTTCGCGCGCGCCTTCGAGGGCCTCGTCGCCGCCGATTTCGAGGAGAACGGCCGATGAGCTCGCCGTCGCTCGGGATCTACATCGTCGCCTCCCTCGCGCTCATCGCCACACCCGGCCAGGACATGATCTACGTCATCACGCGCTCGCTCGCGCAGGGACGCTTCGCGGGCCTTTGTTCCGCCGTGGGCGTATGCCTCGGCATCCTGGTGCACACCGCGCTCGCCGCGTTGGGCGTGGGCGCGATCCTGCAGGCGAGCGAGTCGCTCTTCGTGCTCCTCAAGCTCGCCGGCGCCGCCTACCTCGTCTACCTCGGGCTGCGCATGATCCTCGCGCGCCACGCCGCGCGCATCGACGGCGCGGCTGGCACGCGCCTCGCGCCGCTCTCGCTCGTCTGGCAGGGCGTGCTCTCCAACGTGACCAATCCCAAGATCGTGCTTTTCTTCTTCGCCTTCCTGCCGCAGTTCGTCGATCGCGCGAGCGCGCATCCGACGCGCGACCTCGTTTTCCTGGGCGTTCTCTATGCCGCGCTCGCGCTGCCGGTCAAGGCCGGAGTCGGCCTCGCGGCGGGCAGCTTGTCCGAGCGCATCCTGCTCCATCCCTCGGCGATGACATGGATGAACCGCTTGAGCGGCGGTGTGCTCATCGCTCTCGGGCTTCGCCTGGCGGCGACCGAGCGCTAGTTTGCGAGGCCCAGCCGCCAAGCGTAGAATAGGGGTGGTAGTAAGCGCCGATTTGATTCGTCAGCTTGCGGGCGCTCAACAAATGCAGCTAAAGCGATCGGCCGAAAACCCGTTCGCTGAATAGCCGACGGGTTTTTTATTTTCAATTGGATCCCCGCCTGCGCGGGGATGACGAATGGACCAGCCGATCTCCACACGCCCCGCCCGCCTTGCCGCGCTCGAGGAAGCCCTCCAGCAGAGGATCCTCGTGCTGGACGGCGCCATGGGCACGATGGTGCAGCGCTACAGCCTCACGGAAGCGCAGTTCCGCGGCGAGCGCTTCAAGGATTTCACGAAGGACCTGCGCGGCAACAACGACCTGCTGTCGATCACGCGCCCGCAGGTGATCCGCGAGATCCACGCGCAGTACCTCGAGGCCGGCGCCGACATCCTCGAGACCAACACCTTCAACTCGACCTCGATCTCGCAGGCCGACTACCGCCTCGAGCACATCGTCGCCGAGTTGAACCTCGCCGGAGCGCGCCTCGCGCGCGAGGTGGCCGACGGCTTCACCGCGCGCACGCCCGGCAAGCCGCGCTTCGTGGCGGGCGTGCTGGGCCCCATGAACCGCACGCTGTCGCTGTCGCCGGACGTGAACGACCCGGGCTTCCGCGCGGTCACCTTCGACCAGGTGAAGGATGCGTACAAGGTCGCGGTGAAGGCGCTGGTCGAGGGCGGCGTCGATCTCATCATGGTGGAGACCATCTTCGACACGCTGAACGCCAAGGCGGCGCTGTTCGCGATCGACGAGCACTTCGAGGAGATCGGCGTGCGCCTGCCGATCATGATCTCGGGGACCATCACCGACGCTTCGGGCCGCACGCTCTCGGGCCAGACCGCGGAAGCTTTCTGGAACTCGGTGCGGCACGCCAGGCCGCTTTCCGTGGGCTTCAACTGCGCGCTCGGCGCCAAGCAGCTGCGCCCGCACGTGGAAGAGCTCGCGCGCATCGCCGACGTCTACGTCTCCGCGCATCCCAATGCGGGCCTGCCGAACGCGATGGCCGAATACGACGAGCAGGCTGCGGAGACCGCCGGCTACATCCGCGAGTGGGCCGAGAGCGGCTGGCTCAACATCACCGGCGGCTGCTGCGGCACCACGCCCGACCACATCAGGGCGATCGTGGAGACCGTGTCGTCGTTCAAGCCGCGCGTCGTCCCCACCATCGACAAGAAGCTGCGCCTCGCCGGCCTCGAGCCCCTCAACGTCGGCGACGATTCCCTCTTCGTGAACGTGGGCGAGCGCACCAACGTGACCGGCTCCAAGGCGTTCTCGCGCTTGATCCTCGCCGGGGACTACCCCGAGGCGCTGTCGGTCGCGCGCCAGCAGGTGGAAAGCGGCGCGCAGGTGATCGACGTCAACATGGACGAGGCGATGCTCGACTCGCAGGCGGCGATGACGCGCTTCCTGCAGCTGGTCGCGGCCGAGCCCGACATCTCGCGCGTGCCCGTCATGATCGACAGCTCCAAGTGGAGCGTGATCGAGGCGGGATTGAAGTGCGTGCAGGGCAAGTCGATCGTGAACTCCATCTCGCTCAAGGCGGGCGAGGAGGAATTCATCCACCAGGCGAAGCTCGCGCGCCGCTACGGCGCCGCGGTGGTGGGGATGGCCTTCGACGAGAAGGGCCAGGCCGACACGCTGAAGAGGAAGACCGAGATCAGCGCGCGCTGTTACAAGATCCTGGTGGACCGTGTCGGTTTCCCCGCCGAGGACATCATCTTCGACGCCAACATCTTCGCGGTCGCCACCGGGATCGAGGAGCACAACACCTACGGGCGCGATTACATCGAGGCGGTCGCGTGGATCCATCGCCACTTGCCGCACGCGAAGACTTCCGGCGGCGTGTCGAACTTCTCCTTCTCGTTCCGCGGCAACGACCCGGTGCGCGAAGCCATGCATACCGCGTTCCTCTACCACGCCACCAAGGCGGGCCTCACGATGGGCATCGTGAACGCGGGCCAGCTCGGCGTGTACGCCGACATCCCGAAGGACATGCTGAGGACCTCGCGTGGCGCGAGGGGACGGTGCAGGAACGCATCATCCACGCGCTGGTGCGCGGCGTGACCTCGCACATCGTCGAGGACACCGAGGAGGCGCGCACGCGATACGAGCGCCCCCTGCAGGTGATCGAGGGGCCGCTCATGGACGGCATGAACGTGGTGGGCGATCTCTTCGGCTCGGGGAAGATGTTCCTTCCGCAAGTGGTCAAGTCCGCGCGCGTGATGAAACAAGCGGTCGCGCACCTGATCCCCTACATCGAGGAAGAGAAGAGGCGCCTGGGCACCGCGCCCAAGCCCAAGGGCAAGGTCGTCATGGCGACGGTGAAGGGCGACGTGCACGACATCGGCAAGAACATCGTGGGCGTGGTCCTGCAGTGCAACAACTACGACGTGGTGGACCTCGGCGTGATGGTCGCGTGCGAGACGATCCTCGAGACCGCGAGGAAGGAGAACGCCGACATGATCGGCCTCTCCGGGCTCATCACGCCCTCGCTGGAAGAGATGGCGCACGTGGCGAAGGAGATGGAGCGCCTGGGCTTCAAGCTGCCGCTCCTGATCGGCGGCGCCACGACGTCGCGCACGCACACCGCGGTGAAGATCGAGCCCCACTATTCGGGGCCCGTGGTGTGGGTTCCGGACGCGTCGCGCGCGGTGGGCGTGGCCTCCGCGCTGGCGAGCGCCGAGCAGCGCGACAAGTACATGGAGCAAGTCCGCGACGACTACGTGAAAGTGCGCGCGCAGCACGCGGCCAAGACCGGGCAAAAGAGCGTCACGCTCGAAGCCGCGCGCGCCAACGCGACGAAGATCGACTGGGGCGGCTACGCGCCGCCCCGGCCCAGGCAGTTCGGCGTCATGTCGCTCAAGAACTATCCGCTCGAAAAGCTCGCGCCGTACATCGACTGGGCGCCCTTCTTCCAGACGTGGGACCTGGCGGGCAAGTATCCGGAGATCCTCGACGATCCCGTGGTGGGCGAGGCGGCGCGCAACGTGATGAAGGAAGGCCGCGAGATGCTCGAGCGCATCGTGAACGGTCGCTGGATCGCGGCGAGCGGCGTGGTCGGACTGTGGCCGGCGAGCTCCGTCGGCGACGACATCGAGATCTACGCCGACGAAAAGCGCGAGCGCGTGCTGATGACGTGGCACAACCTGCGCCAGCAGAACCAGAAGCCGCCGGGCAATCCCAACCAGGGCCTCGCGGATTTCATCGCGCCCAAGGATTCGGGCGTCGCCGACTACATCGGCGCCTTCGCGGTGACCGGCGGCATCGGCATAGACGCGAAGGTGAAGGAGTTCGAGGCCAGGAACGACGACTACGGCGCGATCATGGTGAAGGCGATCGCGGACCGCTTCGCCGAGGCGTTCGCGGAACACCTGCATCACCGCGTGCGCACCGAGTTCTGGGGCTACGCGCGCGACGAGAAACTTTCCAACGACGAGCTCATCGCCGAGAAGTACGCGGGCATCCGCCCCGCGCCGGGCTATCCGGCGTGCCCCGACCATACCGAGAAGGCGGACCTCTTCCAGCTCCTCGCCGCGGACAGGAACGCCGGCATGGTGCTCACGGAATCCTTCGCGATGCTGCCCACGGCCTCGGTAAGCGGCTTCTACTTCTCGCATCCGCAGGCGCGCTACTTCGCGGTGGGCAAGGTCGAGCGCGACCAGGTCTCCGACTACGCGCACCGCAAGGGGATGGACCTGGCGCAGGCCGAGCGCTGGCTCGCGCCGAACCTCAACTACTGACCTCTCATTGCGGCTTCAGCCATTGGGGGCGGGAACTCAGCGCCGCGCGTTGAAAGCTGTGGTCCTTGTGGAAGAGCGCGACTTCGAAGTACTCCTTTTCGGTGTCACGGGTGCATAGAAAGAAGTCCGCCGGCGGGATCTCTCTCGAGAACTTGGCGTTTTCACGCGCACTGCAGGAAAAGCCCCTTTCCTCGACGAGCGCTCGGGCGTCCTGCACCGCGGATCCACGTGGCACGGCCCGCAGCAGGCGCTCAAGAAATTTTCCGGGATCCCGGTCGAGGGGTTCGTTCCGGAGGTCGGGCGCCGCGGAGACATCTCCAATTGCCTGAAATCCGCTTCTCATGAAATGAGCCGTGACCTCCGGGGTGGAGAGAAAGGCAATCAGCTCCTTTGCCGCATCCTGGTGTTCGCCGCTCGAAAGCACTCCGACGGCAAGGGTTGTGTAGTTCTGTATGGACTCGGGAAGAGGGGCGATCAGGTCGACCGTGGGCTGTGCAGTGATTTCGCTGATTTGATTGAATCCGATCTCGACGTCGCCCCGCGCGACAGCCTCGAAGCGATCGGACCGCTGTTTGAACACGGTCGTTTTCGCATTCATTTGATTGGCGATGCCCAACCGCTCGAACAGGTCGAGCAGATAGATGCCGACTGGCGCTCCCGCCGCGGGATCGTTGTATCCAACCGATTTCGCCGCCAGCATTGCGCGCTTGAAGGACTCCACCGAGGCGATGTCGGGCTTCGGCGCACCCTTGCGCACGAAAGCGCCGACGCCGATCTTGCCGAGGTCCAGCCGCGTTCCTGCGAGGACTTTGCCTTCCTTTTCCAGGGCTCCCATTTGGGGCCCTGAAACCACGACCGCGTCGGCTCGCTCACCCCGCAAGGCGCGCTGCGCCATGCCGCCAACGGTTCCATAGTCGAAAACGACGCGATGACCGGTCCTGGTCTCGAAGCCCGGAATGATCTCGTTCATCGCAGGTTGTATCGCCGACCCCGCAAGAACCTTGATCTCCGCGCCACTTGCGGCAAGCTGCAGACTCAAGGCAAAACCGGTTGTCGCCAGCGCGACGCGAATGCTCAACACGTTTCGCACCTCGTGATAGCTGACACGCTAACGAGACATGGATCGATTGAACACCATGGCGGGCCGCCGGTCTCAGGCGACCTCGGGCTGCGGCGGCGCGAGGCGCTTGTCGTTGCCGGTCACGGTCCTTGAAACGGGAAGCGTGGCCGTGGAGGAACCCGCCTGGGGCAGGCGGAAACGCTGCACCAGTCCCGCGAGGCGTTGCACCTCTTCGCGCAGGTGCCCGGCGCGATCGGTCCACGATCCCACCATGCGCGTGTTGTTCTGCGTGAGCTGGTCGAGCTCGTCGATGGTGCGCGAGAGCTGGTCGAGCTCGCGGTTCTGCCGGTTCGCCGCGCCCGACACTTCGTCGATCATGGTGGAGACCTGCTCGATCGACTCGCCCACGTGCTGGATCTTGTGGCTCGCGCCCGCGGCGCTGCGCGCGCCTTTCTCCACGCCCTCGACCGAGGTCGCGATGAGGTGGCGGATCTGGCCCGCGGCCTGCGACGAGCGTTGCGCGAGCGCGCGCACCTCGGCCGCGACCACCGCGAAGCCGCGCCCCTCGTCGCCGGCGCGCGCGGCTTCCACCGCGGCGTTGAGCGCGAGGAGGTTGGTCTGGAACGCGATGGAATCGATGACGGCGACGATCTCGCCGATCTTCGAGGACGCGGCGCTCAGGTCGTCCATGGTCGCCACCACCTCGCCCATCGCGGCGCCGCCTTCGTGCGCGGAGCCGGTCGCCGCACCCGCGAGCTCGGCCACACGGCGCGCCGATGCCGTGGAAGCCGCGACCGTGGACAGCAATTCGGTCATGGAGCGCGCCGTGCCGCGCAGGTTCGAAGCCGCGTGCACGCTGCGCTCGTTCAACGTGCCGGCGTCCTGCGCGATTTCGTCGGCGGCTTCGGCGATGTACTGGGTGACGATATGGATGTCGCCGATCGCGGTGATCCAGGCAAGCCGCGCCTTGTCCATCGCGCCCAGGAGCTGGCCGATCTCGTCGTCGCGGCGCACGCGCGGGGCGACTCCCAGGTCGCCTTCGGCGAGCGCCGTGGCGACCGTCACCGCCTCGCCCACCGAAAGCAGGATGCGGCGCGTGACGATGTGCACCAGGAAAGCGCCGACCCCGATCGCGAGGACGCCCGCGAGCCCGCCTAGCCAGAGCGTGCGCTCCTGTTGCTTCAGCGCGGCGGCCATGAGACGGCCCGACTCGTCGTCGGCGGCGCGCGTGAGGTCGTCGAGATTCTGGTGGATCGAGGCGGTGAGGGGCTGCACCTCGCGCTCGAGGCGTCCCACGGTCACCATCTTGTTCTCGTCGGTGTGCTCCGACTGGATGGTCTCGAGGAGCGTGGCGAGGCTTTGCAGCCGCCCGCTCAAGCCCGCCAGCGCGGCGCGCGCCCCGGGCATGGCGCTTTCGGCACGCGACACGGAATCGAAGCACGCCTTCTTGCCGTCCTGGTACTGGCGGCCCTGCGAGCTGCGGCGCGTCAGGGTCCACGCCACCGCCTTGAAGGTGAGCGCCTCGCAGTTGGTGCGGATCGTGGCGATCGCGTCACGCTGCACCTGCGCCGCGCGCACCTGGTCGAAGGTCGCGCGGCTCTGGCGCTCCTGCACCAGCATCATCGCCATGTTGAGCGCCACCAGCAGCACGAGGCCGATGGGCAGCAGCCGCAACAGGCGTTGCAGGGTCATGGTTCGTTTCTTGACGTTGTTACTTGACGGGGATTTCAGCCACCAGCGCGCCGCCGAACCCGCCCTCGGTCTGCTTGAGGCCGTTCTGCGCGTGGCAGGCGACGCATCCCGCGGCGAGCTTCATCGGGTAGTAGCCCATCACCGTGTTGCCGTTGCGCTTCACCACCGGCTCGAGCGCGCCGGTGGCCATGAGCTGCGTCACGTCCGCGGCGAGCGGCGAGCCCTTCATCACCTTCTGCACCGCCCAGTCGCCGTTGATGAGCTCGCTGTCGCGGTTGGTGGCGTAGGCCTGGACCTTGCCCTGCATCAGCGGGTTGAAGTCCTTGAGCACCTGCGCGCGGAAAAACGCCGGCACGAACGCATCCTGCCCGCCCTTGGTGAGGTTGCTCTGGAAGCGCGTCACCACCGAGGTGAAGGCCTGCAGGTAGGCACGGCGCGCGTCGCCCGCGACACCCGGAGCCTTGGTCTCGAACGGCACGCCGGCCGCCTTCTGGTAGCGCGCCTTGAATTGGGTCACCAGCGCGTCGGGGGTAACCTGGTCCTTGGCCACCTTGCCGCTGTTGATCGCGGGCTGCAGGTCGCCGATCACGCCCGTGCCTTCGGTGACGAGCACCCTCACCTCCTGGGCGGCCTGCTTCGCGGTGTCCTCGGGCAACTGCGCGTGCGCGGAAATGCCGGTTGCGGCGAGCAAGGCGAACGCGACACGGAAATGGCCGGCGGTAACAAATCGAGACATTCTGGTTCTCCCTGGTTGGTTTCTTTGAATTGATCGACGGGGCAGGCTATCACGGTGCCCGGGGGGCCAGTATGAAACCCGTCACAGCGTCAAGGCCCCTGCATTGCAGCCGTAAAATGGGCCATGGCGAAACCGGGAATAAGCCTCGAGGAAACGGATGCCCTCGCATGGCGTCTCGACGAGAACCTGCGCGAGGCGCCGCTGGACGGCGGCGCCTTCGCGCGCGCGGTCGACGCCAGGGTCGATGCGATCCCCAAGGCGCGCTCGCAGCCCGCCCGGCTCCTCGCCATGCTCTCCGCGGCCGCACCGTTGCTGCGCATCAGCGGCAGGCTCGACGAGGCGCGCAAGACCGCGTCGGCGGCGATCGCGCTCGCCGAGCTCCTCGAGGATGCGCGCGCCGTGCATGCGAACCAGGTCGCGCTGGCGCAGGTGATGCAGTGGCAGGGGCGCTTCGAGATCTCGACGCCGCTCTTCGACCAGCTCATCGCGCAGGCGCGCTCGATCCCGCTCTACGCGGAGTTCCTCGACGACACCCTCTTCGAGGCGGGCCGCAACCTCTTTGCGCAGAAGCGCTACGCCGAAGCCGGGCGCTTCTTCCGCGAAGCGCAATCGCTGCGGCGCGCGAGCGGCATGGATCGCCTGCTCGAGCGCAGCGCCGAGGCCATTCGCAGGGCCAAGGCCGCGGCCGAACGCGGGGAGCGCCACTAGCTCGAGCGCTCTTCTAGAGCGGGAGGATGCGCTGCGCGTCCGGACGGCGCGCGAACTCGTGGAACGCCTCCGCCAGGCGAGCGCTTTCCGCGATCGCCCGGCGCCAGAACGCGATGCGGCCATCGTCATCGCCGATGAAGCGCGAGAAGTCCTGGCGGCTGGGAAGCCTTCCGTAGGGAAGCTTCGCGAGGTACTCGCGCGACGGGGCGACCAGCACCATGTTGTCGAGCCACGGACCGCGCGCGCGCCGCCACGGCATGGCCTTGTCGAGCCAGCCGGGCACGATGTGGTCGGTGAAGTGCGGATAGAGCACCAGCCCCTTGGAATGGTGGTACGGCAGGTGCAGGTGATAGTCGATGATGCCGCCGTCCCAATAGATGCCGGCGGGCGCGCTCGGGATGTTCGCCACGCCCTCGAGGATCATCGGGATCGAGGCGGAGGCGAGCAGCACCTCGCCGAAATTCGCGCGGTCGAGCGTGACCGCGTGGGTGCGGAAGGGATCGAAGCGCTGGTCGCGGGTGAAGAACTCGAGCGGGCTCCTCGGATCGTGGAACACCGCTCGGTCGATGAAGCGCGACAGGTGGCGCCGGCCGATCGCGTTGGCCATCGCCGCCATGCCGAAGCCGAAGGGGGTGGCGAAGCGCCCGTCGCGCGTGAGCGGCCAGCGCCCGCGCACCGTGAGCACATGCAATCGGTAGTGCGGGTTGGCGAGGATCTCGTCCTCGCGCCCGGCGAAGAGGGTCTGCAGCATCTCGCGCGCCGATTGCGACACGAACCTCGCGCTGGGCCGGCGCGGGTAGCGCTGCTCGGTATAGGCGCGCGCGAATTCGTCGAGGGCGTTGGCGGGGTCCTTGCGGCTCGCCGCGGCGAAGCGCCACGCGCCGATCGACGAGCCGATGAGGTGGCGCACGCCCGGCGCCGCCGGCAGCCACTCGCCGAAGATCGCGCGGTCGAGGCCCGCGATGCCCAGGCCCTTGGGGCCGCCGGCGGCGCCGGGAATGATCTCGACATCGGCGGCGCCGAAGCCTGACGATTGGATGTGCGCGAGTGCGCGCGGGCCCGCACGAATGGTAAGAACCGAATTTGGCATGATGGCGTCGAAACGTCGCAGCCCCCTACTATCCAGCAAAAAAGCCGACCATGTCCTCACAGCTCTTCGCGCCGCTCACGCTGCGCTCCGTAACCTTCCACAACCGCGTGTTCGTCTCGCCGATGTGCCAGTACTCGAGCCAGGACGGCATGCCCAACGACTGGCATTTCGTGCACCTCGGCAGCCGCGCGGTGGGCGGGGCCTCCCTGGTGAGCGTCGAGGCGAGCGCGGTGACGCCCGAGGGCCGCATCACGCCTTGGGATGCAGGCGTCTGGTCGGCGGCGCACGCAGTGGCGTGGAAGCGCGCGGCGGATTTCATCCGCGCGCACGGCGCGGTGCCGGCGATCCAGCTCGCCCACGCCGGGCGCAAGGCCTCCTGCAGCAAGCCGTGGCTGGGCGGCAAGCCGCTCTCGCCCGCCGAAGGTGCGTGGCAGACGCTGGGGCCCAGCGCGATCGCCTTCGGGAGCTATCCCGCGCCGCGCGCGATGACGGTGAACGAGATCAAGCGCACGGTCGAGGATTTCCGCCAGGCGGCGATGCATTCGCTCGCGGCCGGCTTCGACGTGGTCGAGATCCACGGCGCGCACGGCTATCTCATTCACTCGTTCGTATCCGCGCTCTCCAACCGGCGCGCGGACGAGTACGGCGGGTCCTTCGACAACCGCGCGCGCTTCGCGCTCGAAGTCGCACGCGCCGTGCGCGACGCGTGGCCGCAGGACAAGCCCGTCTTCTATCGCATCTCGGCATCCGACTGGTACGAGGGCGGCTGGGACATCGAGCAGACGGTGATGCTTTGCAGGCGGCTGAAGGACATCGGCATCGACCTCGTCGACTGCTCGAGCGGCGGCAACATCGCCGAGCAGAAGATCAAGCTCGGCCCCGGCTACCAGGTGCCGTTCGCCGAAGCGGTGCGCACCGGCGCGGGCATCGCCACCGCCGCGGTGGGCCTCATCTCGGACGCCGTCCAGGCCGAGCAGATCGTCTCCCTCGGCCAGGCCGACGCGGTCTGCCTCGCGCGCGCGCTCCTGCGCGACCCGTACTGGCCGCGCCACGCCGCAAAAACCCTCGGCGTCGACCTGCCCTGGCCCGACCAATACAAGCGCTGCGACGTCGGCCCCCTGGGCCGCTGAAAACCGGGGTCAGACCCTGCTCTGACCCTGGTCTGACCCCGGTCTGTCCCCGGTCTTGGGTAACGCTGCATAATTCGCGAAAGGCTCGCGAGGAGGGCTGGAAAATGATCGACCTGTACTACTGGACCACGCCCAACGGGCACAAGATCACGATGTTCCTCGAGGAGGCGGGGCTCGAGTACACGATCAAGCCGGTGAACATCGGCAAGGGCGAGCAGTTCGATCCCGCGTTCCTGAAAATCTCGCCCAACAACCGCATCCCCGCGATCGTCGATCACGCGCCCGCCGATGGCGGCAAGCCCGTGAGTGTCTTCGAGTCCGGCGCGATCCTGCTCTACCTCGCCGGCAAGATCGGGCGATTCATTCCGAAGGACCTGCGCGGCCAGGTCGAGACCCTCGAGTGGCTCATGTGGCAGATGGGCGGCCTCGGCCCCATGGCGGGGCAGAACCACCACTTCGCCGTCTACGCCCCGGAGAAGCTTCCCTATGCGATCGACCGCTACGTGAAGGAAACGTCGCGCCTCTACGGCGTGCTCAACAAGCGCCTCACCGGGCGCGACTTCATCGTGGGCAAGCAATACACCATCGCCGACATGGCCGCGTACCCGTGGGTGATCCCCGAGCGCCAGGGCCAGGACATGAGCGACTTCCCGAACCTCAAGCGCTGGCAGGCGGCCATCCGCGCGCGCCCGGCCACCACGCGCGCCTACGCGCGCGCGAAGGAAGTGAATCCGTCTCCCGCCGCGATCCGAACCGAGGAGGAGCGCAAGATCCTCTTCGGCCAGGACAAGTCCGTCGTCAAATAGAAAAACGAAACCCGGGGTCAGAGCGGGGTCAGACCCCGGTTCAAGGGGAGAGAAATGAGCCGACTGAAGGATCCGGCGGCGGTCCGCAAGATCGCCAAGAAATCGCTGTTCGAGGGGCTCGATCGCATGTGCGAGGGCGCGATCATCGTCGATCGCGACGCGCGCATCATCTGGATCAGCGACAAGTACGCGGCGCGGCTGAACCTCGACTCCCCGGCGGTGGCCATCGGCGAGGTGGTCGAGGACGTGATCCCCAACAGCCTCATGCGCGAGGTGGTGCGCACCGGCGAGCCGATCATGCTCGACATCATGCAGTTCGGCGACGCGTCGTTCGTGGTGATGCGCGTGCCGATCAAGGACGAGCGCGAGCGGGTGATCGGGGCCGCGGGCTTCATGCTCTTCGACCGCCTCCAATACCTGCAGCCGCTCGTCTCGAAGTTCCAGCGCCTCGAAACCGAGCTCGCCGACACCCAGAAGTCGCTCGCCGAAGAGCGACGCGTGCGCTACACCTTCTCCAGCTTCATCGGCAGCTCGCCCGCGGCGATGGAGGCCAAGCGCCAGGCGCGCCGCGGCGCGCAGGCCGACACCACCGTGCTCCTCCTCGGCGAGACCGGCACCGGCAAGGAAGTGCTCGCGCAGGCGATCCACTCCGCGAGCCCGCGCGCGCACGGCCCCTTCATCGGCGTCAACGTCGCGGCGATCCCGGACGCCGTGCTCGAGCAGGAATTCTTCGGCACGCCGATCCGCGAAGGCAGGCTCATGCTCGCCGACGGCGGCACGCTTTTCCTCGACGAGGTGGGCGACATGCCGATGGCGATGCAGGCGAAGCTCCTGCGCGTGCTGCAGGAAAAGGAGGTCGAGGCGCCCGGCTCCAACCGCGTGAGCGCGGTGGACGTGCGCGTGATCGCCGCGACGAGCGTGGACCTGCGCCGCATGGTGTCGATGGGGCGCTTCCGCTCGGACCTCTACTACCGGCTCTCCGTGCTTCCCATCGAGCTGCCGCCGCTGCGCGATCGGGTCGGCGATCTCGAGCTCCTCTGCGACCACATCCTCGAGGAGATCGCGCACCGCGCCGGGCGCCCGCAGCGCGAGATCACGCCCACCGCGCTCGCCGTGCTGTCGGCCTACGGCTGGCCGGGCAACATCCGCGAGCTGCGCAACGTGCTCGAGCAGGTGACGCTCACCTCCGACAGCCCGCGGCTTTCCGCCGAGGAGTTCACGCTGGTCCTGCCGCGCCTGCCGAGCGCCTCACGCCAGGGCGGGCGCCCGACGCTGAAGCTCGCCGACATCGTCGCCGATGCCGAGCGCGGCGCCATTCGATCGGCGCTGGCCGCGGCCGCGGGCAAGAAGATCCTCGCCGCGGAGCTCCTCGGCATCTCGCGCGCGACGCTCTACCAGAAGCTCTCGGTCCTCGCCAACGCGCCCGAACGGCGTCATTGAGCGGTTTCGCACCAGTGTCCGGAAATCCGGACGACTTTCCGGATTTTGCAACGGCGGCGCGGTTTCCAGAGTGAGGCGGCCCCTTCGCCGCCAGGAATCATCGTCCATGTCTCTTGACACTGGGCGTGGGAAGCGCGAGCCTCTGCAACTCGATAACAAGACCGACCCCCCGGAGAGGAAACCCCATGTCGCTACTCGAGCGCGCAGCGCTTCTCGCGTTGCCTTTGGCCATCGCGGCCTGCCATCACCACAACGACAATTTCGGCGACGAGAACGTGAAGCCCGACTACATCAAGGGCACCGTCGTCTCGACCACTTACGACGGCACCAGCAACGACCTGCTCACCGCGGGCCTCGGCAAGACCGGCCTGGGCAGCGCGACGCCGCCCGTAGTCGCGGTGGCCACGGCACCCACCGTGACCGAGCTGCGCACCCTCGCCGTCTACAACAACTACCGCGCGCTCCTCGACATGACCGCCAACGGCGGCTATGGCGTGCTCTACGGTCCCAACATCGACATCAACGGCGGCAACACGCTGGGCGAAGGCAGGATCGCGGGCGAAGAGCACCTGACCTACGCCGACGACGGCACCGGCGCGCAGAACGTGACGCTGATGGTGCAGATCCCCGGCTCGTTCAACATCGAGAGCCCGTGCATCATCACCGCCACCTCGAGCGGCTCACGCGGGGTCTACGGCGCCATCGGCACCGCGGGCGAGTGGGGCCTGAAGCACGGCTGCGCGGTCGCCTACACGGACAAGGGCACCGGCAACGGCGGCCACGACCTCGTCGCCAACACGGTGACGAACCTGCAGGGCACGCGCGTTTCGGCGGCGAGCGCCGGCACCCAATCGGAATTCACCGCGAACCTGTCGGCGACCGACCTCGCCGCGTTCAACGCCGCGTTCCCGAACCGCTGGGCCTACAAGCACGCGCATTCGCAGCAGAACCCCGAGAAGGACTGGGGCCGCGACACGCTGCGCGCGATCGAATTCGCGTTCTACATGCTCAACCAGAAGTACGGCGAGATGCACAACGACAAGGTCTACAAGAGCGCCAAGCTCGCGCTCGACAAGACCATCGTGATCGCCTCCAGCGTCTCCAACGGCGGCGGCGCGGCGCTCGCGGCGGCCGAGCAGGACAGCGCGGGCCTCATCGACGGCGTGGCGGTCGGCGAGCCGGAAGCGCAGGTGAACTTGCCGGCGACGATCGTCATCAAGCGCGGCAGCACCACGATCACCGGCGGGGGCAAGTCGCTGCTGGAGTACTTCACCATCGCCAACCTGTACGAGCCGTGCGCCGCCCTCGCCACGGCCGCGGCCGGCTCACCGCTCCTCGTGGGCGTGTCCGCCGCCTTCGCGACCAACCGCTGCAACGCGCTTGCCGCCAAGGGGCTCATCTCGGGTTCGACGCCGACCGCGCTCGGGGACGCCGCGCTCGCCAAGCTCCTCGCGAGCGGCTGGGAAGCCGAGGCGATCCCGTTCATGCCTACGCACTACCTGTTCGCCGTGCTGCCGGTCGCGATCACCTACGCCAACACCTACGCCAAGGCGAGCGTGAAGGACAATCTCTGCGGCTACAGCGTCGGCGGCGCGGTGGTCTCGGGCAACGTCACAGCGGTCGCCGCGATCCCGGCCGCGCAGGGCTTCGGCACGGGCAACGGCGTGCCCGGCGCGGGACTCACCATCCTCAACAACAACTCCGTCGGCGGGACCCAGGCCGACGCCGCCTCGGTCTCACCGTCGACCGGGCAATTCGACTACAACTACGACGGCGCGCAATGCCTGGCGGATCTGCTCACCGCGCAGAACGCGACCGGCACCACCATTCGCGCGAGCATCGAGGCGGTGAAGCGCACCGGCAACCTGCGCGGCAAGCCGGCGATCATCGTGCAGGGCCGCTCCGACACCCTGTTGCCGGTGAACCACACCGGGCGCCCGTACTACGCGCTCAACAAGAGCGTCGACACCTCGAGCAAGCTTTCGTATTACGAGGTCACCAACGCGCAGCACTTCGACTCGTTCGTCGGCACCGCGGCCTTCGCGGGTTACGACACGCGCCTCGTCCCCTTGCACCGCTACCTGGTGCAGGCGCTCGACATCATGTACGCGAACCTGAAGAACGGCACGCCGATCCCGCCCTCGCAGGTGGTGCGCACCACGCCGCGCGGAGGCACACCGGGCGCGGCACCCGCCATCACCAGCGCCAACGTGCCGCCGATCGCGACCACGCCGGCCGCGGGCGATACGATCACGTTCAGCGCCAACACGTTGACGGTCCCCAACTAGTCGCGTGCGCAAACAAGACAGGGGCGCCCAGGCGCCCCTCTCGCTTTTCCCACCTCGTGACTCGTGCTACTTGTTCGCCGCCGCCTGGTCGGCGTTGATCTTCTTCATCACCTCGTTGTACTCGGCGATGGCGGCGTTGGCGTTTTCCTCGTTGGCCTTCATCACGACCTTGCGCTCGTCGAGGTACTTGTTCATGCAGGTCTGGTACGCCTTCACCTCGCGCTCGAAGAGCGAGCGGCGGGTGTCGGACTGCAGCGCGAGGCGGCCGGGATACTCGGGCTTGGGCTCGCACTTGTGCTTGGGAACGTCGGGCGCCTGCGCGAACGGGGTGGTCGCGAAGAGCGCCAGGGATGCTGCAAGGAGGATCCGCTTCATGGGGGGATGGCCTATATGGAGGTTGATGGCGGGCGGTAGTTTACTTCAGTCGGCGACGGGCACCGTGTAGTTCAACGCGAGGCGCCCGCCGTCCGGATAGATGGTCTGGCCGGTGACGTACGACGCCTCGTCGCTCGCCAGGAATACCGCGACCTGCGCGACCTCGTCGGGATCCCCCATGCGCCCGAGCGGCGTGCGCGACAGGATCTTCCTCTCGGCCTCGCGGTTGCCGAGCACCGCGGTGCGGGCGAGCTGCGTGAGGATGGTGCCGGGGCCGATGCCGTTCACGCGAATGCCGTGGGTGGCGAGCGAAATCGACATCACCTTGGTGAGCTGGTTGATCGCGCCCTTGGAGACCACGTACGGCACCTGGTTGGGAATGGCGAGAACGGCGTTCACGCTCGACATGTTGACGATGGCGCCCCCGCCGCCCTGCTTCACCATCTGGCGGGCCGCCGCCTGGCCGGCGAGGAAGATGCCCTTCAGGTTCACCGCGATCACGCGATCGAAATCCGCCTCCTCGATGTCGAGGAACTCGGCCGCGTGCACGATGCCGGCATTGGCTACAAGAACGTCGAGGCGCCCGAACGCGTTGACCGCGGCGGCCACCGCGCTTTCGACGTGGGCCTTGCGCGAGACGTCGCAGGCGGCGAAGCTCACCGTGAAGCCTTCGGCGGTGAGGCGCAGCGTTTCGCGCCGGCCCGCCTCCTCGTTCACGTCGGTGAGGAGCACCCGCGCGCCCTCGCGCGCGAAGGCCCGAGCGCACGCCAGGCCGATGCCCTGCGCGGCGCCGGTGACGAGGGCGACCTTGTCCGCGAGCCTCACGCGCCTACTTCGCCTCGGGCTTCACCGCTTCGGCGAGCTCCGCGCAGAATTCGTCGAGACCGCCGGGGCAGCCGGTGCGCACGCGCGAATAGACCATCTTGTGGTCGTCCTTCGCCGCCGGGCTCTTGACATGCGCGTAGATGAAATCCTTGTACTGCGGGTCCTTGCGCATCGCGCCGGCGAGCGAGTCCATGCCCTTCCAGTCCACCAGCATGCGCATCAGCGCGTCGGTGTAGCTCTCGCCGACCTTGTCCGTGTCGCAGTGGCGATAATCCTGCCACGCCTTGTGCAGCTGCGGCCAGTTGAGCACTTTGTCGATCGCCTTCTCGGCCGCGGCGGCGTCGGCCTTGGTGCACGGCTTGTCGGCCGCTTGCGCCGCGGCGAAGGCAAGGCACGCGAGAGCCGCGATCCACAAGCGCGCATTCCTCATGGTCACGCCGCCCTTCCGGAGCGTTTCGCCGCCTGCGAAAGCCGCTCGCGCACGCTGCGCGCGATGCCTTCGGCGTCGAGGCCGCAGTCGGCGAGGAGCTGCTGCGGATCGCCATGCTCGACGAAGTGGTCGGGCAGCCCGAGGTGGAGCAGCGGGACCGCGATGCCGTCGGCGGCAAGCGCCTCGGCCACCGCCGCCCCCGCGCCGCCCGCCACGACGTTCTCCTCGACCGTCACCACCAGGTCATGGGAGGTGGCGAGGCGGAACACGAGGTCGCGATCGACGGGCTTCACGAAGCGCATGTTGGCCACCGTGGCGTTCAATTCGTCGCCCGCCTCGAGCGCCGGCCTCACCATCGAGCCGAAGGCGAGGATCGCCACGCGCTTGCCTTCGCGGCGCACCTCGCCGCGCCCCACGGGCAACGCGGTCATTTCCTGCCGCACCTCGACTCCCGCCCCCGCGCCGCGCGGATAGCGCACCGCCGTGGGTGTGTCGAGCGTGAAGGCCGTGTAAAGCATCTGGCGGCATTCGTTCTCGTCGGAGGCCGCCATCACCGTCATGTTCGGGATGCAGCGCAGGTACGAATGGTCGAACGCGCCGTGGTGCGTGGGCCCGTCGGCGCCCACCAGGCCGCCGCGGTCGAGCGCGAACACCACCGGAAGGTTCTGCAGCGCCACGTCGTGGATCATCTGGTCGTAGGCGCGCTGCAGGAAGGTCGAGTAGATCGCGACCACCGGCTTCATGCCCTCCACCGCGAGCCCGGCGGCGAAGGTGACGGCGTGCTGCTCGGCGATGCCGACGTCGAAATAGCGCTCCGGAAAACGCTGCGAGAATTTGACCAGCCCCGAACCCTCGCGCATCGCCGGCGTGATGCCGATGAGGCGCGGGTCCGCGCGCGCCATGTCGCAGAGCCACTCGCCGAAAACTTGCGTGTACGTAGGCTTGGGCCGCGCATCCACCGGCGGCTTCGTTTTCACGATGCCCACGCCCGGATCGAACTTGCCGGGACCGTGGTAGGTGATCGGATCCTCCTCCGCGTACGCGTAACCCTGGCCTTTGCGCGTTACCACGTGCAGGAACTGCGGGCCTTTCAGGCGCGTCACGTTCTGCAGCGTGTCGATGAGGACGTCGATGTTGTGCCCGTCGATCGGTCCCGTGTAGTTGAAGCCGAACTCCTCGAACATCGTCGAGGGCGTGATCATGCCCTTGGCGTGCTCCTCGAGGCGCTTGGCGAGCTCCTTCATCGGCGGGGAGACCGACAGCATCTTTTCCGCGGTCTTCTTGGTCGCGGCGTAGAAGCGCCCCGACATCAGCTTGGCGAGGTAGTTGTTGAGCGCGCCGACGTTCTCCGAGATCGACATGTCGTTGTCGTTCAGGATCACGATCACGTTGGCGTCGGCCTGCTTGGCGTTGTTGAGCGCCTCGAAAGCCATGCCGGCGGTCATCGCGCCGTCGCCGATCACCGCGATCACGCGATGCTCGAGGCCGCGGCTCCTCGCCGCCACCGCCATGCCGATGGCCGCCGAGATGGACGTCGACGAATGCGCGGTGCCGAACACGTCGTAGGGGCTCTCCTCGCGGCGCGGGAACCCGGCGATGCCGCCCTTCTGACGCAGCTTCCTCATCCCGGCGCGCCGCCCGGTGAGGATCTTGTGGCCGTAGGTCTGGTGGCCGACGTCCCAGATGAGCTTGTCCCTGGGTGTGTCGAAGACGTAGTGCAGCGCGATGGTGAGCTCGACTGTGCCGAGGTTCGACGAGAGGTGCCCGCCCGTGGAGGAGACCGAATCCAGGATGAAGGCGCGCAGCTCGCCGGCGAGCTGCGCGAGCTGCTTGCGGTCGAAGGTCCGCAGCATCGCCGGGTCGTCGACCGTCTCGAGGAGGGGGTAGGAGCTCATGCGAGGAATTCCATTCTAACGCCGGCGATGGACGATGAAATCGGCGCTCTCCCTCAGGCGCCGCGCGCGCTCCCCAAAGTTCGCAAGCGCACCCTGGGCGTCGGCGAGGAGCTCGAGGGCGAAGCGGCGCGCCTCGGCCAGGCCCATGAGGCTGGTGTAGGTGGGCTTGCCGTCCGCCTTGTCCTTGCCGGCGGTCTTGCCGAGGGTGGCGGAATCGCCCTCCTCGTCGAGGATGTCGTCGACGACCTGGAATGCGAGGCCCACGTACTTGGCATAGCGGTCGAGATGATCCTGCTCGGCTTGCGCGAGCTCCCCGCCGCACTGGGCGCCCATGATCACCGAGGCGCGGATAAGGGCCCCGGTCTTGAGGATGTGCATGAATTCGAGCTCGGCAAGCGAGATGCTCTTGCCGACCGCATCGAGGTCGATCGCCTGGCCGCCCGCCATGCCGCGCGAGCCGCACGCCGCGGCGAAGAGCTGGATCATCTTCAGCTGCGTGACCGCGCTCCCGGCGAGCTGGTTGTCGGACAGGAGCTGGAAGGCGAGGCTCTGCAGCGCGTCGCCGGCGAGCAGGGCGGTGGCCTCGTCGAACTCCACGTGGCAGGTGGGCTTGCCGCGGCGCAGCACGTCGTCGTCCATGCACGGCAGGTCATCGTGGATGAGCGAGTAGGCGTGGATCATCTCGATGGCGCTCGCCACGCAGCCGGGTGGCCACGTCGCGCGACCACGCCTCGAAATCGACGGCGCTCACTTCGCGTCGGGCGTGAAGTCGCGCAACGTCTCGCCGTCGAGGATCGCGATGCGGGCCTGGGCGTCGGTGAGCCTGGATTCGCAGAATTTCACCAGCTCGGCGCCGCGCTGGTAGGCGGCGAGCGACTCCTCGAGGGGGAGCTTGCCGTCCTCCATGCGGGAAACGAGGGCCTCGAGCTCCTCGAGGGCTTTCTCGAAAGTCAATTCGGCGGCGGAAGCGGGTGGAATCTTGGCGGACATCGAGGCGCGGGCCTGCGGGGGTTTCTTGTGCAATCAATTTTACACCAAAGGTCTTGAAAACTAAGGGAACTCGGACCAATATAGCGATCTCAAGCGTAGTTGACGTGTATCGGGACGGAGCTGCAGAGTTAAAAGCTAGCTGACTCGATTAGCCCGCATGTTGTTTTCATCTTCATTGGTTCTGGGGGTGCGGATAATGTCGGATCTCGCGAGTCAGAGACAGCTCACGCGTTCGTCTCTCCATCTGCCGCTGTCGTGGTATTTCGACCCGAAGGTCGCGGACCTCGAGCAGAAACGCCTTTTCGCGCAGGGTCCCGGGTACGTCGCCCACGAGCAGATGGCGCCGAACCCCGGCGACTATCGCGTGCTCGACTGGCGCTCCTCGGGCGCGTGGTCGCTCGTCAACAATGCCGGGCGCCACGATCTCGTCTCCAACGTGTGCCGCCATCGCCAGGCGATCATGCTGAAGGGCGCGGGCACGCTTCCCGGCGGCACCATCACGTGTCCCCTGCACCGCTGGAGCTACGACGGCGAGGGCAAGCACATCGGCGCGCCGCAATTCCCCGACATGCCATGCCTCGATCTCCCGCGCCAGGGGCTGCGGAAGTGGAACGGCATGCTCTTCAACGGCAAGCGCGATGTCGCGCGCGACCTGGCGAAGCTCGGTGTCGCTAAGGAGTTCGACTTCGAGGGCTACCGGCTCGACAAGGTCGAGAGCGTCGAATACCCATTCAACTGGAAGACCTTCATCGAGGTGTACCTCGAGGACTATCACGTGGGCCCGTTCCATCCGGGGCTCGGGCAGTTCGTCACCTGCGATGATTTGCACTGGGAGCTCGGCGACTGGCACAGCGTGCAGACGGTGGGCGTGAACCAGCGCCTCGGCACGCCCGGCTCGGAAACCTACAAGCGCTGGCACGAGCAGGTGCTCAAGTACCGCAACGGCGAGCCCCCGCCCCACGGCGCGATCTGGCTCACCTACTACCCGAACGTGATGGTCGAGTGGTATCCGCACGTGCTCGTCATCTCCACGCTCTACCCGCGCGGCGCCGAGAAGTGCGTCAACGTGACCGAGTTCTACTATCCCGAGGAGATCGCCCTCTTCGAGCCGGACTTCATGAAGGCGCAGCAGAAGGCCTATCACGAGACCGCGCGCGAGGACGAGGAGATCTGCCTGCGCATGACGGCGGGGCGCAAGGCGCTGCTGGAGGATGGGCGCGAAGAGTACGGGCCGTATCAATCGCCGATGGAAGACGGCATGGTGCACTTCCACGAGTTCGTGCGGCGGGAGATGGCGCAGCACGCCTGACCGGCCGGCCCGCGGAGTCATCGGCAGTATCCTCTAAATTTGACATTTGGAGGATACTTAAGTATCCTCTATTTGTGATTGCCAGAGGATACTGCCGTGGTCTCCGCGCTCTATAGACGCCACTCCGCCGGTCTCGCCGCGACCTATGCGGACCTTGAAAACCAAGCGTTGAACCAGCGGGAAGTCTTCGTGGGCACTCCCGGCACGGTGACGCTTCGCGAAAACGCCACCGGAGCTAGGTTCTACGTACGCCAGTACTACGACTACGAGGGCCGCAAGCGCGATCAATACCTGTCCGGCTCGGCCGATGCCCCCGACACACTTGTCCTGGTCGACGAGTGGCGAAGCCGAATCGAATCGGCCAAGGACGTTCAAAGGATGGTGCGGCTCCTTGCGAGAGAAGGCTACGCAACCCTCACGCCGAAGCACGTCGCGGCGCTCGCTCCCTTGGCCCGGCACGGGGTATTCGAGGCGGGCGCGGTGCTCATCTTTCGCGACCCAGGACGTCGACATAGCGCGGGCGGCAAAACTGGCCCTCGAGGACGTTCCGGCCGGTGGCCTCCTCGAGATGCTGAGAGAGTCCGGAATCGATTTCGTCGAAGCGCTGCGGCTCAATCACGGCGAACCGGCAACGCGCTTCATGGAGAGAACCCGATCGCGGTTCACGTTGGACCTCCTCGTGCCCGCGGCGGGAGATAAAGTCCGGATCCAAGCCGTGCCTGAATTGAAAGCGCACGCCACGGCCCTTCCTTACCTGCGCTATCTGCTCGGGGAGACGCAAACGGGCGCCGCCATGTCCAACCACGGCGTCGTTGCGGTGAGGGTGCCCGTCGCCGAGCGATTCGCGGTCCACAAGCTACTGGTCTCGCAGCTTCGCATCGGACGGCCGGAAAAAAGCCTCAAGGATCGAAGGCAGGCGGCAATCCTGATCGCGGCCCTGGGAGAGCTGCACCCGGGGGCGATCGAATCGGCGTTCGATGCGACGCCTGTCTCCAGTCGCAAGAACATTCGCAAATCGATCGATCAGATCAGCGAGCTGCTCGCGCCTCACCCTCGGGCGCTGGAGGAGATCGCAAGAGTCTCGGCAGGCAAGCGCTGATTTCACGGGCTCGCAACAAAACGGGGCGGCCACAACGCCGCCCCGCTTCGCTTTTTCGGTCCTCCTGCGTTATTCGTTGTCGAATTCGTGCACCACGGCCCACAGGGTGGCGAAGGTGTGCTGCGAATAGTCCGCGTGCAGCTCCTCGTAGTCCTCGGCGCGCACGGGCTCGCGCTCCTTGCCCTTGCGAATCTCGAACCAGCGATTCTGGATCTTCTCGCGCACGGGATGGGGCGGCATGGCCGGGCGGCGCAAGAGCGAGTTGGTGCCGGCGAAGAGGCGCCGCTTCAAGGTCACGTCCGCCGACGAGATGCGGAAGAGCTTCGTCAGCATGTTCGAAGTGGCGCCGTTCCTGATGAAGTACTCGAGCTGGCGTGAGCGCTTGCTCAGGTAATCGACCTGGCGCAGGCCGTGCTCGAGCGAGCCGGCGTCGATGGCGATCGCCACGCGCGGCTCGGCCATCTCGGAGAGCTTCACCAGCTCCACCGTGCTCAACGTGCGCAGCTCCTCCACCTGCTTCTCGGTGAAGCCTTCGGGCGGCGGCGATTTCTGCTGCGCGCCCTGCTGCAGCTCGCGAATGAGCTGCGCGAGCACCATGAGCCTCAACTGCTGGTCGCGAATGACGATCATCGGACCCCCCGTCCACTTTTATGGATTATTTTCTTGCGTCAAACTTGCAGCGACAAAATTGCTCCGCGGGCGCGGCGAAGTCAACCCGGAATGTCCCGATTTTTTCGCGCCCGACGGGGCGCGGCGGGCATTGAATTTGCCGGGGCGCATAAACCGGGGTCTGACCCCGCTCTGACCCCGCTCTGACCCCTTCTAGTCTTCCTCGCGCTCCAGCTTGAATTGGGAGGCGAGGTGCTGCTGGGTTTGCGGCGGCACCGGGGCGTAGTGGCTGAATTCCATGGTGTAGGCGCCCTGCCCGCCGGTGACCGAGCGCAGCCGCGACTGGTACTCGGAGACTTCCGAGAGCGGCACCATGCCCTTGATCGACATGAGATCCCCGCCGGTGGACTCGGTGCCGGTCACCTGGCCGCGCTTGCCCGACAGGTCGGAAGCGAGGTCGCCCACGAAGCGGTCCGGCGCGGTGATTTCGATATTGACGATCGGCTCGAGCATGATCGGAGAGGCTTTCAGGATCGCGTCGATCACGGCCTTGCGCCCCGCCGTCACGAAGGCGATCTCCTTCGAGTCCACGTCGTGGCTCTTGCCGTCGTAGACGATGACGCGCACGTCTTCGACCGGATAGCCCGAGATGACGCCATGGTCCAACGCCTGGCGAACGCCCTTCTCCACCGCGGGAATGAACACCGTGGGAATCACGCCGCCCTTCACCTCGCTCGAGAACTGGAACCCCGTGCCGCGCGCCAGCGGCTCGATCTTCAGGAACACCTCGCCGAACTGCCCGGCGCCGCCGGTCTGCTTCTTGTGCCGGCAATGGCCTTCGGACTTGCGCGTCACCGTCTCGCGATAGGGAATCTTGGGCGGCTTGGTGGCGACGTCGAGCTTGTACTGCTGCTGCAGCTTCTCCAGCTTGGTGCGCATGTGGAGATCGCCCAGCCCGCGCATCACCGTCTCGTGCGTGGTCGGATGGCGCTCGACCCACAGGCACGGGTCCTCGACTTCGAGCTTGTGCAGCACCTCGAAGAGCCGCTGCTCGTCGCCCTTCTTCTTCGGCTCGACCGCGAGCGAATGCATGGGCGTCGGAAAGTCGAGCGAGCGCAGCCGTATGTGGTCCTCGTCGTGCGAATCGTGCAGCACGCTGTTGAACTCGATCTCCTCGACCTTGGCGACGGCGCCGATGTCGCCGGGCACGAGCGAATCGACCTCGATGTACTCCTTGCCTTGCAACTGGTAGACGTGGCTCGCCTTGAAGGGCTTCTTGCCGTCGCCCACGTAGAGCTGGGTGTCCTTGGTGACGGTTCCCTGGTGGACGCGAAATACGGAAACCTTGCCGACGTACGGATCCATGATCACCTTGAAGACGTGGGCCAGCACGTGCTTCTTCGGATCGGGCACGGCGTGGAATTCCTCGCCCTCGGTGGTCGCGGACTTCACGAAGGGCGGGGGATTGCTCTCCGTCGCGTTGGGCGCCAGCCGCGCGAGGATCTCGAGGAACTCGGCCACGCCCGCGCCGGTTCGCGCCGAGGCGAAGCACACCGGAACCAAATGCCCTTCGCGCAGCGCCTTCTCGAACGGCGCGTGCAGCTGCTCGGGGGAAAGCTCCTCGCCCTGCTCGAGGTAGAGCGCCATCAGCTCCTCGTCCACCTCCACCACCTGGTCGATCAGGGCGGAATGCGCCGCCTTCACCGACGAGAAATCGGAATCCCCATCGGGATTGAAGAAGCAGTCGACCACGTCCTTGCGCCCGTGCGCGGG
>WNFI01149801.1_pt1 | contig 32460 bp, 30 predicted proteins | sample 5400471 | NCBI WGS metagenome assembly WNFI01 (sample SAMN13153348, study PRJNA577476) | soil metagenome | isolation source: 100 cm saprolite on Douglas fir-dominated hillslope | place: USA:California | collected 2013-09-17 | reverse complement strand
CGGCCTGCAGGCCCTTGATGCGCTGCTGTTGCTCGAGCAGTTCGTCGCGCTCGCGGCCGTCCTCGAGTTTGTCGGCGAGCTTGCCGAGCAGCCGGTGCAAGGCACTGAGCGGGCCGTCGAGGACCGGCTCGGCCGCGCCGGTCTCGCGCACCCGGACGATGGCGCGTTTGTCGAGCAGCCGGGTGGAGAGGAACTCGAAGAACTGCTGCGAGGCCTCGAGCGCATCGAGCACGAGCTGCTGGCCCTGGGCGCCGCCGTGCTTGAGGAAAAGGCCGCGCTTGCTGCGGGGGTTGAAGAGATGCTTGAGCGCGCGGTCCAGACCGTAGCTGCTGAGCGCGAGCCCGAAATTGTCCGTGGCCACCTCCGGCACGGTGTGCGCCTCGTCGAGCACCAGGAAATCGTCGGGAAACAGCACGCCGCGCACCTCGGTGGTCGCGCCCTGGGCCTGCGCCCCGCCGGAATTGATGAGGGCGAAGAGCAGCGCGTGGTTGACAATGATGACCTGGGCCGAGCGCAGCCGGGCCCGGGCGCGCTGGTAGTGGCATTTCTCGCCGTCGCAATGCTTGCGCGAGCAGGAGGAGGAGTCGGCGTTGACCGCGTCCCAGACCTCGGGGCGCGGCGGCGGCTTCAGGTCGTGCCGCAGGCCGGTGGGGGTTTTTTCCGCCCATTTCGCGATGCGCTGTAATTCCTCGTAGTCGGCGTCGGCGAACAGGGTGGTGCGGTCGGCGAGCGCGTGGCCGAGGCGCGTCGGGCAGAGGTAGTTCGATTTGCCGACCAGCACCGTGGAGCGGAAATCGGCGTAGCGGGCGAGGGCGGGGTCCGACTTGAACAGCCGGCGGCAGATGGGCAGGTCCTTCTGCTCGATCTGCTCCTGGAGCGAAATGGTGTGCGTGGAGACGATGAGCTGCCGGCTTTGGTCAATGGCGTGAATGAGACCCGGAATCAGGTAGGCGAGGGACTTGCCGACGCCCGTGCCGGCCTCGAAGAGCAACGGGTCGTCGCCCTGCATGGCGGCGGCCACGGCGCGGGCCATCTGCGCCTGTTCCGGGCGGTGCTCGAGCTTGAGGGCGCTGCACAGCTGGCCGGACGCGGAGAAAATCCCCGCGGCCAGCTCGCGCACGCGGGTCGGCTTGGGGCCGGTCTCCGTGCTCGGGCTGCCGTCTTCATTCAGGCCAATCATGACGCCCAATGAGCGGGGTTAGGCCATGCGCCGCAAATCAATTTGCGGGGCCGGGAAATCGCGTCAGCGTGGACCCGTCATGACATTACCCGCGGCCAGCAATTGGATGGAGGAGCTTGTGCGCTTCCTGCGCGAGTCGCCGGAAATCCGCGCGGTGCGGATCGACCCGGTGGCGCACAAGATGTCGGTCGCAACCATTGACGATATCGACCTGGCCGACCTGGAGGCGAAGCTCGCGGCGACCATCGCCGGGGTCGAGGCGCGGCTCGCGGCCCAGCCGGCCGGGAAGCTGCCGGGCGGCTATTCGCTGCGGCAGGAGGGCGGGGCCTTGGTGCTCGGCCGGGACACCTGCGTGACCGCCGAGAAGCTCTGGCTCTGGCGCGAGATGGAATGGCCGGAGATCAAGGCCGAGCCCTCGCCCGAGGACCAGGAGTGGCGGATGCTGGCCAAGCTGGCGGCAATCTGCGGCGCGGCGGGCATCGCCGGGCAAACGGCCGCTTACCTGGCCCCGGAAGCGCCTTGGCTCGCGAAAGCATTCTTCCTGGCCGGGCTCATCACCGGCGGCTGGGACGCGGCGATCGATTCGTGGAAAAATTTCCGGAAGGGCGACATTGACATCCATTTTCTGATGCTCGCGGTGGCGATCGGCGCGATGTTCATCAACGCCTGGGGCGAGGCGGTGCTGCTGCTGTTTCTTTTTTCCGCCTCGGGGGCGATGGAAGAATACGCCCTCGACCGCACCCAGCGCGAGGTCAGCGCCCTGCTCAAGTCAGCCCCGAAGTATGCCACGCTCGTGCTGTCCGGCGGCGGCGAGCGGGAGGTGGCGGTGGCGGATCTGCAGTTGCACCAGCGTGTGCGCGTGCGGCCGGGCGAGGCGTTCCCCGCCGACGGCACGGTGCTCAGCGGCAAGAGCGCCAGCGACGAGTCCGCGCTGACCGGCGAGGCGAACCCGGTGGAGAAAGGCGCGGGCGACCCGGTGTTCAGCGGCACGCTCAACCTCTGGGGCGCGGTCGAATTTGACGTCGCGCGCCTGCCGGCCGAGAGCACGCTGCAAAAAATCATCCGGCTCATCCAGACGGCGCAGAAGCTCAAGGCGCCGAGCGAGCGCTTCACCGACAAATTCGGCACCGGCTACACCTATATTGTTATCGGCGGCTCCGCGGCGATGTTCCTGGTGTGGTGGCTCGGCTTCCACCTGCCGGCGTTCACCAACACGCCGGAGACCCGCTCGGCTTTTTACCGGGCGATGACGCTGATGGTCGTGGCCAGCCCGTGCGCGCTGGTGCTGTCGATTCCCTCGGCGATCCTCGCCGCCATCGCGTGGGGTGCGCGGCACGGCGTGCTGTTCCGCGGCGGCGCGGCCATCGAGAAACTGGCCGACGTCAACGTCGTGGCCCTCGACAAGACCGGCACGCTCACGACCGGCGAACTCGCCGTGACGGGCTACGAGAGTTTTCCGCCCGGCCGGGAAACCGAGGTGATGGAGCTGGCCTACGCGCTCGAGGCCAAGTCCGAGCATCCGCTGGCCCGGGCGGTGGTGCGCGATGCCAAAGCCCGCGGGGTGCGCGCCATCGAGTTGGAGGATTTCCAGAACATGGTGGGGCAGGGCGTGCGCGGAAAATTCGGCGGCGGACAGGCGTTGCTCGGCCGGCGCGAGCTGCTCGAGGCCGGCCCGCTCGCCGGCTGGGCCGAGAAACTGCCGCCGGCGCCGGCGGAACTCGCGGAGGTGTGGGTCGTCGGCAAGGACGTGCTCGGCCGTGTGCTGCTGCGCGACCAGATTCGCGCCGAGTCGAAGGCCGTGCTGGCGGAGCTCGCCCGGCTCGGCATCCACACGGTCATGCTGACCGGCGACCGCCGGCAGGCGGCGGAGGCGGTGGCGCACGAGCTCGGCGTGGCCGAGGTGCGGGCTCACCTGACACCGGAGCAGAAGGTCGAGGCCATCCAGTCCCTGCGCCTGGGTCCGCCGGCCCGCCGGGTGGCGATGGTGGGGGATGGCGTCAACGACGCGCCCAGCCTGGCCGCCGCCGATGTGAGCGTGGCGATGGGCGCGCGCGGCAGCGACGCCGCGTTGGAGCAGGCCGAGGTCATCCTGATGCACGACCGGATTGAGAACTTCCTCGCCGCCCACCGGCTCAGCCGCCGGGCCCGGGCCATCATCCGGCAGAACCTGACAATTGCGCTCGGGGTGGTGATCATCATGGTGCTGGCCACGGCCTTGGGCGCGGTGCCGCTGGCCGTCGGCGTGGCCGCCCACGAGGGCAGCACGCTGGTGGTGTGCATCAATTCGCTCCGGCTGCTCTTCGGGCGCAATGCCTGAGCGGACGCGATCCGGAGCGGGGATTGCAAACTTGCGTTTGGGCCAATTTGGCATGAAACTATTTTCAATTTAACCCGTCATATCTCCATGCGCACGAAACTGCTGTCCAGTGGTTTGTTGGGCGGAGTAATTCTCCTGGGGGCCGGCTGCACGATTCCGTCGAAGACGGCGGTGGTGCCCGCCTCGCAAGCGAATCAAATGCAGGTGGCCGACATCGGCACCGTTGTGAAAGTGGCCGACATGAACATCGAGGGCCGGAAAAGCAATATCGGCCAGTATGGGGGCGCCATCGTTGGCGCCGCGGCGGCGAGCCCGGTGGGCGGGGTCAGAAGCACGGGCTCGGCCCTCGGCGTGGCGGGAGCCTCCATCGCCGGGGCGGTCATCGGCGAGGCGGTCGAGGAATATGCGACCCGCAAGCGCGCGCAGGAAATCACCGTCCAGATGAAGAACGGTGACATGGTCGTGATCGTGCAGGCCGCTCCGCCGTATTACGCGGTGGGCGACAAGGTCCACGTCATTCACAGCCCGGCGGGGGCACGGGTGGCGATGGCCATGGATTACTGATCCTCGATCCAGACCAGATCGCCGGGACGCACCTCGTCGAACAGCTCGATAATTTCGAGATTGTTCATCTGCACGCAACCGCTGCTCGCGGGCGTGCCGAGCTTGTCCTCGTGGTTGGTGCCGTGGATGTAGATGTAGCGATCGTGAGTGTCGACCTCGCCCCCGGCGTTGTGGCCGGGCTCGAGTCCGCGCAGCCAGAGGATGCGGGTGGTGATGAGATTTTTCGCCTGCTCCGCCGCGTCGAACTCCGAGAAGTGCTTGCCGGTGCTGACGCGGCCCTTGAACACGATGCCCGGGGGAGCCCCGGCGCCGATGCGCTCCGCGATGTGGTGCAGCCCGCGCGGCGTGCCGAGGGAATTCTTCACGTTGGAAGGCGGGCGCAGCGACGTGGAAACCACGTAGGACTTCACCAGCATGTCGTCGCGATGGAATCCAAGCAGTTGCTGGGCAATGGAAACTGTCATAACCCGTGCGGCGGGCTTGATTCCCAAGGCGGCACACCTTTCTTTCATCCGTTTCAACGTTTCATTCATCTGTGAGCAATAACTCCTATCGGGTCGGCATCGTCGGGGCCACGGGAGCAGTCGGTCAAGAGCTGATTGCCCTGCTGGCGGCGCGCGCCTTTCCGGTCGCGGAGCTGCGGCCGCTGGCCACGGCGCGTTCCGCGGGCCGCAGCATCGACTTTGGCGGGAATAAAATCACGGTACTGGAGGCGACGCCCGGGGCGTTCGCCGGACTGAACGTGGCGTTCTTCGCCGCCGGCGGCGCCGCCACGAAGGCGCTCGCCCCTGAGGCGGTCAAGCGCGGCTGCCTGGTCATCGACAAAAGCTCCGCTCTGCGCATGGACCCAAAGGTGCCGCTGGTCGTACCGGAAATCAACGCGCACGCCCTGCGTTCGCACGCGGGCATCATCGCGAGCCCGAATTGCTCGACCGCCGTCGCGCTGATGGCGCTGTATCCGCTGCACCGCGCCTTCGGCCTCAAGCGCGTCGTCTTTTCAACCTATCAATCCGTCTCGGGCGCGGGCGCCGAGGGGGTGACCGAGCTCGAGGACCAGGTGCAGGCCTATGCCGCCGGCCGGCCGCTGCCGCGCGAAGTTTTCACGCACCAGATTTTCCAGAACATCATTCCGCACATCGATTCGTTCGGGGCCGACGGCTACACCGGCGAGGAGGCCAAGATGCGCGCGGAGAGCCGCAAAATCCTGGATATGCACGACCTGAAGGTTTCGGCCACCTGCATCCGCGTGCCGGTGGTGCGCGCCCATTCGGTGGCGATCCACGCGGAGTTTGCGCGTCCCGTTTCCGTGGCCGCAGCCCGCGAGGCCATCGCGGCGTTTCCCGGCGCCGAGCTGCTCGACGAGCCGGCAAAGAACATTTATCCGACGCCGCTCGCCTACAGCCGGAAGGAGAAATGCGGCGTCGGCCGCATCCGGCTCGACACCGCGCTGGACAACGGCCTGGCCCTCTGGGTCAGCGGCGACAACCTCTGGAAAGGGGCCGCGCTCAACGCCATCCAGACGGCGGAAAAGATGATCGAGCTGGGGATTCCGCTGAAGGCTTGAACCGGCTTTCGCCTTGCGAGCGGGAATCCGATGGCGTTTCGTGCCCATCTACGGACGGTTAGCTCAGTTGGTTAGAGCGTCTCATTTACATTGAGAGGGTCGGGGGTTCGAGTCCCTCACCGTCCATTCTTCTTCGCGAATGAAAATCATCCTCGCCACCAGCCTTCGCTCGCAGCACAGCGAGAGTGAGGGCTGTCGAACCGAAGCTTGGCTTGCCAAGCGCAGGCAGGTTCATTCGTTGCTGCTACGGCCTGGCGGGCCCGCAAAAGCCGCGGTATGAGATTAATTCTAGCAACAAGAAAAAGCCCGCTGGCCGTCATCCAGGCCGGGCTGGTCGCGGCGCGGCTGGGCGAGAAAATCCCGGGGGCAAAGTGCGAGCTGCTGAAGCTCGTCACCACCGGCGACAAGCAGGCGGATTGGTCGCTGAGCAAGCTGGGAGGCAAGGGGCTTTTCACTGCCGAACTCGAACAGGCGCTCGTTCGCGGCGAGGCGGATGTGGCCGTGCACAGTTGCAAGGACCTGCCAGGTGAAGTCACCCCGGGCCTCGTGGTCGCTGGGTTTCTGCCCCGCGAGGACGCCCGCGACGTGCTGGTGCTGCGCGAGGGAATCGTAACTCCCGCCTCGATCGCCACCAGCGCCCCGCGCCGGCAGTTGCAAATCGCCCGGCTGTTCCCGAAGGCGAAATTTTCCGAGATTCGCGGCAATGTGGATACCCGGCTCAAAAAAATATCCAGCGGGCTGGCCGATGCGACCGTGCTGGCTGCCGCCGGACTGAAGCGACTGGGCGTCGCGAGCTGGCCGGGCGTGGTCCTGCGTTCGCTGGATTTTTCCGAAAGCGTGCCGGCCGTGGGGCAGGGGGCCATCGCCCTCCAGTGCCGCGCCGCGGATGTCGCGCGATTTGCCGTGGTCCTCGACGCCGTCACGGCGCGGGCGGTCAACCTCGAGCGGGCCTTCCAGGCCTTGCTCGGCGGCGGCTGCCAGACCGCCTTTGCCGCGCACGCCACGACCAGCAAACTGTATTTCTTCCACGAGAAAACCGGCATCCGCACGCTGCCGCTCGGCGACGCTGACTTTGCCCAGCCGCAGGCCAGCGCGAAACGCATGCTCAAGGAACTTGGATTCCATGTCTAAAACGCCCCTCACCGGCCGCCGCATCGCTCTCACTCGTCCCGCCGCGCAGTCCGCCGACTGGCACGCGCGGCTGGAGGCGCTCGGCGCGGAGGTAATTGAGCTGCCGCTCATCTCGGTCAGCAAGGACGTCAACCTCGACACCCTCGCCGAGGTTTTCCAGGAACTCGGCGGTTACGAATGGATCATTTTCACCAGCACCAACGGCGTGAAGTATTTCTTCGAGGAGTTCAACCGGGTGTTCGACGACATCCGGGCGTTCGGACTCATGCGCATCGCCGCCGTCGGCGAGGCCACGGCGGCCGCCATCCGGGAAAAACACCTGCGCGTCGAGGTGCAGCCCAAGAAGGCAAACGCGGACGAACTGGCCAAGGCCCTCATTGAACGCGAAGCGATGGACAGTGCGAAGGTCCTGGTCGTGACTGGCAACCGCAACCGGGAGGCGCTGGTGCAGAAACTCGAGGAGGCCCGGGCCATCGTGGACTGCTTGCCGGTCTACAAGACGGAGGAGACCGACTTGGCGAAGGATCCCGCCGCGGCTGATTTTCGCACCCACGGCGCCGATGCGATTCTCTTCGCCAGTCCGTCGGCTGCGCAGTCGTTCGTCGACCAGGCGGCGGCGCTCAAGCTCGCGGCGAAGGCCCGGCGGCCCATTGCCGGCAGCATCGGGCCGAGCACGACCACGACGATGAAGCAACTCGGCCTGCCGGTGGACTTCGAGGCGGCCGACGCCAGCCTCGACTCACTCGTGGAGGCTTTGTTGAAGAGGATTTAACCACGAAATATACGAAACACACTAAAGGGATTTTATTTCGTGCATTTGGTGTGTTTCGTGGTGACCTGTGCAGAGATGGGATTGAATTAGTGCCTGATTAGTGTGCATTAGTGGTTACCTCCTCCTCATGAAAGTCCCCTTCCTCGATCTCAAGCCGCAGCACCAGGCCATCCGCGCGGAGGTGCTCGCCGCGCTGGCCGAAACCTACGACCACACCCGCTTCTGTCTCGGCAAGGACGTGGAGGATTTCGAGAAGGCCTTCAGCGCCGCGCTCGGCTATCCGCGCACGCTCGGACTGAACAGCGGCACCTCGCCGCTGCACCTTGCGTCGATTTGCGGCGGGTTTGGCCCGGGCGACGATGTCATCACGACGCCGTTCACCTTCGCCTCCAGTTGCTGGGGCATCAGCTACGTCGGGGCCCGGCCGGTGTTTGTCGATATCGACAAGGACACATGGTGCATCCGGCCCGAGGCCATCGCCCAGGCGATCACACCCAAGACCAAGGGCATCGTCGTCGTGCACATCTTCGGCCAGCCCGCGCGGATGGACGAGATCATGGCGCTCGCGAAGCAGCACAAGCTCTTCGTCGTCGAAGACTGCGCGCAGGCCGTCGGCGCGACCTACAATGGCGCACCGGTCGGCTCCATCGGCGATTGCGGCACGTTCAGCTTTTACCCGACCAAGAACCTCGGCGCGTGCGGCGAGGGCGGGGCGTTTGTCTCGAAGCACGCCGCGGTCATGGACCACGCCCAGCTGTTGCGCGTGCACGGCTCGCCGAGGCGCTACCAGCACACAGAGGTCGGTTTCAATTTCCGCATGGACGGCTTCCAAGGCGCGGTGCTCAACATCAAGCTGCAGAAGCTCGCCGCCTGGACCACCCGCCGCCGGGCCATCGCTGCCCGGTATCTCGCCGGCATCAAGCGGTCCAACGTCCATCTGCCGGTCGTGCCGGCCTACGGCGAGTCGGTTTGGCACCAGTTCACGCTCCTCCACCCCAAGCGCGACGCCCTGCGCGCCCATCTCGAGAAAGCGGGCGTGGGCACGGAGATCATCTACCCCGGCCCGATGCACCTGCAGCCCTGCTATGCGTCGCTGGACTACCAGCCCGGCAGCCTGCCGGTGGCGGAGCAGACCAGCGCGACCTGCGTGAGCCTGCCGATCTTCCCCGAACTGACCGACGCGCAGGTTGACCATGTCATCAAGGCATTAAATACTTTTTAACCACGAAATACACGAAACACACCAAAGAGGTTTTGTTTTCGTGTATTTAGTGTGTTTCGTGGTGGCACATGATCAACGGCATCAGATTGAAAGTCTGCGGCATCACCTCGCTGGTGGATGCCGACGCGGCCGACGCCGCCGGCGCCGACTATCTCGGGTTCATTTTCTACCCGAAGTCGCCGCGGCACGCCCCGCTGAAGCAATACTCGGCGATGAAGGACCGCCTGCCGCCGCGCAAGAAGGTGGCGGTGTGCGTCGAGCCCAGGCTCCCGGACCTGAAGGACCTCGTCGCCGGCGGGTTCGATTACTACCAGATCCACTACAGCCCGGCCGTGGAGACCGAGACCGTCGCCTTCTGGTCCAAAATGCTCGGCCCGGAGAGACTGTGGCTCGCTCCGCGGCTGCCGCCCGGGGTCAAGCTGGACGATGAGCTGCTGCCCTACGCCGAGACTTTCCTGCTGGACACGTTTCACCCCGACAAGCCCGGTGGCACCGGCAAGACGGGCGACTGGGCGGAATTCAAGGGCTATCGGGACGCGCATCCGGGCAAGAAATGGATTCTTTCCGGCGGTCTGAACCCGGAGAACATCGCCAAGGCCATCACGGCCACCGGCGCGAATTTCATCGATGTGAACAGCGGGGTGGAGCAGGCGCCGGGCATCAAGAGCCCCGCCAAGCTGAAGGCCTTCGTGTTCGCGCTGCACAACGCCACGAAGCACGGCAATCCGGCGGATAAGCCCTAGTCAATTTCGCGCGGGTTCGGTGATCGCACCGAGGACCTTGCCGAGAAATTCGTCGATGGCATTGCTCTCGATCCAGCGCACAACGACGACGAGGTCGTTGTCCCAGTCGATGTAAATGATGTTGGCGCCATTGCCTTGGAATGTGACACTGGTCGCGGGCGTCGCGGGAGAACTTTTCTTGTCGGGATTTAGAAACCAGTTGGCGAAACCGTAACGCGGATTGGCCGGGCCGGGTGAGCGGGCGAGGGCGATCCACTTTTCAGAGACAATCTCGCGTCCAGCCCAGCGGCCGTGCGCGAGGAAGAGATAGCCAAAGCGGGCAAGGTCCCAAGCATTGATGAACATGCCGCCGCCGAAATGTCCGCCGCCGCTCACCGACTGCATACGCTGGCCGTCGATCTCGACCCAGGAGTTGCCATATCCGTGCCAGCGCCAGGTGTCAGACGCGCCGATGGGATTCATCACCTCATCGCGCAGAACGTCCGGTAGCGGCCGCTTCCAGACATAGAGCGTGGTCAAGGCGAGCAGGTTGACCCTGACATCGTTGTATTTATAGAATGTGCCCGACTCGTGCATCGGGCGGTTGGGATGGTTTGCCGGCGTGGCCCCGACCGGACGGTCGGCCCAATCTGGAATGCCCCAGAGCGTTCCGGACCAGTCGCTGGTCTGTCGCAGCAGGTGCTCCCATGTGATGGCGGCGTTGTGTTCGCCGGCGAACAGGCTGGCGAGTGGCGGGTAGTCCTTCGGGTGGTCGCCGATATCGTGAATCAGGCCGCGCTGCCACGCCAGACCGGTGAGCGTCGTGAGGAAGGTCTTTGTCACGCTGTGCGTCATATCCACGCGGTCCGGCTCGCCCCATTGCGCTACGACGTAGCCGTGGCGGATGATGAGGCCGGTCATGCCGCCGCGAGGCTGGGTCGGACCGAGGAGTTTCCACCGGGGCTCTTGTGCGCCAAAAGTTTCTTTCAATTCCACGGCTAGGTCCTTCGTATGCGGATTCTCATGCGCGATGGAAAAATCAATCGCCTGTTGCAGTCGCGCGGAATCCATGCCCGCCAGCTCCGGGCGGTGGTGCTCCCATTCGCCGCGGGGCGGGAAATAGGTTGCGGCCGGCGCGAATACCGGGGCGAGGCAGAGGACAAGAGCAGCGCTGAGCGGGGGACGACGGGAGGAAAGCATGAGAGCGAGACTGGAGCGCGAGTCACATTTTCGCAACAGGGGAAAGGGTTGAGTCCGATAGTGGGTTCAAGCGCGTCCGGCCTGTCCGCCCTAGCCTTGGCGAAGGCGGAAGGCCGCGCTTCCACCTTTGAGTTCTCAGAACCCCGGCATCCCGCCCCTGCCCTTCATCGCTTCCATCTGGCGCATGAGCTTCTTCTGGTTCCCGCCCTTCATCATCTTCATCATTTTCTGCATCTGCTCGAACTGCTTGATGAGCTGGTTGACCTCGAGAACCTGGACGCCCGCGCCGGCCGCGATGCGCATCCGGCGCCGGCCGTTGAGCAGGGCCGGTTTGCGGCGTTCCTGGATGGTCATCGACTGGATGATCGCCTCCGTGCGTTTCATCTGCTTTTCCGAATCGTCGGGCAGCTGCACGCCGCTCATGCCGGGCATCATGCCCATCAGCGACTGCATCGAGCCCATCTTCTTCACCTGCTGCATCTGCGCGAGAAAGTCCTCCAGGCATGCCGAGGATGCGCGAGGCGAGCCGGTCCGGATGGAACGGCTCGAAGTCCGCCGTCTTTTCGCCGGTGCCGATGAACTTGATCGGCACGCCGGTGACGGCCTTGATGGACAATGCCGCGCCGCCGCGCGCATCGCCGTCGAGCTTGGTGAGGACAAGGCCGGTGAGGCTGAGCGCGTCGTGGAAGGCCTTCGCGACATTCACCGCCTCCTGGCCGAGCGCGCCGTCGACGACGAGCAGCACCTCGTCGGGCTGCACCTTCGCGTGGAGTCGCTTTACTTCCTCGATCAAGTCCTGGTCGATCTGGAGTCGGCCGGCGGTGTCGAAGAGGATGACGTCGGCGCTTTGCTGCAACGCGAGCTCGAGACCTCTGGCTCCGATGGCCGGCACGTCCTTCGAAACGCGATCGCCATAAAAGCCGAGTTCCTCCTGCTTCGCGAGGATCTCGAGCTGGTCGATGGCGGCGGGACGGTTGACGTCGCACGCCACGACGAACGGCCGCGCGCCTTTCTTTTTGAGCAGCTTGCCGAGCTTGGCGGTGGAGGTGGTCTTGCCTGAGCCGTGGAGGCCGACCATGAGAACCTTGAGCGGGCGTTTCTGGGCCAGCTCGGTCGTACCCTCGCCGAGCAGCTTCACCAATTCGTCGTGGATGATCTTAACGACCTGCTGGCCGGGGGTGACGGACTTCAGCACGGCCTGGCCGGCGCATTGCAACTGCACACGGTCGATGAACTCGCGGGCGACCTTGAAATGGACGTCGGCGGCCAGCAGGGCGGCGCGCACCTCCTTGAGGGCGTCCGCCATGTTGGCCTCGGACAGGGAGCCCATGCCACGCAGGTGGCGCAGGGCGCTGCTCAGTTTTTCGGTCAGGTTTTCGAACATGGGAGCTGTTGGTAGGAGCCTGCTTGCAGGCGATAAACGCGCAAGAAGAACAAGGCATCGCTTGCAAGCAAGCTCCTACATAAGTGATTAACAGACCACCGTGGACGGGGTCGCCTGTGCTCCAGAAATCGGCCTCTTGAGCCACGGCGACCTCGCCGTGGAGCCGCCTGGCGCGCCGCTCCCGAATCTTCTTGCTGGCTACCGGGGCTTGTCGCTTAGACCTTACGGCTATGTCCCGCACCGTCGCCATCGTTGGCCGCCCCAATGTGGGCAAAAGCCGCCTGTTCAACCGGCTGGCCCAGAAGCGCATCTCCATTGTCCACGACATGCCGGGAGTGACGCGCGACGTGGTCAATGCGGAGGTCCGGGACGGCAGCTACACCATCCTCGACACCGGCGGCATCGGCCTGACGGGCAGCGACACGCCGGCGCGGATCACCAAGGCCTCGGAGAACCAGGTGCGCTTCGCCATCGAGGCGGCCGACGTGATCCTTTTCACCATCGACGCCCGGGCCGGGGTCACCGCGCTCGACGAGCGGATCGCGCAGCTGCTGCGGAAAAGCAAGAAGGCCGTGCTGCTCGTCGCCAACAAGGCCGACAGCGGCAAGGAGAAGATCGTGGAGATTTCCGAGTTTTACCGGCTGGGCTTCGGCGAGCCGTTCTACATTTCCGCCGAGCATGGCAACGGCGAGGCCGAGCTGCGCATCGCCATCCTCGCCAAACTCGGCCCGGTGCCCGAGGCGACCAGGCTCGACGAGGAGCGTCTGAGCATCTGTTTCGTGGGCCGGCCGAACGTCGGCAAGTCCTCGCTTAGCAACCGCCTGCTCAAGAGCGACCGGCTCATCGTCAGCGAAACGCCCGGTACGACGCGCGACGCCGTGGAGCTCGACTTCATCTACACCAGCCGCGACGGCAAGCCCTGGCCTTTCCGCCTGATCGACACCGCCGGCATCCGCGCGGCGACCAAGCTGTCGTCCTCCGTCGAATATTTTTCCCGCCTGCGCTCGCTGGAGGCCATCCACCACGCCGACGTCGTCTTCATGGTGCTCGACGCCATGGATGGCGTGACCCAGCAGGACAAGGCCATCGCCGGCGAGATCGTCAAGGCCGCCAAGCCCATCGTCATCGTGGTCAACAAATGGGACCTGGTGCACGCGGCCCTCAGCAAGGGCGCGCTGAAGCAGTTCAAGGACGAGCGCGAGTTTCGCGAGAAGTTCGAGAAGGCCCTGTTCGAAGAGCTGTTCTTCACTCCGGGCGCACCGGTGATGTTCGCCTCGGCCCTGACCGGCCACGAGATCACCCGCATGCTCAAGTCCGCCCGCGCCCTCGACCGCCGGCTCGACACCAAAATCCCCACCGCGAAGCTCAACGCCGCCATCATCCGGCTGGCCGAGCGCACGCCGCCGCACGCCATCGGCGGCCAGCGCTTCCGTATCTACTACGCCACGCAGACCGGTACCCGGCCGTTCCGCCTGAAGTTATTCTGCAATCAGGATCGCAACCTGACGGAATCCTACCGCCGCTATCTCGAGGCCGGGCTGGTCAAGGAATTCGATCTCGACGGCTGCCCGATCCACTTCGACCTGGTCGGCAAGGAGAACCGCTCCGCCGCCGACCGCATCGCCGCGCGCGGCACCAAGCGGAACCTCAAGATCGCGGGCGAAGTCGAGGAGCCGGCGCCCGGCGTTTTTGACGATTAAGCCATGCTGCGACTCGTCTTCATGGGCTCGGATGCCATCGCCCTGCCCGCGTTGAACTGGCTGGCGGGCAAGGGGAGCGGTGTCGTCCAGGTCGTCGGAGTCTTCACGCAGCCCGATCGGGCCGCGGGCCGCGGCCAGAAGGTCGCGCCTAACGCGATCAAACTCTGGGCGCTCGCGCACGACCTGCCGGTGCTGCAACCGGAAAAAGTCCGCGCGGCAGAGCGCCAGCAATTGGCGGATCTCAAGCCCGACGTAACGCTGGTCATGGCTTACGGGCACATTCTGTCGCAAGCCGTCATCGATACCCCGCGACTCGGCACGTTGAACCTGCACACGTCGATTCTGCCGAAATACCGCGGCGCCTCGCCCATCCAAACTGCGATTACCTGCGCGGAGACTGAAACCGGAGTCACGCTAATGCGGATGGTGCTCAAGCTCGACGCCGGCCCCGTCGCCGACGTGGAACACGTCAAGATCGGCCCGCTCGACACGGCGGCCGAGGTCGAGGCCAGGCTCGCGTCGGCCTGCGTTTCGCTGCTGGCCCGCTGTCTGCCGAAGATTGCCGCCGGCAAGGAGGCCTACATCGCGCAGGATGAATCACAGGCAAGTTACTGCCGGCGGTTGGAAAAGGACGACGGCGTGCTGGATTTCAACCTGTCGGCGCGGTTGCTCGCCGGCCGGGTCAACGGCCTGATGCCCTGGCCCGGCTGCACCGTGGAGATCAACGGCCAGATCGTGAAGCTCGGCCTCGCCGAGGCCGTGACGGGCAGCGGTCTGGCGGGCGAGGTCACTGGCGCCGATGCCGAGGGTCTGCTGGTCGGCACGAGGCAGGGGATACTGCGGTTGCGCAAGCTCCAGCGGCCGGGCGGAAGGATGCTGCCGGCGTCCGAGTTCCTGCGTGGTTTCCCGGTCGCCGCCGGCACCCGGCTGGCCTCCCGGCCGATGCCGCCGCTGGTGGCGCGCGAACCGTTTCCGCGAACGAAAGGCTAAGGCTTGTTTTTACCTGTGAATTTCCCAACCATCACTTCCATGCGTAGCAAAATTCTGCAAACCGGCGGCCTGCTGGCGATCCTGGCGGTGGCCGCCTCGGCCCAAGTCGACAGCACCCGGATCGAACTGGGCAATTTGCGCCAGGACGTGTCGCAGCTGACCCAGCGGGTGGGCGAGCTGACGATGACCGTGGAGCAACTCAACCGCGACAACAGCTCGCTGCAGGCCAAGACCAGCCAGAGCTTCGTCACCCTCGAGCAGCTCAACAAGGCGGTGGCGGATATCAACCGTACCATGCAAAGCGCGCTGGCCGAGCAGAAGCGCGAGACACTCAGCCAGGTCGCCGGCCAGCTTGAAAAGCTCGCCAAGCAGACCCAGGCGGCGATCGACGCGGTCGCGAAGAACCAGGCCACGCGCCCGGCCGTGCAGCCGGCCTTCAATGAAAATTTTCCGAAGGAAGGCATCAATTACACGGTGCAGTCGGGCGACTCGCTCTCGTCGATCGCCCAGAAGACCGGCGCGAAGATGTCGGACATCGCCAACGCGAACAAGATCACCGACCCGACCAAGCTCCGCGTCGGCCAGACCCTGTACATTCCGCAGGGCAAATGATCATGGCCACCCCGAAATCACGACTCGGCCGCGGACTCGGCGCCCTCATCACCAGCGGCACCACGCCGCCGAAGACCGTGCCGTCCGCGCCCGGCGCCGCTCCGACTCCCGGGCCAGCGCCCGATGGGCTGAGCGGCTATCGCGAGATCGCCGTCCATCTCATCGAGACCAATCCCTACCAGCCGCGCCGCGACATCGATCCCGAGCAACTGGCCGAACTGGTCGAGAGCATCCGCGCGGAGGGCCTGCTGCAGCCGATCGTCGTGCGGCCCGCGGGCGACAAATTCCAGCTCATCGCCGGCGAACGCCGCTGGCGCGCCTACCAGCAGCTCAAGCTCCGGTCCATTCCGGCGCGGGTGATGACGTCGAGCGACGCCTCCTCCGCCTCGCTGGCGCTGATCGAGAACCTGCAGCGCGAGGGGTTGAATCCCATCGACGAGGCGCACGGCTACGCCAGCCTCATCCGCGACTTTGATCTCACCCAGGACGCGGCGGCCCAGCGCGTCGGCAAGGGCCGGGCGACCGTCGCCAACTCCCTCCGGCTGCTCGGCCTCGAAGGCGAGTTGCAAGCCTATGTAGGCAAGGGGATGCTCAGCGTCGGCCACGCCAAGGTGCTGCTCGGCGTGGAGAATTCCCCAGAGCGCCTGGTGCTGGCCCGGCGCGCCCTCGAGCAGGGCCTGAGCGTCCGCGCGCTCGAGGAATTGCTGAAGCACAAATCCGGTGGCGCCGGCAAGCGCCGCAAGATGCCGGGGGCCACCGCCGCGTCGCTCACCGACATCGAGAAGCGGCTGACCTCGCACCTCGGCGCGCGCACCACGCTCAAGCACGGGGCGAAGCGCGGCCGCATCATTATCGAGTATCAGGGCAACGACGACCTCGCGCGGGTGCTGGAAAAGCTGGGCGTTACGCTCTAGGCGGACGGAGCCTGTAAAAACCAGAACTTTGGTTGACAATCCGGGTCCGACTACGTTCCGTTTGCCCCCTTTATGAGCCTGCTCATCGGTATCCTGACTTTCATCATCATCATCACTTCGCTGTTCCTGGTGCTCGTTGTCCTCATGCAACGCGCCAAGACCGACGGCGGCATGGGCGCGGCCATGGGTGGCGGCAGCATGGAGTCCACCTTCGGTGCGGAAACGAGCAATGTGCTCAGCGGCGCGACCATCAAGGCGGCCATTGTCTTCTTCGTGGTCAGCTTCACGCTCTACCTGGCCCACATTTACCAGTCCAAGCACCAGGAGACCGGCGACACCCGGCTGCCGACCGTGAACGCCCCGGCCTCCACAGCGCCCGCGCCGGCCCCGCTGACGGTCCCGCAACCCGCAACACCGCAGCCGGGTGACCCCAAGAAGCCTTAACCTCCCAAGCCCGGTCTTCCACCGGGCTTTGTTGTTTGTGCTGGCGGCGATGGCGCTGCCGGCCGTGTCGGCGCAAACCTACCGCCCGTCACCCAACTACGTCGCCGGCGGCAAGCCCGACCAGGCCGAGGGCGCGCGCATCCTCCATGAGTTCCGGCAGGCGGGCATCGCGGGCACCTACTGGCTCGGGTTCGACCTGCGCGTCATGCCGCGCAAAGGCGACGAGCACACCGTCAAGGGCGGGATGCTCGGCACCCGCGGCGAATCCGGTCCGCTGACCCGGCTGGACGCCGGCAACGAGCGCTGGCTCATCCGGGGCGGCCCGGCGGCAGCGGCCTGGCGCGGAACGGAAGCCCGGGCCCTGGCTGCGGAGGAAATCTTTCAACCGGTTGCCGGCACCGACCTGACCATCTTCGATCTGCAGATGCCGTTTTTGCAATGGACGGATTTTGCCTATGAGGGCCTGGCCAACGTGCGCGGGCGGCCGGCGCACAGCTTCGTGCTTTACCCGCCGGCGGACCTCGCCGCGGCGCGGCCGGGGCTGACCGGAGTACGCGTGCTCCTCGACACCCAATATCAGGCGCTGGTGTCGGCCGAACTGCTCGGCGCCAAAGGCGCGACGGAGAAAAGCATCACCATCCTCGACCTGAAGAAAGTGGGGGAGCAGTGGCTCGTGAAGTCCATCGACCTGCGCAATCACCTCACGCGCGACAAGACCCGCTTCACCGTCACCGCGGCCGCGCTGGACCTCGCGCTGCCGGCGGAAACCTTCACTCCGGCGGCGCTGGCCGCCGACGCCCCGGCGGTGCCGCCGGAGAAAATCCAGCGTTTCTGAAGGTGGAGCGCGTTGACCTCAACGCGCTATGCCTTGTCATCGCGAGCCCGGCAAGGCCGGGCGTGGCGATCCAGCCTGATGGATTGCTTCGTCGTCCGCAACGGACTCCTCGCAATGACAGACGCGGAGGCTACTGAACGTCTTGAGGTCAAGCCGTTCCACCTATAGGAAGGTGTCTGTTCCCCGCCCATGCCGCATAAATCCCCCAGGCCTTTCCCCATCCAGATGGAGGTCGAGTTTCTCGACCGGCTTAGCGAACCGGTGCGCGAAGGCCGGGCCGAGTCGGTCAGCGCCATCATCCGGGCCGCGCTGGCGCAATATGATTTCACCAACGTGGTGGTGGTGCACCCGGCGCAATTGCAGATCTCGGTACGGCTGCCGGCGGCCACCCGGAATAATCTGAAGAAGGTTTCCCGGGCCAAGCACACCAGCGTCGGGCAACTGGTGCGCGCGGCGGTCGAGGCCTATCTGCCGTCGCTCGAGGTGCCGGTCGCGCCGGGCGATCCGGCGTTGGAGCCGGCGCGGGCGCCGCTGCGAAAACCCCGCAAGGGCTGGCTTGCCTTCGGAAACGCCGGGCCTTTATTTCGCGTCCGCATGAGCACACCGCCTCCTCTGTCCACCTGGGCCCGGAATGTCTCGCCCTCGCCAACGCTGGCCATCGACGCCAAGGCCAAGGCCATGCTGGCCGCGGGCGAGGATGTGTGCAGCTTCGCCGCGGGCGAGCCGGACTTCGACACGCCGCAATTCATCAAGGATGCCGCGATTGCGGCACTTCAGGGCGGCAAGACCAAATACGCGCCGACGCCCGGGATCGAGCCGCTGCGGCAGGCCATCGCCGACCGCTACGCCGCCGAATACGGCTACAAGATCGCGCCGTCGCAGGTGGTGGTCTCGCCCGGTGGCAAGTATTCCTGCTACCTCGGCATCCTCGCCACCTGCAATCCCGGCGACGAGGTCATCATCCCCGCGCCATATTGGGTCAGCTATCCCGAAATGGTGAAGCTCGCCGGCGCCACACCGAAGTTCGTCCTGTGCGACGACAAGGCCGGCTTCAAGCTCACGCCGGCGCTGCTCAAGGCCGCGATCACGCCGAAGACGAAGCTGCTCGTCCTCAACTCGCCCTCGAACCCCACCGGGGCGATCTACAACCGCGCCGAGCTCGCCGCGCTCGCCGACGTGTGCGTGGCGCACAATCTCTATGTGCTGGCCGACGAGATGTATGAGCACCTGATCTACGACGGGCACCAGCCGGTGAATTTCGCCATGCTCGGTACCGAGGTCGAGAAGCGCACCATCACGATCGCCGGCTTCTCGAAGACCTACGCGATGACCGGCTGGCGGCTCGGCACACTGGTCGCCCCCGCGCCGATCGCCAGGGCCTGCGCGGAGCTGCAGAGCCAGATGTCGTCCAACGCCACGACCTTCGCCCAATACGGCGCGCTCGCCGCGCTCCAGGAGAAGGCCAAGGCCACCGCCGCGCTGGCCGAAATGAAGTCCGCCTTCGACCGGCGCAGAAAACTGCTCCACGCCGAGCTGAACAAGATTCCCGGTGTCACCTGCCTGCTCGCCGGCGGGGCGTTCTATCTTTTCCCCAACATCTCCGGTTTCGGGCTGAAGGACATTGATTTCTGCGCCAAGCTGCTCGAACAGGAGAAGGTCGCGGTGGTGCCCGGCTCGGCCTTCGGCGCCGAGGGCTACCTTCGCCTCAGCTACGCCACGAGCGACGAGATTATCAAGAAGGGCGTGGCGCGGCTGGCGAAGTTCTGCGCGGAACTGAAGAAGTAGTTGGAGGCCCGCGTCTCTGCGGGCCTCGGTTCGCAGAGAAGCGAACCCTCCACCAGTGACGTCCATCAGGACTTCCGCACTTCGCTCATCAACTCGACAATGTTGCCCTCGGGATCGCGCACCGCCGCCATCCACAGCTCGTGGTCCGGCATCCGCGCGATCAGTCGCGGTTCGCTTTCCTTTTTCGCCCCGCGCGCCACGATGGCGGCATGCGCCGCGGCGATGTCGGCCACCTTGAAATAGAGGATGGAATTCTTGCCGACTTCACCCGCACCCTGGGGCGTCGTGAGCATGGTTCGCACCTCACCGGCTGCCAGGAACGCCATGGTCGGTCCGGCGGGAAACAGGAACTTCAGGCCGAGCACATCGCGATAAAACAGGGTGGCCCGGGCCACGTCGCCGACCGTGATGGCGATCTGGCCAATCTCCGCAAGCAGGGGTGGGTTGAGTGAGCTCATGCGCGCAGTCTGCGCGGGGAGGGCGGCAGTGTCGAGCGCAGCATGTTTGGCGGGCAGGGTGATAGGGCAAATCGCGCCGCCGGATAATTTTTCGCCGCTGGCGGCAGCACGATCTTGCAGTGTTTAAGAAAATATCCGATCATTCAGGGTACTCCGAAACCTGGTCGCTTTCCCATGAAGAAAATACTGCTGTCATTCCGCCTCGCCGGCTGCCTGGTCTTGGGCGCCGCCACCGTCCTCGCGCAAAAGGTCCCGCCCAAGGTCATCACTCACCCCTTGCCGGGCTATCCGAACGAGCTCACCAACACCGGCCAGGATGGCGTGGCCGAGGTCGACGTGCTGATCAAGGCTGACGGTTCCGTCGGCAACCCGCGGCTGGGGATGGCCACGCATCGCGCCTTTGGCAAGGCGGCCATGGCGGTGATCACGACCTGGCAGTTCCAGCCCGCCACGGTTGACGGCGCGCCGGTCGACATGGAGGTCACCGTTCCGTTTCATTTTGTGTCGCCGGTTGATCAGGTGATCAACGCGATTGCCAAGCGCGTGGTGTTCGTCGATCTGCTCCAACCCCCGGTCAGCGAAAAGGATTTTCCCGCCAAGAAGCTGAAAGTGACTAAAGCGGCCAAGCCCGTTATTCCACCGGCCCTTGCCGGCACCGACCTGGACGAGAAGGTCCGGGTGAAGTTTGTCATCGCGCCCGACGGCAGCACGCTCAACCCGGTCGCACTCGATGCCAAGCACAAGGAACTGGAGGGCCTGGCGGTCGTGGCGGTGGCGTTGATGTCCTTTGCCCCGTGCCTGGTGGACGGGAAGCCAGCGTATGTCGAGGCGACCACCACGGTGCAGTTCACCTCGCCGCGTCGGGGCAATGGCGGGGGTGGAAATGATAAGGGCGAGTGAACGGCGGGCTTCGGTCCCATCATCATGAACGTCTCGCTGGAAAACTTCCTGCACCGTCTGCCGGTCATGGCCGCCGGCCTCGATGACTAGGCCACCGGATTTTTGTCCAATCTGGCCCGGTTCGGGCCGGGCGAGTTTTTCGGCGAAATGAGCCTGGTGGAGAGCTTCGTCCGCTCCGCCAGCGTGGTCGTGGAGGAAGCGGTGACGGCCTACACATTGAAAGGCTCCGACTTTCACCGGCTTTGAAAGTCTGCGCGACGCTGTCCGTCTAGCAGACGATCGGAGTGCTCGGCCCGATGCACTGTTTTCGCGTTGCGACGGGGAGCTGCGCCAGCATCGTTTGCCACCATGCATCTACGTCCCTACTTAGTGTCGGGCATTCTGGTGACGGGATTGATGAGCCAGCCGGTGGCCGCGGCTGACGCGGATCTCGCCGGCATCAAGGCGCAAATTGCCAGCAATCATGACCGTGCGGTGACGCGGTTGCAGGAATGGATCCGCCGGCCGGCGATCGCGGCGGAAAACCGCGGTTTTCCGGAAGGCGCTGACTACCTGATCACCCTGCTGAAGGAAGTCGGTTTTCAGCAGGCGGTCCGGATCGAGACCGACGGCAAACCGGGCGTGTTCGCCACGCTCGATGCCGGCGCGCCGAAGACCGTGGGCGTCTATTTCATGTATGACGTGAAGCAGTTCGACCCGAAGGAATGGACGTCGCCGCCGCTCGACGCCGCCATGGTCGACCGGCCCGGCCTCGGCAAGGTCATCATCGGCCGCGGCGCCGTGAACCAGAAGGGCCCCGAGTCGGCCTTCCTCGCGGCGCTCGACGCGTTCCGCACTTCAGGCAAAAAGCTCCCGGTCAACCTCGTCCTCGTCGCCGAGGGCGAGGAGGAAATCGCCTCGCCGCATATCAGGCAGATCGTGCTGAAACCCGAGGTGCAGGCCGCCTTGTCCAAGTGCATCGGCCTGTTCCTGCCGCATGCGACGCAGGGTCTGGACGGCTCCGTCACCGTGAATCTCGGCGCGAAGGGCGTCATCGAACTCGAACTCACCGCCGACGCGCTGACCTGGGGCCGTGGACCGATGCGAGACACTCACTCTTCCTTCAAGGCGATGGTCGACAGCCCCGTGTGGCGGCTGGTGCAGGCGCTCAGCACGCTCGTGACGCCCGACGGCAACACGCCGGCGATCGACGGCTACATGGCTGACGTGCCGCCTTTGTCCGCCGGGGACAAGGCCCTGATCGCCTCCGCCGCGAAACGCATCAGCGAGGTGCAATACAAGGTCGCGACCGGCGCCACCAAGTGGATCGACGATCTGCCGTTTCTCCCCGCGCTGGAGCGGCTGGAGTCGCAGCCGACGGTGAACATCGAGGGCATTTACGGCGGCTACACCGGACCCGGCGGCAAAACGGTGCTGCCGCACAAGGCCTCGGCGAAACTCGACCTGCGGCTCGTGCCCGGCCAGACGGCCGCGGGCGCGCTGGCCAAATTGAAGGCGCACCTCGCCAAGCGCGGCTATGGCGACATCGAGGTGAACATGACGAGCGGCTATGATCCGACCCGGACCCCGGTCGATGCCCCGTTGATTCAGGCGCAGGTGTCGGTGCTCAAGAGCGTCGGCATCGATCCCGTGCTCTGGCCGTGGCTGGCAGGCTCGTATCCCGGCTTCGCCTTTACGGATGCTCCGCTGAAACTCGCCACCGGCCACTTCGGTCTGGGCTTCGGTGGCAGCCAGCACGCCCCGGACGAATTCTTCCTCATCGAATCGACCAACCCGAAGGTCCAGGGCTACGACGGCGCGGTGCTGTCGTATGTCGAGTATCTCTACGAACTGGCGAAGTGAAGCGGCCGCCAGGGAATCCCGGCCCAAATATAAAGACATAAAGCCTGCCCCTTGGCTCGGCCCATTTTAGAGGTTTGCCAATTGACCCGCAGCGGAGCACAATAGCTTGTACTCCCACGGTTACAGCCACGGTTCACTTCGGACCGCTGCTGTGAAAACCGCCCGGCGCTCCCTATGAATCCCATGTTGCATCGTTTCATTTGCCCGGGCGCCCTGCTGCGGCTGCTCGGTGCCGCCGTGCTGGCGGCGACGGTCTCGAGTTGTAGTTCGCTCTCCGCGCCGTCGCGCGCCGATGGCGCCATTGCCACGGTCCCCGAGGTGGAGCAGGCCTTGCAACGCTTCATCCAAACGTGGCAGACCAAGAACCTCGAGGCCTCGCTCGCGACGTTTGCGCCCGATGCCGTGGTCACCGATCCCTCGCCGCCGGGTCGATTCGTCGGGCTGAAAGAGATTCGCGCCTGGACGGTCGGTGACTTCGGCGTGCTCGAACACATTACCATCACGATCAGCGATCTTCAGATCAAGGTCGACGGTCCGGTGGCGTGGCTGTCGGCTCGCTATGTCTTCAGTGCCCAGATGGGAGGCAAACCGATGAGCGATCCCGGCAGCGTTTCAATGGTCTGGTTGAAGCAGCCCGATGGTTCCTATAAATTGTCGATCTTTCACGCCTCGTCGCTGGCGCCGCCCGACGCCAGCCCCGTACCCGCGAACAAGTGAGGCCATGGCCGACACAACCACCCCCTCAACCAAGACCCCTTGGCACCTTTGGGTGGTGGGTATCATATCCCTGCTCTGGAATTCAGTCGGCGCGCTGGATTTCACCATGACGCAGATGAAGAACGAGGCCTACTTGAAGGCTCTCACGCCGGAACAGCTGGCTTATATCCAAGGCTTTCCTCTCTGGGCGGTGCTTGTCTGGGGACTCGGCACATGGGGCGGCTTGCTCGGCTCATTAGTGCTGTTGTTCCGCCGGTGTGTCGCAGTTCAACTCTTTGGCGCATCGCTTGTCGGCATCGTCGGCACCAACGTTTACATCTACCTTTTGTCCGACTGGCTGAAGGTCATGCACGGCGGGATCGGGGCGGTGATCTTCAGCGCCGTCATTTTCGTGATCGGCGTGCTGCTGCTGGTCTACGCCCGGACCATGCGCCGGCGGGGCGTGCTGCACTGATCTCTGCAGAGATATTCGGCCTGCCTCCTGGCTCGGCCAGTTATTTCCTCACCGCGAAGAAAAAAGCGGACCACAGGCCGTGGTTTTCCGTCAGGCCGCCGAGGCTGGCGCCATTGTCGGCGAAGATCAGCTTGTAGCGGTCGAGCCCAATGACGGACGAGGGGTCGTCCTTCCGGAAGCCTTCGAGCAGCACGAGCCGGGTCTTGAAATCATAGGTGCCCCGGATGAACTCGGTCCCGGACAGGTCGAGTTTGGACTGCTCCTCCTGCCGAGGGGATTTTTTCATGGTCCAGATAATCCGCCCCGACAACGTGCCGTCATCCTTGGCAGTCAGGGTGACCAGGCCGGTGAAGTAATAGCCGCTGGTGCTGGTCCAATTGCATTGCCATTCCCCGGAGGGATCGACGGCTTTCTGTTCGGCTGCCTGCGCCTGCAGCAACGGGGAGGAGAAGCCGCTCGTCAGCAAAAATGCCGCGAGAAACCGAAGAGAAAGGAGGAATGGTTTCATGCGATGTAATTAGACAGTCCTGACCGGCGGGTCGAGGTGGATATCGCGGCACCGACGGCATGATTCCTGTTTACCGGGCGCCGCAGACTGCGATACTGGGCGGATGAAAAAGATATTTCTGCTTGGCTTTGGAAGCCTGCTCTTGGGCTACGTCGTTGCCTGGGCGCTTGCCGCCCCGGAACAGAAACTCAAGGTCGGTGATGCGACTCCAGCCGTCAAGCTGACCGACATACACGGTGCGGCGGTCGTCATTCCCAATCCCAAGACGAAATGGGTACATCTGCAGTTCCGACGGTTTGCGGGCTGCCCGATCTGCAATCTGCACGTCCAGGAATTCGTCCGTCGTAACTCCGAGCTCACGGCGGCGGGAATCCAGGAAGTGGTGGTCTATCACTCGCCCGAGGCCTCGCTTCTGCCGTATCAGGGGAGGTTTCCCTTTGCGGTGGTCGCCGACCCGGAAAAGAAACTTTATGCGCAGTTCGGCGTCGGCTCCTCGCTCTTCGCGCTTCTGGACGTCCAGGCCTGGCCGGCGATTTTCAAAGGCGCTTCCGCTAGCGACAAACCGAAAGGCGATCCGGAGGGCGGCCCGCTGGGCAGGCCTGCTGATTTCCTCATCGGACCCGACGGGAAGATCGTCGCGAGCCATTACGGGCGCCATGCCTACGACCAATGGTCGGTGGACGAATTGCTGCAGAAGGCGAAGTAACCCCAAGCCCCAAAGCCTGACCCCGTCTGCTTGCGCCGTCTGCTTGCGCTGACCCCGTCTGCTTGCGCCAGCTACGAAGCCCTGCCAGTTCGCTCACGATCATTCGCGTTAATGCGGATTTGTCACTCGCTCCTGACATAAGGCTGTCAGGAGGCATGGTAGAATGCGGCTGATCGAAATCCAAATCCTCAACCAAAAAAACATGACAACCAAAGCCATCGCCAAGCAACTCGTCGCCCTTTGTCGCAAGGGGCAATGGGAGACCGCCCAAAAGAAACTGTATGCCAGGAATGCAATGTGCATCGAAGCCGAAGCCATGCCCGGCTCATCCCGGGAGACCAAGGGCCTGAAGGCCATCATCGCCAAGGGCCGGAATTTCTCCGCCATGATGGAGAAGCTGCACTCCCTCAAGGTGTCCGAGCCGGTCGTAGCCGACAAGGCCTTCGCCTGCACCATGAGCATCGACATGACGATGAAAGGGCAGGGGCGCATGAAGATGACCGAACTCTGCGTTTACGAGGTCAAGCGCGGCAAGATCGTCTCCGAGCAATTTTACTACTGACGCCCCGGGTATAAAAAGCGAAACCGCTGTCCGTCACCCGGGGTCTGGTTCGTTGAATATTTGAAACCACCAGACCCCCATCTCAAAAGCCCCTCTGCCATGCCCGCCAAAACGAATACCATCCGCCTCCACCGCGTCCTTCGCTCGACGCCCGAGAAAGTCTACCGCGCCTTCCTCGAAGCCGAGGCCCTCGCCAAATGGATCCCGCCCTACGGCTTCACCTGCAAGGTCCATCACCTCGACGCCAAGGTTGGCGGCACCCACCGGATGTCGTTCACGAACTTCGGCACGGGCGGCGGCCACAGCTTCGGCGGCACCTACCTCGAGCTGGTGCCGAACGAGAAGCTCCGCTACACCGACAAGTTCGACGACCCGAACCTGCCCGGCGAGATGACGGTCACGGTGACGCTGAGGAAAGTGGTCTGTGGCACCGAGGTGAACATCGAGCAGGCCGGCGTGCCGGCGGTCATTCCCGCCGAGATGTGCTACCTCGGCTGGCAGGAATCGCTGAGCCAGCTCGCGCAGCTCGTCGAGCCCGACATCCCGAACTGAGCAAGACGGGACCGCTGGGTTCACCCCAAACCACAAAACCTGACCCCGTTGACTCTTCGAAGCAACCGGTGAGGGTCACGGGCGAGGTCACCGAGTGGCAGGGGCATTCGCCCGAACAGCTCAAAGTCATGCACGACAACCTTGCGCGACTGAAACAACAGGGGATCGAGGCAGCTGACGACTGAGCCACCGCGCAACGGAAGTGGGGACCCTGAAGCCGGCAAGGTGACTGAAAGAATTAAAACCTGACCCCTTGTTATTGCCCGCGCCCTCAATTCCCGCAAATCGTTTGTTTAAGTTGCGGGACGGATCCGTCCGACCAGCGGCCGACGGGCACAAAGAAGATGGTCTCTGGTTCCGGCATGTCGGTGGCCCCGTCATTGTAGACGACCGGCGACCCGGGCTGGTTTGCTCCCCAGGTGGCTGCGTCGGTCGTAGGGATGTGGAACATGAGGTGGGGATGCCAGTGCACGCCGGCATCGCTGAGGTAGCCGTCCTTGGCCATCATGTAGGACATCGCGCCGGGCGCCGGCACCGGCAGTTCGCCCTTCGCCACCGCGGCCGCGATGCGCTGGTGCATCTCCGCCTTGGACACGCCGGCCAGCACCAGCTTCGTTCGATTGAGCGTATAGGGAAGAATGGATCGCACCGCCGCCGGGTTGTAGCAGATGGGGCCGCGGATTTTCGGATTCCAGAATTCCGGGCTGTCGAACGGCGACATCCAGGAGCGCTCGACCAGGCAGGTGAAGCCGTTTTTGCCCTCGACGGCCGTCTCGTAACCATCCTTGCCCAACACCAGGACCGTGGCCTCGCGGGAAATTGCCTCCGGCGCCGCACTCCGGGCCAGGGCGATCTCGGCCTTGCGGTCGGCGATGAGGTATTGCCCGATGGGCGCAACCGTCGCATAGGGAGTATTTGCCTCCTTCGCCGGCGCGGCAGGAAGAACGCCCGCTGCAAGCGGCAGCAACAGCATGGCAATCGTCCGGGCGCGCGCCGCCGGCCCCGCCGGTCGCATCGATCGCCGGTCTCCCGGCTCCGGACTGAGGCTGCATTCTTCGGTCACGGCATGAGGGTGAGATGACAGGTTCATATTGTGTTCGTAGCCGGTGCTCCTGATTAAGTCGACGCCTGACTGAGCCCACATCGGACATTATCCCGCCGGGATGGACGGGTCACGGGTGAAGTCGCCGAGTGGCAGGGGCATTCGGCCGAGCAGCTCAAAGTCATGCACGACCACCTGGCGCGCCTGAAACAGCAGGGGATCGCGGCAGTCGACGATTGACCTGACCCTTTGGCTTGATCCTTCAAATAGAGGACGGAAGACTTAGCGCCATTTTTCTACCTCGCAAATCACAGAGGGGATTCGGTATCTTAACAAGAGACACCCTTTATCTAATGAAAAATTCAAAGCAGCCTGTTGTTACCGTAGTGCAAAACTCTCGGTCTTTTTATCTTACGAGATTGCATGCCCGCGACTTGGCTCAGATCAGCTACGCGTCAGTGCGCAACAAAGATAAAGAGGAGGGTGCTGTGCAGCGAATACTCAATCCTCGCCGCATTGAGAGCATTAAGGAATTCACGCTTAGCGGAGGTGATTACTCCAACTGCATTATTCTTAACTGGGTCGGCAAAAAGCCACTCGCAGTCAGCGGCAATAAGATCTCTGTCCCAATCGAAGACCGCGTGGCGCAAATCATCGATGGGCAACACCGTGTCGAAGGGTTGCGGCAGGCCATCAAGGCCAAGTCCTCGATTGGAAAACTGGAAATTCCAGTGGTGTTCTATGAAAATTTAACCACCCAGCAATGCGCCGATATTTTCCTATCAATTAATACGGAGCAAAAGCCCGTGCAGCGAAGCTTGGTTTTCGACCTTTACAACGTAGCAAGCGACTACGTCGTGGATTCGGCAGCCTTCAGGGCTAGAGACATTGCAACGATATTGAATGAGCGCGATGAGTCACCGTTCAAAGGTCTCATCAGGTTTCCCAATGCCGAAGGGAAAAGAACAGCCGGCGTTGATTTGTCTACTGTAGTTACATCGCTAAAGCCACTTGTAGAAGACAAGGGTATTTTTGATCAAGTAGGTGCACCGGAACTTGAAATGCAGACCTCTGCACTGTTGAACTATTTCAACGTTCTCAAAGAATGGTATGCCGGTCTTTGGTTGGACAAGGATAACGCCTTTCTTTCTGCCGCAGGATTTTCGGGAGCCATCGAGTTTTTTAAGACCAAACTTGTTTTCTACTGTAAGACGAAGGAATCATTCGAGACTTCTACAATCCGAAAAGCCATGAAACTGGATTCCGACGCAGTGCTGCTTCGATCGGAATTGAAAGGTCTTCAAGGCAGAGCCGCTATGCGGGAAATTGCCGGAATGTTGGTTGAGAGATTCTCTCCTAAAGTGACTGGGGGGGCCAGGAAGTTAAAATTCTAGGCCTCTAATGGCGCGCGCAGATCGGTATATGTCCAGTCTTCTGGCACCAAATGCCAGTAAAACTGTTGTGCGCGGTCGTGTTTTAACGCAGCTCGAAGCCGCGGCACTTTTGCACGGGTTGCAAGCCGACTCAGCCGACTTTTATTATTCCGCATGGGTGAGTTTCCTTGATGCGTTGAATGGGCTGAGCAAGGGCTTCTACACTTGGGCGACAGTCAAACTCTACTATTCGGTTTTTTATGCGTTGAACTCGTCACTGGCAAAAAACGGGGTTTGCGCGTTTTATGTGGGGAGTCATTCTTATATAGTTGATGCCCTGACAGGCGCTTCGCCTGTTTCATGCACTGAAAAGGGAACCCACAAAACTGTCTTGAAGGCGTTTCAGAGTCGAAATGCGGCACACCCTCTCGTGTCTCAGCGCATTGACCTAGAAGAAGCGCTAGATTGGCTGATCTATCAGCGCGAAACAGCGAATTATCGCGAAACGCGATTTGGGGAGCCCGAGTGCAGCGACGCATTTGACTATGTTGCCGCAAATGGAGTTCGCAAGGCACTCAACACCTACATCGCGGATAGCACATTCATGTATGTTTTTGATCCGGACCACGCCATGCTTGCTTACCCTCTGAGCGCACTTCAGTTGGTCGGCAATGCAGTCGCACCGACCGCAGCATTACTACTGTCGACCGAAGAAAAGCAGTTCCTCAAAGCTCGTGTTAGAGATAGCACTGGCTCCATTCCGTCGATTTTAGCGGAGATGAAGCGGCTTGCGCTTGTTGCCTGACCTTAGCGCCAGCCGTTTATTGAAGACCGTAGAGAACAGAAGCAGGTTTTTGGCTTCGCGGTAGGCAGTAACTACTCAGAGCTGAGCGAGAATTTCGTTCAGTATCTTGCTCGGGCGGAGGGCGGCGGAGGCGAGCTTCTCGTTGGGGAAGTAATAGCCGCCGACGTCAACCGGTTTGCCTTGCACGGCGAGGAGTTCGGCGACGATTTGTTTCTCGGAGGCGGTGAGCTTTTCGGCGACGGGCTTGAAGGCGGCGGCGAGCTTCGCGTCCTGGGTCTGGGCGGCGAGAGCTTGGGCCCAATACAAAGCCAGATAGAAGTGCGAGCCGCGGACGTCGATCGTGCCGAGCTTGCGGCCGGGGGAGCGGTCGTGCTCCAGAAACTTGCCGTTGGCGGTGTCGAGCGTGTCGGCCAGCACCCTGGCCTTCGCATTGCCGGTGGTCTCGCTGAGATGCTCGAATGAGGCGGCGAGGGCGAAGAACTCGCCGAGGGAGTCCCACCGGAGATAGTTCTCCTGGAGGAATTGCTCGACGTGCTTGGGCGCGGAGCCGCCGGCGCCGGTCTCGAAGAGTCCGCCGCCGTTCATGAGCGGGACGATCGAGAGCATCTTGGCGCTGGTGCCGACCTCGAGAATGGGGAAGAGGTCGGTGAGGTAGTCGCGTAGGACATTGCCGGTGACGGATATCGTGTCCTGCCCGGCCTTGAGCCGCTCAAGGGTAAACATGCAGGCCTCGAACGGTGCGAGGATGCGGATGTCGAGTCCCTTGGTGTCGAGCGTGGCGAGATACGTTTTGACCTTGGCGATGATCTGCGCGTCGTGCGTGCGCTTGGCGTCGAGCCAGAAGACCGCGGGCGTGTTGCTGAGGCGCGCGCGCTTGACGGCGAGCTGCACCCAGTTTTGCACGGGCGCATCCTTGGTCTGGCAAGCGCGCCAGATGTCGCCGGGGAGCACGGAGTGCTCCAACAAAACCTTGCCGGAGTCGTCCACGACCCGGACCGTGCCTTTGCCGGAGATCTGGAACGTCTTGTTGTGCGAGCCGTATTCCTCGGCGGCCTGGGCCATGAGGCCGACATTGGGGACGGTGCCCATGGTCTTCGGGTCGAAGGCGCCGTGTTTTTTGCAGAAATCAATCGTCGCCGAGTAAATGCCGGCGTAGCTGCTGTCGGGAATGACCGCGAGGGTGTCCTGGGCCTTGCCGGCGGCGTTCCACATTTGCCCGGAGGTGCGGATCATGGCGGGCATGGAGGCGTCCACGATGACATCGCTCGGGACGTGGAGATTGGTGATGCCCTTGTCGGAGTTCACCATGGCGAGGGCCGGGCCGGCGGCGTAGGCGGCGGCGATGTCGGCCTCGATCGCGGCCTTCTCGGCGGCGGGGAGGGTCGCGATCTTGGCGACGAGGTCGCCGAAGCCGTTGTTCAAGTCGACGCCGAGCTTCGCGAGGGTGGCGGCATGTTTGGCAAAGAGGGTTTTGAAATAAACGCGGACGGCGAGGCCGAACATGATGGGGTCGGAGACCTTCATCATCGTGGCCTTGAGGTGGAGGGAGAAGAGGACGCCGTCCTTTTTGGCCTTGGCGATTTGCTGGGCGAAGAACGCGCCGAGGGCGTTCCGGTTCATGAACGTGCCGTCGAGAATCTCGCCGGCCTTGAGCGGGGTCTTTTCCTTGAGGACGACGGTGGGCTCCTGCTTGCCGTCGGCGGCGGGCGCGGGGACGAACTCGATGCGGACGGTGGTGGCAGCCGGAACGGTGACGGACTTCTCGTTGGAGAAGAAGTCATCGTGGCCCATGGTGCCGACGGTGGTCTTCGAGCCGGCGGACCAGGCGCCCATGGAGTGGGGGTGCTTTCTGGCGTATTCCTTGACGGCCTTCGGCGCGCGGCGGTCGGAGTTGCCCTCGCGGAGGACGGGGTTGACGGCGGAGCCCATGACCTTCGCGTAACGCGCCTTGGCGTCCTTCTCGGCATCGGTCTTCGGGACCTCGGGGAAATCGGGGAGCGGGAAGCCCTTCTTCTGTAGCTCGGCGATGGCGGCCTTCAACTGCGGGACCGAGGCGCTGATGTTGGGCAGCTTGATGATGTTCGCCTCGGGCTTGGTGGCCAGGGCGCCGAGCTCGGCGAGATGGTCGGGCACGCGCTGGGCGGGCGGCAGGAGGTCGGAGAAGGCGGCGAGGATGCGGTGGGCGAGGGAGATGTCGCGCGTTTCGACCGCGATGCCCGAGTGCTTGGTGAAAGCCTGGATGATCGGCAGGAGGGAATGGGTGGCGAGCGCGGGGGCCTCGTCGGTTTGGGTGTAGATGATGGTGGGATTCACGGGAAAGCTGAGTGGTGAGAGTTGAGAGAAAGCACACCGTTGCGCACCCGGTCAAAGGCAATGTGGGGGTGGCCGGCCGCCGGCCGCACCTTTCAGCCGCCCTAATCATCCTTCAAAGTCAGCGATCCGGTCCACAGCATCCCGTTCATCGGTGTAATCCGCGGAGGATTTGCTTCTTGGCGTCGTTGTGTTGAACTAAGCGCATGCCGCCGCCGAACGAACCACCGCCGATGCCATTGCGGGTCGACCCGCCGAAGAAGACCCTCTGGCAGCGGGTCAAGCAAGCGCTGGCGCCGATCGGCGTGGTGCTGGCGATCATCGCCAATTTTTTCGGGAAACTCTACTACCTGGTCCTGCCGGTGCTGAAATTCGTGCCGGTGATCCTGAAGACGGGCGGCACCATGCTGCTGTCGATCTGGTTCTATGCGATGAACTGGGGCTGGTGGTTCGCCGTCGGGTTTGTCCTCCTGATCTTCGTCCACGAATGCGGGCATCTGGTCGTGGCCCGGCGGTTCGGCCTCAAGGTGGGCGCGCCGGTCTTCATCCCGTTCATGGGGGCGTTCATCGCCCTGAAGGACGCGCCGCACAACGCGTGGGTGGAGTCGTGCGTCGGCATCGGCGGCCCGCTCTTCGGCGCGGCGGGCGCGCTGCTGTGCGAGGCGGGCTCCCTCGTCACCGGCCAGCCGCTGCTCCGGGCGCTTGCCTATTCGGGCTTCTTCCTGAACCTGTTCAACCTCGTGCCGATCGGCTTCCTCGACGGCGGGCGGATCGCCACGGCGCTGTCGCCCTGGCTGTGGGTCGCCGGGCTGGTGATTCTCGGCGCCATGGTGTTCACGCACCCCAATTTCATCCTCATCCTGATCCTGGTGACGTCCCTGCCGCGGCTGTGGAC